>Ga0307511_10008914_pt1 | contig 10011 bp, 13 predicted proteins | sample 13_EM_MG_FD_200266 | JGI IMG/M metagenome (GOLD analysis project Ga0307511, IMG submission 200266) | Populus trichocarpa ectomycorrhiza microbial communities from riparian zone in the Pacific Northwest, United States - 13_EM | ecosystem: Host-associated > Plants > Roots > Unclassified | place... | reverse complement strand
TCTCCCCCTCTTTCTGCCATCCACCTCGCCCCTTCACCCCCGCGCCTACAACTCCATCTGGTCAATGCCCATATGACATACACACCCACCCATAGCCAGATATCCCCATCCCACTTATTCTATCCCACATTGTTTCTTTCCCTAGAACTATTCAAGGTATCGCCTGCCGAACCTCCCTCCCTAATCGAACCTGCTTCATTTTTCAATATCTCAACATCCCTCCCTAAGTGAGAACACTCACCCCTTCCTGCTAACGCCCAGTCCATCTCCCCATTATCAATAATCCATAACTAGATTTTGCGACTAACCCTAGGAAAACCCAGGCCCACCTAGCCTCCTCCACGTCGTCTTCACTGATATCGCCAACTCCAACATCGTCTCAACCCTAGCAAGCTCCATCCCGACATCTTGAAGTTGAGTTAACGCAAATAATATCTGAGTGTAAAAACCCTTGGCTAGTGGGGGAATACGAGATGGAGGGATTACCCTCATACTCCATCTCAGAAGGCTCCCGATCGAGGATGCCTATAGTAAACGTGGAAGTTAGCATAATCCATAATTCATTACCTTACCTCACATAGCTTGAAAATTTACCCTCAATACTTCTGAGCGCATTACCCCCTCCAAACCTCCAGCCTACCAGCCAACCAACCACCCATCCATCTATCCATCCGTCCATTGTCAGTCCATCCATCAACCATTCATAAGAAAAAAATCTACCTTACAATCACAATCACAATCACCACACCACCATCTCATCCCTCAATAAATAAACGCACAAACACACATACCTCAAGTTATTTTCGCACTTAAGCTGCCCAACTGTCAGTTTATTCAAGCTGTACTACTATACTCAAACACAAATCAGAAATAAATACCATTAACACAAAATGAAAATGAAAAACAAATGAAAGGCGTTAAGTAAGATAGATAACTTCCATGGCAATACAATGACGAAACAAAGAAAAGAAAAAACTAAATCAAATACAATAGAGTGACCTCTCCCCGTCGGTTTATTCCCAGCAGCCACCCACGCAATAGGGTCAGTTCCCTGTCTTGTTAGACGTAGATATTGATAAAAAGGAACAAGCAAAGCAGTGTATGTATAAATCGGAACCAAGAAAGTGGGATAAATCACAATACGCACCTCCCAGTCCCTCTCACAACAATGATGAGATCAGCCCTTGTATAGTAGGAAACGTGCCGTGTTAAACAAAAGAAAAAAAATGTAACATAAGACAACACAGAAAACACAAGCAAACCAGCCACCACAGGGTTGCAAGGGATGAACAGGTGCACTGGCAAAAAAAATGCGATAACAAAAAAAGAAAATACCTAGGTAGTGAAGGTCCCGTCCTGGCCGTTTTGTCCCCGTGCGAAAAAAAAGATATCCACCATGTAAAGTCTCCACGCTCCCTTCCCCGATGGAGGCTTCCTCTCTTACTTTGTCCCACCCTCCCCCAAGCAGCTACGTTGACCATCTCAACGAATAAACCAGTAACCTCCTCCCAATCTCCATCATTCCCGACAGTCCCCGGGATGTAGCTCGCCCTCCAAACACTCATAGTTCCTTCCGACCCATCCGTACCCTCCTTCACAACACCTCCGGCCGCAACTATACCCTCACCTAGGAGCCAGGGACCTAAGCCTGTCCTCCCCTCAACTGCTTAATCAGCTCATCCCTCCTCGCCAACTTCCTCCTTAGCCTTGCTGCCTCCCTTTCCACCTGCGCCACCCGCCCCTGAAGGCTCCTAACCAATTCATTTCTCCCGACAACGTACATCACTAAACTTTCCCTACTCAGCGTGGGATGGTTACCCACTGCTCCATTCTCACCTTCCCCAGTAGGACCATCTGAAGAAGTATTCTCTCCAAGTTGAGATATCTCCGCTGGAATTGTGACACCTGGAGCACCCCCGGATGCAAGCACTGATCGGAGAAGTATCGACTCGTATCGCCGGTGAAGGGAAGCAAGTTCAGCATCATCACTCGCACTCGAGAACCCAGAACCTTCATCTGCATTATATGTACCGTTACCATTGGTCATGGCGTTTCCACCCTCAACATCCGAGTCGGAATCAGAGTCAATATCAATGTTGTGTGGACCAGGTGCGCCGGGAGCGGTGTATGGTGCAGCGTGATGATGCTGAATGTGATTTAGGTGGGGGTTATGCGGAGGCGGTGGTGGATGGAATGCTCCTGCCATTGGTGCTTGGGGTGCCCCTTGGTGTTGTTGCTGAACGGGGGGATGGGGTAATACGTGTTGCAATTGTTGAGGTGGCAGAGTGTGGTGGTGATGCACCGTTGCCGCACCCCGACCACGATGTGCCGGTGGTGGCTGGTGCTGAAACGGAAGCACGTGAACTGCTCCTGGCTCCTCGTCCCCTTTTGCAGTTCCGTTCGCCCCTGAAGTTCGACCTTGTTGGTTTTCTCTTTGTACTTGCTCTGACGCTGCTTCTTCTTCTACCTCTGCACCAGGCACAACAACCCCGCTAGCAGCCGATGGACCTGATCCAGTTTTCCGTCGCTTATTCCCAGTGGGAGCTGGGCTCCCAGCTGCAGCGTTTGATGCACCTCCTCCCCTCTTTGACTTTGCACTACCAGCCACTTCCGGGTTCTCTGGTGGATTATCCCTATACCTTTTCAGTGCCCTGCTCACTGTGCTCTGATTAATCTCTTTTCCGAAGCTCTGAGCAAACCATGTGACGAGGTCCTTCTGCTTTAACTCTGGGTGCGATCGGGAGTGTACGTAGAGCTGGTATCGTTCACCGTCTGTAGGGTCTTCATAAGGTCTGCGTTTATGTGTTGATTGGGGTGCGGGGGTGGATGGATTTGCGGTGGTGTTACCTTGGGCGGAAGTGGGGGTGGACGTGGTTGGGGGTACGGTGGTTGCAGATGTGGGTGGGGGCGTGGAAGTCATGTTGGCTAGACTTTGGGGTGGGATTTTCTCGGTGGCTTAGGTGTGAGTATGTAGATTAGATGTGCCGATGTTCACCGGATATGCTGATTTTGTATGTTGGGTGCCAGAATATGACTGCCTATGCACGTGCTCCTATCCGACACGGCTCTCTCACTCTTTTCACCCTTCCCTTTTGCCTTTTATTGTCGAAGGATTTCGGACTCAACAAAGTACCCCGCTCTCCAGCAAATCAGGCTCTTCACTGCTAAAGTGTCTAACCTACGGGAAGTCCGTGCAAGTTGAATCGGTAGAGGTAATTAATGAAGCGTGGAATGCAATGTAGGATATGGTCTCGTGCGTGTCTGCCTGGCCCTCTGAATGTCAGTAAGCTGTTTGTTTGCAGCAAATGAGAAACTTTAACCGAGTAGGAAGAAGTACTAGCAAAAATTAAATGAAAACTACGGAGAGAAGAGAAGGAAAGCGAATAATGTTGATGCAATTTAGCGATTCCCTCGTGCTCGGTGTCAACCAAGACCTTGCAAACACCCGTGAACCAGAACGTGAATGCGAACGTGAATGCGAACGGGAAGCGGAGACAAGCTCGAGGGAACGTGATGCTGCCAGCCCCAGTGCCAGTGTCAGTGCCGTGTGCTATGTAGTATTCGTGTAGTGCGAGCAGTAGTTGGTATGTCGGTATTGTATGAAGTATCCAGCTGCTACGTGTGGTGACTTGCCCGACTTCGACTGGTGATGAATAACGTGAACAAAGGGTTGGATATGCAACACGATAGAAACACAACTGCGTGGCTCTAAACGAAATGAAACGCCACTAAGCCGCAAGCAACTCCGCGGCGAAACAAATGCTCGCGCCAAGACATCAGCGCCGGAACCGGCCACACCCCTGCGCGCCAGGGTGGCTGGGATGATTGATGATGCTGGCGCCATGATGCTGCTGGCTGGATATCCACCCACCCTCATTCTGTCAGTGGCAAATCTGCGTGACAACACACAGAAGCCGGTGGGTGGATATGTAGCCTCGCTGGTGATGTAGCTGTCGAGCCCGATGGATGATGTAGATTTGTCCGGTGATGTAGGTATCGCGATCCTGTTCCCCACCCCGTCACAATTTTCTAACTCCTCCCCATGCCCCGCCCCTCTGCTTGCTGGTACCACCTTTCCTCCCTCGACCTACTCGAAACACGTTCCCGTTGTTGCGCGATCCGTACAACTTGCCGGCAAAAAAATACAGCGACAAAAGGCAGAACGGGGCAAAACCAACAACCAAAAATAGAAACAACTCGACTCACCTCCTCGGTCCTCAGTTTGTTTGCAGTGTCGTTGTCGCAAAAAAAAACCTTCTATCAAGAGACTCGGGGGGTTGGGGGCTCAGAGCGCCCTCGCCGCATTATATATCCAGTACTGGGCTCAGGCATTACATACAATGCGCTAGAAACCCCTGGTGATTCTAGCCCGATGCAGTCTACCGCTCGACACCTCCAAGGGAAAAAAATGCATGCGTCGTTGCAGGTTTTTTTTTTTTCCTGCCAGTGCAGCACGTATTGAATGCGGATTGGCAACGTGTACATGAGGACATGAGAGCATGAGTGTAAAACTGAGGCGATGAGGGAGGGCAACTTAATTCCTCACCAGCCATTCATCCATTCATATGTCTCTATGTCTGTGTCATTGATCCCCGGGTATTGATTGCACAGTAACTGTAATCAAAGCAATGCACCACAAAACGAGTCAGAAATCCCCTCGCTTCGCCCAGTTCAGGCTATGGCGCTGAATTAGATACCACTCTTTATACTTATTCATGGCTTGAATGCCGCATGTATGCATTTTATTTGTTACTTCTGCTACAACCATCTAAAAACAGCGAATGTAACCTAAGCCCAATCGTGCCAGTGACAACCGATAATTGATCTGATCAGCAGGGATTGATTGTCATTTGCATGCATGCAGCTCCTCTTCCGCCTGAGCGTGGTTTTTTTGTCTGCTAATCAGCTTCTACTTGACTCCTCAGTAAATTAGCAGGTGTGGGGGACCCATTCGGTGTCACAGAATACGAAGGCAAACTCTTCCGAGTTTCTGTAAATAACAGCCAGGTCCGAGCATTATGAAGGAGTATGCTGCGAGATCCTCCAGCTGGGACTCAGCTCCAATGTCATTATGCGTGAACGAACTTCGTGTCGTTAACCAACTAGCCTTGTTGGCAAGTTTGCAGGGAGTATCCCCGACGCGCAGTGAGGGATTGATTGCCAATTGGGTCGGCTGTGGCTGTTCGATGCTCGATTGCGATAGTAGATCTGTTGCAATCATGGGCTCAACCCCGGCGAGAGCGCAAGAAAGAAGGCTGGATCGAAGCCTGAAAAGAAGGAAGGAAGAACGACACCGGAAAAAAATTCTCCGACATGAAATAACAATAGAGTAATAATCCCAATTTCGATAGTAAGTACTCCGTACCGCGCAACCACCAATGCAGCAAGCCCCACGCACACTATCGCCTTTGGAAACCAGCAGTTTAAACCAGCACTTCGGAGTGAATATTCAATGGAATAGAAGTAGATTCGCTCACGCAGCAGCTCTTCCAGGAGCATGCGAACGCGAAACTACAAAACGCCACCCACGCACATGCTCGCACTGAAGGTAGCTGGGAAGAACGCAAGTGGTGACATAGAGTCGCTGACTTGAGTACCTCAACAATCGTTGTTGGGAACATTACTGGTGCGAATGTTAGCAGTATTACATGTCGGTTCAAAGCTGGATGCAGCGAATTAGCACCCTGCAACCAAGGTCGAGTTAACTGTTAGTCTAGTCTGCATCCGTAGTTTGTCTGTGATTGGGCGCATCAGCTGCACTGTGTATGTTACTGGATATATGAAGCCCCAGATGAGATAAGGTGGTGCGTATCCGAATTCAACTTCCGCGCCAATAATAACGTAACGGTCTTCGGAATCGCCACCGGGCTAACATCATCGGCTGCTCCGGATGCCGACTAGAGCGGGCCGATAATTCTCAGCTAGCGAAGGTTAATGCAGCTGATTTACAACTAAGTACGGTACCCCGCGCCGTCTTTTGGATTGTATTGGCCTTCAAGAGTAAATTTGCAAAGGGAAATTAACATACCAACAAAACATAGCACTATTCCGACCCCACTTATCACTTCCAACACATGAGCGCATTCCTTCTAGTCCCGTTAAGTCACGATTTTAAGATAGTCTAGTTATCGAAAGATAAGTTGAAGCCCTCAACCAAATTTAAAATCTCCTTTGACATCCAACCGTGTTGCGCGCATATCTGCTCCACGTTCACATGCACGTTTGCATGCATGGATGCACACCACCCCTGAACTGAGTGAGTTGGCACCAGCAGTGACGAGTTATGACTTGACCGACTGACTAATTGCGCATTTTTTTGCATGATATCTATCACATGTCTTGAGGCTGCATGCGGCTCGTAGTTTTGTGCAAGTGCATGCATTTGGTCGGATATCACCTTCCCTTGCCGGAAGACCTGCGTAATCTTCCCTTTAGCCGGGAGGACTTGTTTTACATAGGTACCCTCTCTACCGACATATGTTCGGGATACGTTTATATTTTCAGCATTGCATGCAAGCTGCATCAAATTTGACTTGTTTGTGATATGTATGAAACCAGGATGTGACAGGACTTTAATATGTTGTCGGCAATGTAACTATGCCTTGTAACCTCTTCCGAGGGGCTTGTGCCAACCAGACTAGCCTTGTAATAGCCTGCGGAGCTTACCACTTAGGCTTAACCTTGCCTCGCCTCCCTAGTGTGTCGCGCTTGCCACTAAGGTCTCAATTACAAACTCCCGCGAGCTGCGCAGCCGATCGCGCGCGCAGTGCAAAATCTGGGCCACATCTTCTGACACAGGTGTTACTATTCAAAGAGAGGCGATATATTCAGCGCTGGGGTTAAAATGCGGATGCTTCCTGGATTCCTGGCCAATTCGAATGCTAAACAGCGAAAATATTGTTCGGAGCGGATATCTTAAGTGCTTCTGTTTCACCTTAAACCCTGATCACCTTCCTTGTCCCACCAAAGCCTTCAAATCTCAAGATCTAAATAGATATTTGTACCGTAAATGCCATGCGGTTATGCGCGACCTTCCCGCTTCCATTGTTACCGCTTCTCGGTTCTGATCCCGACTTGTCTGGGCGCTCGATCTTCATGGCGTTGTTGGGTTGATGGCGATCGCCGCAGCCAAGCTTCGTTCTATGACAAGAGATCATCCCCATTACCTACTGGAGGCTTATGTAAGTCCTCCAGCTTACATTATCGGCCATTTGGCGGTAACTAAATCGGCGAGTACTCGGTGCAAAATGGTGCAACGTGAATCAGATGAGTGGTGGATCAGGCTGGGGTCCACTTGCTCAATGCGCATGGGTCTCCGCATGCGTGCATCCATGTACTTGTACATGTGCCTCTTTTGGATGGGGATGGTGGTTTTGGGGATATAAGAATGTGTGGGATAGATTGTGGGAGTGCGCGTATTATCGAGGTATTGAAGTTGATACTTCTGTAGTTCGTCCCGGCGGTCCTGCTCGAAAAGTCAACCAACAACATAGTCGTACTGGATAGAACCTCGTAAAATCCGAAAATGTCAATCGCGCTCAGTGTCACCTCATCTTGGTATGCTAGGCATCAAACCCAATTACCCAACCAACGGAATGTGTGTTCCATATAATCTGCCACATCATCACCTCTGCCAAGGGTATTGACAACACATGCACTCGGTAGCGAAGTGCGAAAGCAAATTATGCCAACCACCAAGGTGAGGAGGCAGACATGACATTCTGAAGCTATTTCTGCTCAAAGCATTCTACCCATGAGGAGCGAGAATGTGAGGCGCCGCAATTTCAGCCAATGATTGTAGCTTGAGGTTCCACGATGCATACATTCCCATGCCTAACATACAAGATTGTAACCGGCTTGCCGCCTGAAAGAAAAAGCCTCTCGTATCCGTTTGGTTGACTCAGGATACAAGGACCAGCACATGCATGCATCCATGAGGCTGCTGCATTCTCAGATCCCTGCAGATCCAAGGAAATAACCGGATTCCTCGCCTTTGCAATGGTGGGTGGATATTATTCGATGCAAGCAATGAATCAAGTTCAGGATTCGAAACATGCAAGTGAGATGGAGAAGCCCACTTGCGATCCCCCAGCTATGTTATAGTGTCATGAATGATATTCGAATGCTTCGGCCCCGGACAAGTCTATGGCTAGCAAACTTTAAACTTATATTCGGCAAGTCGTATAGCCGAATGGGAATTGGGAGCGGCCTCGGTACAAGCAATCCCGGCAAGTACTTGACTTCGTCTTAGATTTCAGGACGGCATAGTAATATCATTGACTTCCAACCGTTGAGATATATTAGCAATAGGAGCATTATGGTTTCAAGACGGGTAGAATCCAGAAAGATTGCGTAGCGAAGAGGACTGAGTATCTAGGGTTGGAGATAAGGTGTCTGAATCCGGACCCTCAGCGTCCGTTTGGAGTAACGATTGGTCACCCTGCAGCCGGGAAATTGGGAAACAACAGACTCGATCCGCACGTTTCATTTAGTCCCACTGATTAATTGCTGATTTAGTGATCCAAAAGACTCTTTTTGTTGAATGTACACTGACAGTAGTCTTGTGAACATTGGAAATGTAGTCTGGTTTTGAAAATGAGGAGTATACGTCGACAAATGTCGTAAGTAGTGGGTGGTTGACATGTGTTCAGTGAGTTAAAGTAAGCGCCAATTAAAAAAAGTCGTGACGATTGTTTCGAGAAGTTAATAGTTGATTCGAGTCTACTATTGCTAAGTAAAAGTCACGTGATTTCATAGAGGACTGTCAAACAACTAGACTAATGGGACTGCGTCACCGCATGCAAGTCTTCGGCGGTGGAGTTGTGTAAACTTGTTGATTTCCAAATCGAGGGAATAAATATGAGAGGCGCACAGCTGCCGTTTTGCTGATTATTTGGCAGGTTTATTATCTGGCAGGTTTGAGGGTCTTATAGGTTGGCCAGATCTAGCTGAGTGGTACAATGCTTACTAGTCTGGTTTAGGTATACTTACTGTGTCGAGATGTAGTTTAGCTGAAGCTTGTGGTTGTTAGTACAAGTGATCACCAGCAACCAGACTAATCACCAGCCTCAACGATACTCTTGCAAGTAGAGGACTAGCTCTGAGAACCAGACTAGTGAACGCCACAGGCACGGCGATGATAGTGGATTTATTACGCTACGATAACTTTGTGGTATGCTACACAGAGTCCTATCCGCAGCGGATTACATAACCCATCTATTCGATGTTTCTACAGGCTGTTCTACCCGCATCCTCTAAAGCTGTTCCCTCTACACTGTGAGAAAGCCAGCAGCACTTCAATCACCCCCCCACACGTCTACCGACAAATACTTCGCCGACATCTGCAGGCTCCTATTATTCTCTATTATCTACTTCATTGAAGAAGAGGCAACCCAACCCACCGTCCGTTTCAGCTGTAGTCCTATGTGGACTACGAAGTATGGATTAGTAAGTGATCCTAACCAGCTTTAAGGTCAGTCCTTCCATTTCCCCTATCATTGGTGGGAGTTAGGGCTAATAGTGAAGTCAGATGCCATCTTCTACCAAGGGTAACCATGAGAAGGGTGAGGTGGGTGGGGTGATGAGTTTTGGTGAAGGACGGGGGGGGGGTGGGGGGAACTTTCCGATTCAGGATATTTCGGGGGGATCGAAACATAGCTCGAATAGAGTACCGGTAATTGATCAAGAAGCTATAATGAAAGGGATAGGAGAAGAGCGAGTTGGCCACGCAGAATACAACAGTAGAAGAAGCGAGAGGAGCGGCGGATTGAACGCCAATACTGAGCGCTAGGAACCCAGCAATGATGGTGTCAAATCAACAACGGAGATGAGATCACGAGGCTTGTTTACCGGACCGACGACTACGCCTCTCAATAGACCTGGGTACAGAGTACCAACTTGAGCAACAGCATCCTGGGTACACTTGAGTCCATGAAGCCGGAGCAAACAAGTGCTGGTGGTTATTATCTTGGTAATCAGCATCCATGGAGAGGATATAATCTTCAACACTTG
>Ga0307511_10008913_pt1 | contig 10011 bp, 4 predicted proteins | sample 13_EM_MG_FD_200266 | JGI IMG/M metagenome (GOLD analysis project Ga0307511, IMG submission 200266) | Populus trichocarpa ectomycorrhiza microbial communities from riparian zone in the Pacific Northwest, United States - 13_EM | ecosystem: Host-associated > Plants > Roots > Unclassified | place... | reverse complement strand
TATGAGTCTATACAAGTTTCAAGTTTAAAGGGTTTTCACTTGAGGAGTGTGTGTGATACAATTGATATAATTTAGTGAGAAACAGATGATACATACTACTCTCTTAAATTGCTAAATGACTTGACAAAAATTAGCTAAATTTTGCTATTTTTTCGGACTGTGATTTTTTTTCCTATGTTAATATCCAAAATAAAATTCTTTAATTTTTTTCCACGAGACCATAATGGACCTGTGGCCGTGTCCAATCGACTATAATGAAGCCCTTCAAATCTGAATGCAATGCAACACACAAAGGGCTCAAAGCAATCAGATATCTTCGCCTAGCAAGAGTGATGAAGATCAAGTCAACAAGCTAATGGACTCAAGTCGCCGGTGGACAGGAGCTCTCCCGGCAAATAAACTTCCAAGTCAACACACATTCATGAGCATACACATGCATTCATAGAGAGAGGGTCAAATTCCATCTCGTTGGCTGAAATCTAAGCATGTGGATTACAATTGTTGCATAGTATGCGCACAAAATTAGTTTACAACAGCAATAGCCTGACGCTGCCAGATTGCTTTCAATTGTTTTTTATAATTCACTACTAAGAACATCCTTTTTTAAAATAATGATTATTTTTCAAAGTGTATTTTTTACTTAAAAATATATTAAAATAATATTTTTTATTTTTAAAAATTTATTTTTAATATCAACATATCAAAATAATACGAAAAAACCAAAATAATATTAATTTTAAACAAAAATAAAATCAAAATTTTTTTAGAAAACACTTTTAAAATTAAAAACAAACAGATTCTAAATCTCGTCTATGATACTCCAGTTGTGACTCCAGTTGTGACGGAAAGTCGGAAACCTTTGATTGACAGTAACCCGGGAATCAACTCCACCCAATATTTTGGTACAGTAATGCAGAAGAAACTCAAAGTTAACCATCCACGACATGCTTCTCCTGAATGTCATGAACGACAGAATCATCTGTGTGATCAAGAGTGGAAGCTGATTTATGCAAGGAATCTGTTGCAGGGGAGTCGTCTTCCTCTGCAGCATAGTCCGATTCTGAGCTAGCATCCATGTCCTTTTCAGGACAATCAAGCTGAACACATTCAGGAACTTCACTATTGTAATTCTCCAAATCATGGATCCTATTGGGATGTGCCAAATCTTCTTTCTTTACAATATTCAGCACAAACCCGTTATGGATTCTTTCAGGCTGCAAAAAATCTCCTTCGGTGACTGTAATGCTAGAACCACCAGTAGAATTTCTATTGCTAAAATCTCTCTGATCAAACTCACTTTCTGAATTTCTATCTGGGGTTGTCACTCTTGAGATCTGATTATATGGATCCCTGCCTCCCATCTGAGCCCCAGGCGAGTTAGGATGAGCCATGAAGCCTTTCCTTAGCTCAGAATCAACATCCAGACTTTGGACAAAGTCAATGAACTTATTTGCAGAAGCAGTCCTCATCAAAGGCCCGCCAGATCTTGTCCAAGAATTCAAATCTACACTTTCAGATTCACTATCACTTCCATCATGATGTAGGTTGCGTTGTGTTCTCAAATTCCTACCAGTAGAAGTTCCTCCAGCCACACCAACTCCTTGATGGAATGTTGAAGCAACATCAGCAAGGAAGTCTTCTTCAAGTGAGCCTGTTGAGTTTTCTCTTGCGATGCAATTCCAAGAAGGAATTCTTTTTGAAGCACTAAATCTCAATGTGCTCGCAGAGCTTGCTTGGCCATGAGAAGCAGCAGCAGCTCTCTCAGCACTCCTTTTGAGTCTACGCATGTGGTTCAGAACAGAAACACACTCATCAAGAGCAAGCTCAATACCACAATTAGCTTTTATGGCAGAAAGCTTCTCCCATGTGCACCTTCTGCCTTGGTTTGATGCCTTTTGAAGCTCCAAGTGATTTGGGTTTTGAATAATTTTTGAGTACTGCATCATAAACAAGAATTGAATTCAAACAGCCAGTAAGTCACCATGGGAAAGATTGTCTTTTAATTCATTCCGCATAATTCTGTTTTCTTTTTTTGACAATGGACCACAGAAATATGTAATTAATTCACATGCCATACAACGCACGGAAATATGATCAGAAAATATGGGTTTTAAATCATATATGGACAGATTGATGAGCTTTTGATTTCACCATTCCTACACTAATTAAGAAACGTATATATACACCTTACAATTCTAGGTCCCAGGTTAATTGATATCATGGTTTTAACTGCCACCTTACTGAGGTGTAAAATTTTCATTTGACATGTACCTGAGCGAGTGTGGCAGGCATAACAACAGTAACATCACCTTCCCATTCTTGAGCAAAAAGCTTGGCAAGTCCACCTAATGGAAAACCAAGTTCCAATACCTGATTGCATCTATGTTTTACCTCCATCTCAGCGAGATGAGCAAGCTACAAAGTTAAACACCAAAATGGATTATTTTTGTTTCATCAGAACTGTAAAAGATAAAGGCTGAAAAATATGAAAAAGAAGCACTCAACTTCAAGAAAGGACCAAGAAACAAGAATTATAACTGAGAACAAGCATTATAACTGAAATATCTCTATGCAAGTACACCTTCTGTTTGTAAAGGCTACCAGCTTAGACGATCACTACCCCAGATATTGCGTTTTGAGTCATATTCAAAACCTACATCTAGAACTATTAATCTACACCAACAAAGAAAACATTTTGTTAAGGAAAGAAGTCAAATCCCCAATCCTCTTGCATTCCCTAACATCAACTCAACCCAATCCTCTTGCATTCCCTAACATCAACTCAACCAACCATCAATTGAATCGCTAGAATCACTAGTTTTAAGATCCTAAACCACTGCAAAGCAAACATGACCATTAGTCAAGTCTGTTGTATGGAGTTCATATGAAGAGTTCACATGTCATGAGTGATTTACAAAGAATTTTCAGCCTCTAACTGGAATAGCTATACATTAAAAAAGAAGATGACTAATGGTGAAAAGGACCAAAACGATGAACTGGAGAGTCAAAATCCGTGAGGCATTGATCCAAATAGTTTAAATAGACAGAAATTTTTTGACTCACACTCTATCCAGGGACGGGAATAAAAACTAAGCATTTCCAAAGTAAATTAACAACCAAGCTGGTAAAGTTCAATGACAAAAAAGAAAAGCAAGCATCTTGAGAAGACTTTTGATGTTCAATGACAAATATAATAACAAATACACACCAAGAGCAAATGAGACAGAAGAAAAGGTAAGTTTAAAGCAATGTGTGCATTACCTTGGCAGCAAAGCTACCCCCATATGCCCTGACTATATCCTTCAGTCTCAACAATGGAGCAATGTGAGGATTCGCTTGACTTACAATAAAATGATTGACATTGAATAGTTCCTTCAATTGTATCATTGGTAAATCAATCTCCAGGCTACCATCCCTCCACCTACGCATAGGTGCATCAGATCCTTCTTCAGGATCCAGATTAAAGGGTGGGTGATAAGGCACAAGTTCCCCACTTCTGTCCTTTGCCATTAGTTCCTGGGCTTCAAAAAGGCCAGGAAAAGCACAAGAAGCAGTGACTGCACTCCATATAACAACATGAGGGGAAGTAAGGTAATTAAGGCATCTAGGGGGCTCATGCTTCCTAGGTGAGCAAACTGTGATCCCAAGAATTCGACCAGTCATGTCATAAGCTTCTTGAAATGTAAGATTACTTGTAAGATGCCTTAACATCCATTGCAACTGCCGGATTTCATGAACAGCTCCTTGTCTCATGACCCTCTTCACAACTGTGAAAATTCCACCCAATTGGTCAAAAAACTGAAACGAGTGCCAGGAATCCTCAAAAAAACTTTGCAGCTCTGGCCACGATCTGGTGGCAACAACTGAACACATAATTGACCCCACACTAGAACCAGCAATTATTCGGGGCATAAGCTTGTGCTCCACCAGTGTTTTAACCACACCCACATGAAACGCTCCAAGTGAAGCACCTCCACTCAGAAGCAAAGCTGTTCTCCCAAAAGCATGTCTCGTTTCATGCATGAAAGCAAGCTTTTCTTCCAATGAAAGCTCCTCTGAATCGGAGTCACAAACCATTCTTAACTGAGTTGAGACCTCGTCAATATATTCCTTTATGAGCTTGGGCACTTGAAGCCTACCCTTGTGAAGCTCAGGGTTACACATATTACCGAGATTTCTTACAAGATCGGCTCTCATAAAAAAGATTATATCTCTAAGACATCCCTCTTGGCGACGGTGGTGGAGCTCTTGAAGCTTGTTCCTGACTAGTTCTTCATCATAGAGATCACATTCGTGCATCTTTGGGGTCTCTTTATCAAGCATTTTAGCAGCATGAAACCACTCCTCGTATGTCAACGCAGTTCTCATCGTATTCCTCCAAAATTTCCTCCTATACGCTGTTTCGGCCCTCAATTTAACATTCGCATATCTTTTCAATAAAAATGCAATTATCGTCATCATGGCCAATATCCCTTGTGGATTCCTTGGATGAAACCATGATAACATAGGCGCCACAAATTCACCAACTCTATAAATGTAATTCAACAACACATGAAAGATTTTTTGCCTCAAATGTGAGATTGATTTACAGAACAGAACTCTGAAAGCAATTGTCCTACCAATGATCGATGAAGGTCCGATTTTGAAAGGGTCAACACTGGCCTCATTGCTTATATCCATATCTTAGCTAAAACCAAAACAAGAAAGTGGTCTGTAATTGGAAGCGGGGCCTTCTTTTGTCTCAAATCTAACAACAGAATTAGCTTGAACGAAACAAATATGAAACAGCTACAATAGATGGTCACTAAGGAATCAAATTTCACAATTGTGAAAGGATTGTATGTCAAGACTTTGATTCTAATGAGAATGAGAAGGACAATAAAACAATTGAATCTGTCTCTCCCCGGATAGGATGGCAATATATAGAGAGACAATGAAGTAGATAGAATAAAGATATGCAATCCTAATGCAAAAGGACTAGCTATCACAAAATAAGAAGATATTGACAAGTAACAAAAATCCAACCCTTTTGATCCTGTACTGTGTCAACAAGAAAAACAGAATCTTATAAATCCAGATTGCCAGAAGCCAACCTTGCCATATGAGTTTTCAATAACCAAACCCTAAAACCCCTAAAAAAAACTACATCCACCTCAAAAACCAAAATACAAAACTAACAAAAGGGTCTCAATATCACCACCCAATAAATAGCAATATCCACTTGAAAAACAAAATCAAACCCAAGAAACCAAATTCAAGAAAGAAACCCAACTCGAGAAAGTGAAGAATGTACAGACTTTAGACAAACAGAGAATGAAAGATTGAGACTTTGTTTTCGTTCGGGAAGGAAAGAGAGAAGAAGGGTGAAGTGAATACAATAAATACAGGATCGGAGTCTTGGGAAATGTTAGAAGAAGATAAGGATATACATACGGTTACGTAAAGATTGAGCAAGGAGGGGGTGATGGCTCTGACATTGACTTTTGCAATCAAAGGCGGATAAGGGAAAGAAAACTATACTGAATGATGACTCGTTTGGAAGAAAAGAAGCATTTGTTTTAACCATCGGATAATTGGAGTTGAGTATTCAAAATGTGATTCGGAGTAGGATGGTATTTTTTATTTTAAAATATATTAAAATAATTTTTTTAATTTTAAAAAATAATTTTTGATATTAACATATTAATATAATATAAAAAAAAAAAAAAAATATTAATTTAATTTTTTAAAAAACACTTTCAAAACATAATATCAAACGCATCAAAAGCACGCTGGAAAAGATTTGGTTACAATAATGGAAGATTTTTAAAATATTTTTAATTTAAAAATATATTAAAATTAGTTTTTATTTTATATTTTTTAAATATTAAAATTATTAAAAAATATTAAAAAATATTAAAATTTTTTAAAATACAAACACATAAAAGCGGAAGTAAAATCACTATTGGAAAGCAACGGGTGGTTTAGACGAAACAATTTCTTATACTTCTTTTCTTTCTATTATTAGTTGACAGTTGTTTGTTGCTTTAGAGTTTAGATGCCTTAAAAAACGTTCTATTTACTTAGTTGTGGTTTCACGCTAAGCCGCAAAGGTTAGTCTATTTTTTTATTGTCTAAAAAATAATTTTTAAATATTTTAAATGTATTTTTTTTTATAAAAAAATTGCATTTCTTACCTTAAACTCAACTAGGTTAAATAAATTAGTTTTTTAAAATAAATATGGAAAAAAACAACAACAATACATGAATATTTTTTTAAAAAAAACAAAATCAAGATAACCTAGAAAAAAAATTTTTTTTTCAAAATAGAACAGCAATATAACTCAATTTTCAACCCATAAATACAAAAAGATAAAATGAAGAAAAAAAATCTAACAAAATCAGCCTTAATCAATCAAAGTTAACATAACAAACTTATAACCTCACTAATCAGGATCAAGCCAACCTGGGTCATCCCGTCAAACCTATGATTCGAGTAATGAAATTGAAATAACCCGATAAAAAAATGAAGAAAATAAAAAAAACCATTTAGAAAAAAAACAATGTAAACCCGCGTTAACTTTTTAAACCCGTAACCCACCTGAAGTTCAATTCTCAATCAATCAAATATTAAATGATGAAATTAAAAAAAAATATTTTCATTATACAAAAAGATTTAAAACAAAAAATAGTAATTACAAGAATAAGGATCAAAATTGTCATAAAAATATAAACAAATTAAAAAGAAAAATCAACTTAACAAAAGGACAAATAAAATAACAATCAAAAGAATGAGGATCACGTTAAAAACAATAGCATATCAAAAATTAGGATTGAATGCTTAAATTGAAAACAAATTAAAATTTTACAAAAAAAACCAAGAGTAAAAATTAGAAATCAAAATAAAAAAGAACAAAGTAGTAATCCCGATAAATTAGAAGACATCTATGAAATTTTGCATGACCAGCAAGAAAATCGAGGGGAGGATAGAGAAAATAGGCGGGAAAGAAAGCATTAACGATGCAAAAACATGTCATCATCGATCACAAGCGCCATAAAAAAAAGAGGACATTTTAACACTTTTAATGACCTGTTAGAAAGGGGATTTTAGCCGTCAAGAAGAGCAACACATGTCGCCCAAAGGGTGTAGGCACCCTCCACATGTTGGTGTGTGCATTGCATATACCAACCTCTTTTTATTTTTTTTATTATATATTGTCAAATATCAAATTGTTCACCGAATATGGAAATACAAAAAAAGCCTTTGGTCACTAAATTTTAATTTTAATTTTTTTGCTTATGTGAGCATTTTGGTCTTTTCATTGTGCCTTTGTTTTGTTAATATTTTTTTTTATATTTAGTCAAATACTAAATATCCCCCTATCTAACTTGATAATAATGAAAACACCATTATAAAAATACAAAAAAAACCCTTGAATGCTAGTTTTATTTTTTTTCCCTTTCAAGAGTTTCACTATGCTTTTAAAATGAAAAATAACTTATTTGTTTTTGATCAATTTAGTAATAATTAATAAGTCTTGTAGCCAATTCAATATATTTAGGTGTGAAGGAAAATAATGTCATTACACTAATCCAGTGAATAGTGCAAATGAGTATATGTCTTCGATGTTTTTAAGAAAAAAGTAAAAATAAAACTTGTTTGCATTATAAAATTATAAATGTTTTTTCTTATTTCACCATCTTTCATCTTTCATTTTTTATATTAGGTTTTTTTTTTTATCGCTATTTGTTTTGTTTGAGATTATTTTTTATATTTGTTTTACAATTTCATCATCCATGGGGGTTTTTATATCAAATTTGATATTTATTCTTTTTACTACTATTTTTTTTTTGTTTTTACAAGTTTTTAAAATTGATATTTTTTTTATAATTTTATCCTTCAAAATTAAATTAGTTGGGAAATAAGCTTCTTGATTCAACTCGAGTCTAGGATTTCACGAGCTGTGAATTTTAGAAATTTGATCAAGTTTAGGAAGTTTGCTTAGTTTTTATTCTTTTTTTTAAGCTAATATTTTTTTAATCCTTTTTTATATATTTGCTTTGTTTTTTTTTTGTCTGACTTCTACTGGGCTAGTATCGGATTCATGACCAAAATCAACGGTTTCAAAAGTTAACGCGGGTTGATTTTAGTTTTTTTTAAATATATTTATTTTAATTTCAACATTAAATATTTGATATATTCAAAATTGATTTTTGTGTATTTTTTCTTTTCCTTTTAAACTTTTAAATGGTTATTTTTTCCATACTTTTTGTATATAAGGTTATCTCAATCTTATATCTATTATCACGAAGTTTGAAAGTTTATCCAGTTTAAATGAGGTTTTATTTTATTTTTTTTTAATTTTACTTTTCAGCATTAGGTTTTTTATACTTCGGATGCACTTATTTCGGTTTTTTTACCTTTTTTGTTATTATTTTATTTACTGTTGTTATAAATTTTTATTTATATTATTTAAATTATCAATTAATTATTTGGTTACTCGAGTCTCAGATTTTTTCTATTTCCGGTTTTTTACATAAAAAATAACCGGCTGCTCAGGCCACAAATCTGCTAAATGGCTAAAAGATTGCAGAAGAGCAAAAAAAAGGTGAAATAAACCTTGAAAAGGAGTCCACACGAAGCTGGGACGTTGCTGGCACGTATAGACTAGAACTCTACATGGAATTATACTTGTTAAAATGAATTGTTGGAGATTATATTTTTAATACATTCGTGTTTAACAACCATTAAAAAGTTACTAATATGTTTTCCTTATATTTCAAATTTTGATAAAAAAAATAAAATAAAATAAATCTTAAAATGAACAGGAAGGCAAATGCCTAGTAAAATTTGGCACGAAATTAGTTTTGATTCGCTATTTTAAATAAAACTTTTAAATTAAATTGATTTCCTTGTTATAATTTTGTTGTTTTAATTAAAAAAAATGAAAATAGCTTTCATTGACAAATAAAGTAAAGAGTACAATTTTAGAAATAAAATATGAATTTTTCTAAATTTTTCTACTTTAAGTCCCAATATAAATTGGGATTTAAAAGTATCATAAATACATAAATGAAAATTGGCTGGCAGCAGCCCCAAATGACTTTTTTTCTTAATAGAGAATTAGGGTTTTTTTTTTAATAGAGAATTATTTGCAATGTATGGAGGACGTGATTTTAAAAATATATTAAGAGTATTTTTAGCTTATTCAAAATAATATTGACGTATGATATTGTCAGGTTAACAATGGAAAATTATTTCAATAACATGTTAAATAAATATTTAATGATGTGCAATTGGATTTATTTAATAACAAAGGAAGGAAGTTATTGAAAGATTAAATTGATATAAAATTATTTTCAAGGCATATATTTCCTCAAAATAAAAAATTTAAGATATAGAAGAAACAAATAGAGTCGAATGGATAACATGGGCCGTGTTTTCTTATTGGGCTTGGTGATGTTTTGGGTTGGGAACCACTGTTTTGCAATCATGGAATTTTTTTTTGGGCTGGATTCTAGTTTATCCATTTTTAGGGTTCTTAAATCTATTGGACCACGGTGTTTTTAGTGAATGTCTAGAAGTAATCTATTGGACCACGGTTCTTAAATCTATTTGGACCATGGAGTTCTTAAATCCAATTTTTAGACTTGGCTTGGTATTGATTTTAAAAAGAGCAATAAATATGGGATTAACTCGTGGGTTATTAGATCAATTTGTATTTATTATTTTTGTTTAAAATTATATTGTTTTATTTTGAAAAGAAATCCTTAATGCCAACCTGATAAAGTTTGATCGACTCAACCGAGTTATGAGTTTATCTCATCAGGCCAGTGTCAAAAATCAATTTAACTCGAAACTTGGTTTGAATTAGATTCTGAATCATAGATCTTGTGAGTCTACCTAGTAGACAAGGTGTAATTTAAGAAAATAATGATAATTTATTCGATTCTCTTATAAAAAACTTGAATTAATCCCCATAGAGTTTAAAATTATACTTTGATAAGGGGAAGTATTTTTTTTTTTTTAGT
>Ga0307511_10008912_pt1 | contig 10012 bp, 10 predicted proteins | sample 13_EM_MG_FD_200266 | JGI IMG/M metagenome (GOLD analysis project Ga0307511, IMG submission 200266) | Populus trichocarpa ectomycorrhiza microbial communities from riparian zone in the Pacific Northwest, United States - 13_EM | ecosystem: Host-associated > Plants > Roots > Unclassified | place... | reverse complement strand
TCGCTGATCTCCCGCTGCCGGGTCAGCCCCTGGCCGATCGACCGCTCGGCGCCGGAATTGTCGCCGCGCTCCTTCAGGTCTAGCCCGGCGCAGAAGGCGTTCCCCGCCCCCTGCAGCACCACCACCCGAACGTCGCGCCGCCAGTAGAGGTCGACGAAGAACTCGCGCAGCGCCGTCACCAGCGGCCGGCTCAGCGCGTTCAGCCGCTCCGGCCGGTTCATGGTCGCCCAGACGACCTCGCCCTCCTGGCGCAGTTCCAGATCGGCCATGCTCAGAGCCCTTTCAGCCAGTCGACGAGAAGCCGGTTCACCTCGGCGGGCGCTTCCTGCTGCGTCCAGTGGCCGATGCCGGGCAGCACGTGGGCCCCGCGCAGGTCGGTCACGAAGTTGCGCATCATCGCCGCCGGGTCGGGGATGCGGCCGAAGCCGTTGAACGCCGGGTCGCGGTCGCCGCCGATCAGGAACGTCGGCATCTCCAGCTTGCGGCCCTTGAACTGTTGCAGCCAGGCGAAGTCGTTCTCGTGGTTGCGATACCGGCTGATCGGCCCACGGAATCCCGAGCCCTCGAACTCGCCGACGTAGTAGTCCAGGTCCGCCGGCGTCAGCCACGCCGGGAACTCGCCCGGGTCCATCATCCCTTCCAGCAGGGTCGCGCCATGCTTCTTGGCCGGCCACGACCCGTCCGGCGCGTCGCCCGAGATGCCGAAGTAGAACTTGCGCAGGAAGTCGCGGACGTCCTTCTCCGCCTCGGCCTCCGGCGGGCCCACCTCCTGGAACCAGGCCTGGTAGAAGAAGTGGCCCTTATCGGTGAAGGCCTCCTTGAAGATGTCGGTGAACGGTCGCGACGGCACGCCCGAGAACGGCACCGACAGCCCCGCCACCGCCGAGATCGCCTCCGGCCGGCTCAGCGCCGTGTTCCAGACGATCGGCGCGCCCCAGTCGTGGCCGATCAGGATCGCCGGCGCGTCCGGCTGCAGCGCCTTGGCCACCCCGGCCACGTCGCCGGTCAGCTGCTCCATCGAGTAGGCGTCGATCGGCTGTGGCTTGTCCGAGCCGCCATAGCCCCGCACATCGATCGCCGCCGCCGTGAACCCGGCCCCGGCGATCGGGGCCATCTGGTGCCGCCACGAATACCAGCTCTCCGGGAAGCCGTGGACCATCAGCACCAGCGGCCCCTCGCCCTCCACCGCCACGCGCAGCTTCGCGTTGCCGGCGTCGACGGTCCGGAATTCTGGCATGGGGCGTCCTCTCGTTCTTGGCCGCCATGTTCCCCGGCCGCTACCGACTGGCAAGACTGACCATGCGTCACCGTTGACCGCGCCTGCGCCAGGGCGAACGATCAACCCGAAAGGGAGGAGCGCCCATGGTCTCGCTGACCGAGAAGAGCGCCGGCTTTGAGCACACCCTCGTGACGCTCGAGGACCACGTCGCCACCATCACCCTGAACCGGCCGCACCGGCGCAACGCGCTGAACTATCCGGCCTACGATGAGCTGGAACAGAGCCTGCGCCTGGCCGCCGCCGACCCGGACGTCCGCTGCGTCATCGTCACCGGCGCCGACCCGGCCTTCTGCTCCGGCGACGACGTCGGCGAGATCATGGCCGGGCCGAAGCCGGTCTCGCGCGCGCCGATGCCGGTCACCTTCACCGCCACGCCGGCCGCCATGGCCGCGCTGGAGTGCGACAAGCCGATCATCGCCGCGGTCAACGGCGCCGCCGTCGGCTGGGGGATGGAGCTGGCGCTGTTCGCCGACATCCGCATCGCCTCCGAGAAGGCGAAGTTCGGCGAGTTGTTCGTCAAGCGCGGCCTGGTCTGTGACGTCGGCGGCTTCTACCGGCTGCCGGCCATCGTCGGCCCGGCCAAGGCTGCCGAACTGCTCTTCACCGGCGACATCTTCGACGCCGCCGAGGCGCTGCGCATTGGCCTCGTCACCCAAGTCACTCCCCACGACGACCTCCTGCCCCAGGCCCGCGCGCTGGCCGGCCGCATCGCCGCCAACCCGCCGCTGGCGGTGCGCCACCTGAAGGCGGGCCTCAGCAAATACGCCTACGGTGACCCGCGCGAGATCGGGGCCTGGGCGATCGAGAAGATCCGGCTCCTGATGCAGACCCAGGACCACAAGGAGGGCGTCGCCAGCTTCCTCGAGAAGCGCGCCGCTGTTTTCACGGGACAATGAGCACATGACCAGCAGCAGCCGATCCGTCGCGGGCTCCACCGTGCTCGTCACCGGGGCCGCCAGCGGCATGGGCCGCGCCACCGCCGAGGTGTTCGCCGCCGAGGGCGCCCACGTCGCCTGCATCGACATCGCCGCCGAGAGCGTGCGCGAGGTGGCCGACGACCTGACCCATCGCGGCTACTCCGCCGAGGCCTGGACCCTCGACATCGGCGATGCGGCGGCCATCAAGACCACCGTCGAGGCCATCGTGGCCCGGTTCGGCAGCCTGGACATCCTGATCAACAACGCCGGGATCTCCGCCTTCGCGCCCATTGATTCCGAGAACTACGAGGCGGTCTGGGACCGCGCCTTCTCGATCCTGATCACCGCCCAGCAGCGGCTGGTGCGCGCCGCCCTGCCCCACCTGCGCAAGTCCGCCGCCCCGCGGATCGTCAACATCGCCTCCACCGAGGCGCTCGGCGCCACCAGCCGCGACAGCCCCTACGCCGCCGCCAAGTCCGCGGTGACCGGCCTCACCCGCGCGCTGGCCGTCGAGCTCGGCCCCGAGGGCATCACCGTCAACTGCATCTGCCCCGGTCCCATTCTGACCGGCATGACCGAAGCCATCCCCGACGCCGACAAGCAGACCTTCGCCAAACGCCGCACGGCGCTGCGCCGCTACGGCCGGCCCGAAGAGGTGGCGCACATGACGCTCAGCCTCTGCCTGCCCGCCGCCTCCTACCTCACCGGCGTGACCATCCCCGTCGACGGCGGCCTGATGGCCCGCAACGCCTAGCGTCGGGCGCCCGACACCTGCGGCGAAACGACCCTCGCCGTAGCGCCCGCCCCTCGGGAACCGGTTGTGGCACGGTATGTGCGACAAGCTGACCCGCTATGCGTCAAATGAGAAACATACGACGTAGATCGGGACAGCCGCCGCAGCGGCAGGGGAGTTTCATGTCTGTTTCCAAGACCTTCGCGTCCGTCGTCGGCGCTGCGCTGCTAACCCTCGGGGCCGCCGCCAACGCCGCCACCGTCTACCCGGTGACCGCCACGGGCAGCTCGAGCTACCCCGGCTACAACGACTTCTACGCCATCGACCAAGGGCCGGGCAGCGAGATCACCGACTGGTCGTCGTTCGGCGACGGGACCAACGCGTTCCTGAACCTGAACCTGGGCGGCCTCTACGCCCTCAGCAACGCCTTCGTGACCGACCGCGTCACCTCGGGCGGCGGCAACGGCTGCCCGTGCTACGGCGTCACCGACTTCACCACCAAGTTCTCGCTGCAGGCCTTCACCGACGCGACCTTCTCGACGGCGCTCGGCTCGGCCCTGACCTTCACCCACGCCGTTCCCGGCTCGGTGGCGGACTTCTCGACCGTCGCCTCCCTAGGCGGCCTGACCGCGCAGTACCTCCAGTACCGCGTCGTCGAGCGTAACGGTCCGAACTTCAACACCGGCCTGTCCGACATCCACTTCTCGGGCGAAGCCGTCCGCGGGGCGGTGCCGGAGCCGGCCAGCTGGGCCCTGATGATCCTGGGCTTCGGCGCCGCGGGCGTCATGCTCCGCCGCCGCAAGCTAGTGCTGGCGCGCATCCGCGCCTGACCGTTCAGGGCTCCGGTTGACGGAGCCCGAAGAGCGCGCGACGCCTAAAGGCCATGCTTGGCCGCGTCGCGCTCCTCCTCTGCCTGCTGACCGCCACGGCGGCGGCCGCCCAGACCTGGCGGGCGCCGCGCACGCCGTCCGGCGCGCCCGACCTGCAAGGGGTCTGGGACAACGACTCCATGACCTCGCTGCAGCGGCCGAAAGGCTTCGCCGCGCTCGTCGCCACGCCCTATGAGGCCGCGGCCTACGAGGCCAAACGTTACGCGCGCTTCGCCAAGGTCATCGCGCCGGTCGACCCGAACGCCCCCGCCCCCGAGCTCGACAAGGTCACCGACGACGACCGCTTCGAACACCCGCGCGGCCTGGACCGCATCCGCGGCGAGATCCGCAGCTCCCAGATCACCGACCCGGCGTCAGGCCGCCTGCCCTATCGCCCCGAGGCCCAGGCCGCCGCCGACAAGGCGCTGAAGGACGAGGAGGTCTTCGACGACCCGGAGGGCCGCCCGTTCGACGAGCGCTGCCTGCTGGGCGGCGGCGGCGGCGTGGCCGCGCCGATCACCAACCGCGACCACATGGTGATCGTCCAGACCCGCGACCACGTCCTGCTGTTCGGCGAGATGAACCACGAGGCCCGGATCGTGCGCCTCGGTGACCGGCGCCACCTGCCCGCAGCCATGGCCCCCTGGATGGGCGACAGCGTCGGCTGGTGGGAGGGCGACACCCTGGTCGTGGAGACCACCAACCTCAGCCCGCGGGACGGCTGGCGCTGGAATTCCGGCGACTGGATCAAGCTGTCGTCGGCCACCCGCATCGTCGAACGCTTCACCCGCACGGCGCAGGCCGAGATCACCTACAGCTTCGTGGTCGAGGACCCGGCGAACTACACCCAGCCCTGGCGCGGCGAGGCGACGCTGCGCGCCACGAAGGCCCCGCTCTTCGAGTTCGCCTGCCACGAGGGGAACTATGCCCTCACCAACATCCTGGCTGGCGGCCGGGCGGAAGAGCAGCGCAAGGTGAAGGTCGCGCCCTGACCGAGGAGCCCATGCACCGCACCCTGTTCCTGGCGCTCTTCGCCCTCCTCATCGCCGCGCCGGCCCTCGCCCAGCCAGCCGCCCTCGACGTCCGCTTCTGCCCCGAGGCCGTGGCGCGGCCCTATCCGCTGGACAGCCTGCGCGGCGTCCAGGGCCTGGTGCTGCAGGACGTGGCGGTGGTGAACCGCACGAGCGCGCCGGTCGAGGTGACCGCGGTGGAGATCGAACTCCTGCGCGGCGGCGAGGCGATCGACCGCCGGGTGCTCGCCGGCGCCGACCTGGCCGCGGCGGTCCGCACCGGCCAGGCGATCAAGGCGCAAGGCATGATGGACCTGCTCCCGGCCCAGTTCTGCGACGGACGGCTGCTGGGCGCAGCCCCCTTCGCCGCCAGCCCGAAGCTCGCGCCCGGCGAAGCGCTCCTGGTGTTCCAGCAGGTGTTCTCCTGGAAGGGCGCCCGCGATGCAGCCCGCGTCACGGTGCGCAGCGCCGGCGGGGTCGTCGGTCAGGGCTCCGTGAGGCTGGACGGCGCGGTGACCAAGACCGTGTTCCGCTGGCCGCTGGCCCAGGGCTTGTGGACCGCCGGCGCCGGCGCCAGCTTCCACACCACCCACCGCTGGGCGATCCCGGAGGAGTTCGCGCTGGATATCCTGCAGTTCGGCCCGAACGGCCGCAGCTACCGCACCGACGGCGTGCGGCTCGCCGACTTCTACGCCTATGGCGCGCCGGTCGTGGCGGCCGCCGATGGCGTGGTGGTCCCGCTCGTCACCGGCGGCAAGGAGAACCCGCCCCTGATGCGCAAACCCGGCGAGGCCTTCCCCGCCTACATGGGCCGGGTCGCCGCGCAGCAGGACCAGAACCTGGCCGGCGGCCTGCCCGGCCTGATGGGCGAGGCGGTGATCCTCGACCACGGCAACGGCGAGTACTCGGTCTACGCCCACCTGCAGCCCGGCAGCGTCACTGTGCGCCAGGGCCAGGCGGTGAAGGCCGGCCAGCCGATCGCCAAGCTGGGGTCGTCCGGCAACTCCACCGAGCCGCACCTCCATTTCCAGGTCTGCGACCGGCCGAGCGCCCTCTCCTGCGCCGGCCTGATCCCCAACTTCGCCGACCTGGACATCATCAATTCCGACGGCCCCCGGCCGCTGCAGTCCGGCGACGTCGTGCGAGGCGCCCCATGACCGTCCAACGCATCCAGTACCTGCTGGCCTCGGTGTTCTTCATCCTGGGCGGTTGGTGCGTCGTCTCGCCCGCCAGCGTGATGGCCCTGACCATCCGGCCCGACTACCGCACCGAGCATCCCCTGGTGCTGATCGCGCTGGGGGCCTTCGGGGCGCAGGCGATGATCGCGGGCGTGTTCGCGGCCTTCTCGCGGTTCACCCGCACGACCTTCCTGGCCTACGGGATCGCGCTCTTGCCGTTCTTCGTGTTCGACTACTGGTTCTACGTGGTGGAGCCGGTGTTCACGATCGTCGGCATGCTGGACGCCGTCGGTAACGTGGTCATGCTCGGCCTGTGCGTCATGGGCTGGCGGGCGGCCGACCGAACTCAGGCCTAGGCCCCGGCGGGCCGGGCATGGCCGGTATAGTGTCGAGGCGCTGCGGCGCGGGCGCGCCCTGCAGGCGGACCGTGATCCAGGTCGCCGCCGCGATCGCGGCCAGCGCGCCCACCAGGATCAGCAGCGCCACGAGCCAGTTGCGCCCCGTCGCCCGCAGCGGCGCGATCTCCGGCCGGCCCACGATCCCCTGCCCGGCCGGCGGCCGTCGCCGGGAGGCATCCTCCAACACCTTAGGCAGATCGCGCAGCGGTCCGAAGGTGGCGCGTGGGCCCTCGAAGAGGACATAGCGCTCGGGCGCGAGTTCGATCTCAGCCTCGGCGCCGCCGCCGAAATGGTAGCGCCGCAGGCTCAACCTCACCGCTCCCCGGCGGGGAAAGCGGGGCCAGGGGCCATCCCAATCGGTTCCCCACAGGTCCAGCAGCACGCGCCCCGTGGCGATCTCGGTCACCCGCGGTGAGCGGACCCAATGGGTGTTGCCCCACTCCTGCGCGGCAAGCTCGACCAGCAACGAGCCGTCCGGCGCGACCCGCCGTCCGAGGTAGGCGTTGGCCGGATCGTCGCACGCCGCGCGCGCCGCCACCGCCGCGCCGGCCAGTGCGGCCAGGGGCCATCCGCTGTCCATGGTCGCCAGGTCGCGGAACGCCCCCGCCGCGGGATCGATGTGGAGGATCGTCTGCAGCTCGCCCTGTTCAAGCGAGAGCAGCAGGCTCCCGTCCGCCTGAGGCACGACCCGGCTCGATCGCCACGCCGCGCCGTCGAACAGCAGCGCCCCGGACGCTACATCGTAGAGCCGCGCCAGCGGCGCGATGTTGTCGTCGCGGCCGCCCAGGTACGCTCCGGGACCATGCTCGTAGCGCAGCGATCCGTCCGCCGACTGGCCGGAGGCCGCATCGGCGGGGACGAGCCAGCGGTAGAAGCCCCACACGCCGTTGGACAGCTCCGCCGCCGCGAACCGCGTCGCCCGCGCGCCGTCGTCGATGCTGAAGACCGTGAAGTCGTGCGGCTGCGTGGGATGCGCCGGATGGGCCAGCGTGGCCCGCTCGCCCGGCTCCTCCCGCCAGGTCAGCGACCACACCGAGAGCCCATCCAGCACGACGTCGTCGTTGGCGAAGCCCACATGCGCCGCCTGCCAGCCACCCGGCGGGGACAGGCTCGGCCCATCGGGATCAATCAGCGGCGTATAGGCGACCGGCGCGGGCCCCGCCAGCGCCTCTGGGATCGCTTCCGGGGGCCTTTCCGGCGGCTTCGCCGGCTCCGGCCGGACCACGACCGGCTCGGGCCGTAGCCGCCAGCGCAGCACCGCTCCGACGCCGTAGCCCACCGCACAGGTCGCCAGCCAGGGCAGCAGCGCGACCGACGCGATCAGCAGCAGGCCGAAGATCAGCTTGCCGAGATCCGCGGGGCTCGCCTTGCCGGACACCAGCTCGCCGGCCGCCAGGGCCAGCAGGATCAGCACCGGCAACGACGCCCACGCCCCGATCGCCCTCAGGCGCCATCGCCTCGGCGTGAAGAACGCGACGAGCGCCGGCGCGCCGATCCCCAGCGCGAGTTCGAGCGCGATCAGGACGGGTTCGGTCATCGGGCGCGCCGCCCGCAGGTCACCACGCCGCCTACGACCCGGTGAACTTGCCCGGCCGCTTCTCGCGGAAGGCGGCGACGCCCTCGCGGAAGTCGTCGGTGCGGGTGGCCAGCAGGTACTGGTCGCGGTCCATGTAGATGGAAGCGTGGGCCGTGGCGGCGGTGACCGCGTTGACCGCCTCCTTGGTCATCCGGATCGGCAACGGCGGCAGGGCGGCGACCTTGGCGGCCCAGGCCCGCGTCGCCTCCAGCGCCCCGCCCTTGGCCACCGTCTCGTCGGCGAAGCCCCAGGCCAGGCACCGCTCGGCGTCGACGGCCTCGCCGAACATCACGAACTGCTTGGCCCGCGACGGCCCGACCAGGGCCGCGATCCGCGGGATCGAGCGCCAGCTCATGTTCATCCCCAGCGGCACCTCGGGCAGCCGCAGGTACGCCGAGGCGCCCATCACCCGGAAGTCGCAGGCGATGACCAGCGCCGCGGCCCCGCCGATGCAGTAGCCCTCGATGGCCGCGATGGTCACCGCCTCGATCTCCTCCCACGCCTTGCACAGGTCCGGCCCCGCCATCACCGCGCGGCGGCTCTCCAGGATCGACGGCTGCGCGACCCGCGCTTGGCTGGCCGACAGATCTGCGCCCGCGGAGAAATAGCTCTCGTTCCCCGTCAGGATCACCGCGCGCACGTCGGTCCGCAGCCGCAGGAGCCGCGCCGCCTCGGTCAGCTCCTCCATCAACTCGCCGTTCAGCGCGTTGCGGGCCTCCGGGCGGCTGAGCGCCACCTCCACGATATCGCCCCGCCGCTCGACGCGGATCAGCCGCCACCCATGGTCGAAGAGCTTGTCCACGCCGGATCCTCCCACACGCCGGCCGCCATCTTGGAACGGCGGGCGCCCGAGGCGATAGCGGAATGCGCGGCCCTAGGGCTCCTTGCCGATCTTCGGGAAGCTCGGGAAGAACGCCTTCTTCTTTTTCGGCGCCTTGTCGGTGACCGGCAACTCGATGACGTCGGACTTCGGCGCCGCGGCCGCCTCGCCGGTGGCGGTCGCCTTCTGCAGGCCCATGTCGCGGTCGCAGCGGTTGTCGCGCTTGCCGATGTCGGCCACCGTCACCGTCACCACGTCGCCGCGGCCGGGCTTGTGGGTGTCCACCAGGGCGATGATCGCGCGCCGCGCCGGCAGGTTGCAGTAGACCTCGCGCGACGCGAACAGGCCCGGGTCCCAGGCGGTGCGGGCCGGGTTGAACGCCTCTTCCCGGCGCTTGATGGCGGTCAGCACCGCGTCGCGGATCACCACCGGCTCGCCGGCCCAGACCGAGACCGTGCAGGTGGTCTCCCCGGGCTTGCGGTAGATGGCGACGTCGTCGCCCTGGACCGTCTCCACCGGCGCCCCGTCGATGATCGCCGACAGGCAGGCCGCGGTCGCCGAGCGCGCCTCCTGCACGGGCTCGGCGTGCGCCGCGGCGGCGGGCAGGATCAGCAGGGTGACGAGAGCTAGGGCGCGCATGCGGCTCCAATGGCGGCCCATCAGGGCGGGGATATGGCAGGTCAGCCGGTGTTCCTGAGGCCCGACGCCACACCCGCCACCGTCAGCTGGATCGCCAGCTTCAGCTGCGGATCCTCGTCGCCGGCCCGCCTCCGCGCCAACAACTCCACCTGCAGGTGGTTCAGCGGGTCCACCACCTCGGCGGCCAGCGCCACGGACTCGGCCATCTGCGGGTGGTTGTCCAACAGGCTCGTCCCGCCGCGAATCGCCAGCACCAGGTCGCAGGCCCGGGCGTGCTCGGCGCGGATGGTCTCGAAGATCTTGCGGCTGGCCGGGTTCGGGCAGAGCGCGGCGTAGCGGGCGGCGATGGCCATGTCCGACTGGGCCAGCGCCACCTCCATGTTCGACAGCATGGCGGCGAACACCTGGTCGTCCAGCAGGGTCTTCAGGTCGTCGACCGTCAGCCCCGCCTGCCCCGCCCCGCCGGCGAAGCCGTACCAGGCCGGCAGCATCACGCGGGCCTGCGACCAGCTGAACACCCAGGGGATGGCCCGCAGGTCCTCGATCCGCCGGCTGGCGGTCCGCGAGGCCGGGCGGCTGCCGATGTTCAGGGT
>Ga0307511_10008911_pt1 | contig 10012 bp, 10 predicted proteins | sample 13_EM_MG_FD_200266 | JGI IMG/M metagenome (GOLD analysis project Ga0307511, IMG submission 200266) | Populus trichocarpa ectomycorrhiza microbial communities from riparian zone in the Pacific Northwest, United States - 13_EM | ecosystem: Host-associated > Plants > Roots > Unclassified | place... | reverse complement strand
GGCGCTGGCATACCTGACAGTTGATATGGGGATGGGCGTTGTTGGACTGTGACCATGACCACCATAGACTGCGTAACTCGGATGATTGACTGGCAACGTTGCATAATTACATCACATTCCAATAGTGTAGCCTTTGTATGTGTTGGCCAATCGAACCAAGTCGAACCCCGCTCAAAACATATTATGTAGTAATCGCATTGCTGGACTGATAATAATCTCCCATTCGCTGCATTTTGTGCGGCCCGGAAGCACGAAAGCTGCCTTTTGTAGATCGGCGAGGGGCAGGGTTGACATCGCTCGGTGTGCCGGACGGACAAAGGGCTAGCTGGATTACGTCCGTCGACGTTTAGCTTGCGCCATCGGCCCACTGTTTTTGCCAGTGTCCATTCTTGCTTTCCCTCCCCCATGGTGCCACCAGAGATATCAATGCAAAGCATGCAGGGAAATGACCGACCCTCGAGGATGTCAGCTCTGTTCAACTCCTCAGGGCGAGCCTCATCAGCGCGTTCAAGTTCCATTCTCACGCGGTCGTCGTCACGGTCCTCTATTGCTTCCCATTCCGACTTGGTCAATGTCAATGAGCCAATGAGACCCCCAGTGATCCTCGGCATCTGTGCCATGGACATCAAGGCCAGATCAAAAGCTATGCGGGAGATCCTGACCCGTCTAGTGGAGCGAGCCCGCGGTGCCATACAAGTCGAAGTGTTCGGTGACAAGGTCATCCTCGACGAAGGTAGGTTTTTCCCCTCATAGTGTACATCTCAATCTGCCACTGAGATCGTCTCCATCCAAGACGTCGAAAACTGGCCCCGCTGTGATGTGCTCATTTCCTTCTTTTCGACCGATTTCCCTCTCGATAAAGCAATATCTTACGTTAAGCTACGCAACCCGTTTTGTATCAATCACTTGCCACCTCAGGCTTTGCTATGGGACCGCCGTCTCGTTGGTGCAGTCCTGGACCACCTCCACATTCCCACTCCCAGACGATTAGAGGTCTCACGGGATGGCGGTCCCCGAGTGGATGAAGAACTCAGACGGGACATGAAAAACAAACTCGGTGTGGAACTCGGTGGCTTTCGTGTGACCCCCGAGGTGTTTCTTCGTGAGGATGGCAACGCTATCATCATCGATGGCAAGGTTCTGGAAAAGCCATTCGTCGAAAAGCCTGTCAGTGGCGAGGACCACAATGTTTACATCTATTTTCCTGGTGGTGGCGGTCGTCGCCTGTTCAGGAAGGTGCGTTCCACAGAACTTTACTAATTTTATACCCATCTTCCCCCGAAGGTCGGAAATAAGTCCAGTGACTTCGATTCAAGTTTAAATCACCCGAGGACCGACGGATCCTATATATACGAAGAATTCATTGAGGTCGATAATGCAGAGGACATCAAGGTGTATACAGTTGGGACAGAGTACTTTCATGCGGAAACGCGAAGATCCCCTGTCGTAGATGGAGTTGTCCGACGGAATACCGAAGGAAAAGAGATAAGGTAGTGACATTTCGATGTTTCATGACCATGAAACCCACGATTCCCCCCAGATTTATCACCCACCTCAGCGAGAAGGAGAAGTCTTACGCTGCTAGAATTTGTCAAGCATTTGGACAGAATGTATGTGGGTTTGATATGTTGCGATGTCATGGCGGGAAGCAGAGCCAGGTGATAGACGTCAACGGGTGGAGTTTCGTCAAAGGGAATGAGTCTTACTACGGTCAGCGAATTTGTATCCTCACCTTGGGAGTTTAGTTCATGATTTCCTTTACAGATAAGGCTGCTGAAATTCTCGCCTCTCTATGCATGCACGTTTCCGCGTCTCCGGGACGTCTCCTTCCGGTAGCCGAGGCAGCACCGCACGATTCATTCACCTGGCGCCTGAAGGCCAATGTCACTGTGTTCCGCCACGCCGATCGCACACCAAAACAAAAGCTTAAATTCAACTTCCCCATTGGTGATCCCTGGACGCAGCCGTTTGTCAGATTATTGAATGGGGAAAAGGAAGAGATTATTCTACGAGAAAGGGAACAACTAAACCTAGTCGCTCGTGCAGTAGAAGAAGCCAAGGCTATAGGAGCCTGTGGCGAAGACCTTGCGAAGCTCACGCAACTCAACAATGCCCTGTTCAGCAAGATTGATCTCCCCGGGACTAAGGCTCAACTAAAACCTATTTATTCGAAACGACAGGCTGGCCAGGCACGGAAACTGACGAAATTGACCCTAGTATTCAAATGGGGCGGCGAGGTAGTGTGATCCACGTCGACGGCTAGTCACACCATTAATTTCCATCTATCCAGTTCACCCATTCGGCAAGATACCAATCCCGAGATTTGGGAGAAACTATGAAGAAAGACCTTTCCATCATGAGTAAGCTTTTAATTGCGCAACAAATCATTTGCGCATCTCACCTATCAAACAGACAGGGAAGCCCTTCACAACGTCAAGGTACTTTCCATATGCGTCAACAACTAATTTCGTACCGAGCCTCATTGCATAGATTTATACCTCCTCGGAACGTCGCGTTATCGCATCCGCTGAAATATTTTCCGCCGCCCTTGTGGATCATCCTCTTTCCGGCCTTTCCGTATCGTCCTCTAGCCCTTCCTCACGGTCTTCGCAAGACGGAAACTCCAGTTCATCAAGCGGCCATTCCAAGAATGGCATTCACTTGCTACCTGCTCTCATCATCCGCAAAGACCTCTTAGATGATTCCAACGCTGCCAAGGACCTCATGGATGATGTGAAGAAGCGGCTTAAAATCTTATTGAGACCAGGGGAACCAGAAAAGCGACCAGAACTCACGTGGCCGAAAAGTATGAAGAAGGAACCAGTGGAAGTTGTCAAGGCACGTTCACATATGACCCGTTCATCCATTCCGCGGAATAATCGTCAAGCAGGAGGTTATCGAGCTCCTCGGCTCTTTTCGTGCCATCATGCGAAGAAATTTCGAATCAATGGATGTAGATAAGATCCAGGAGCGCTGGTCTGTATCCCCCTTGTATCAACATATATCCTTACCATGGTAATCCAGGTGTTGTGGTGACGAGCCTTGGCTTTTCCGGGAGCGATGGGAAAAATTGTTCGAAGATTTTTGTGACGTGGAACAGCGCAAATTCGACCCTTCTCGTGTCAGTGAAATACATTCTAGCTCGTGCGTTGTTGCCAATGTTGATGGTTAATAGGTGTCAGAGCTGTATGATACAATCAAATATTGTGCCCTGCACCATCGACAATTTCTTTTTTCTATTTTCCACGAAGATGCTGGCTTAGGCAAGGATCATAGTCGAGTCCAGGATCGGAAATTACACGAATTATATGGCCGTGCGAAAGCTCTCTTTGACCTCGTTGCCCCGCAGGAGTATGGCATTGAACCGGACGAAAAGTGCGTATTCGTTCCTTCGCCCGCTGCTCTGTCACAAATATACTTATGGTCCTCAATTAGAGAAGAGATAGGGGTTCTTACGTCACTTCCCTTGCTGAAGAAGGTGGTGGAGGATCTTGAGGCTGCCCGCAACAACGGGGGTAGTTCCTTGACAGTATATTTTACGAAGGAAAGCCACATCCACACTCTTGTTAATCTTGTTCTACACTCCGGAGTTCCGATTGCGAACCGGAGGATACCAGAACTGGACTATTGTGTACGTTTCTGTTACTTGATTGTGCCTTGTTCTCGTTGACAGACTGCATTCACAGTCCCATATCACGTTCGTACTGTCATTTGTGGCATTGCATTGTACTAATTCACTATAGCTTCGAGTTGTATGAGAGGAACTTCGGGCGCGGTAATTCGGACAAGGAATACTCGATCAAGCTCTCTCTGAGTGAAGGTGCCCACTCGCCTAATGTCCTTGATTCGACCTTAGACGCCCGGCACTCCTTGAATGTTCAACCTAGGAGGTGGGTGTGACTAGCACGGTTCTGACCATTCCTTGAACTAACCGTCAGATCCCAGGAAACTCACGCAACATCTACCATATAGCTTGGTTATCGAGAAGCTTTCCAAACATTTCGGAAGATTGAATGAGGTGCGTGGGCTTCGAAGTGCAGTATTCAGACCTCTTTTGACTGTTCTGGTAGGACGAGGACACCGGTACAGATACTCCATTCATTGAAACGCTCCAACTCCAACCTGGGCGATACATTACCGTCAACGACAGCAGTAGTGACGACCCTTTGTCACTTTCTGAATCATGACCGCTCAAGACCTAGCGTAATTCGTACGTCACGAGGAGAACCAAAAGGACAATACATACACTAGTGTCTGATATAAAGTCTATACATTGTTCGCAGAATATTAAGGTCACGTTAATTTTCATGGGTCGGGTTTGGCCGCCGTTGAATGAGCAATGACTTAAGGACATCGTCAACTTGCTCCGGTGGTACAGGAGTAAAGGGAAACGAAAAATTCTTTAAACCTGATGAGCCATAAAGCGCACTCGAGGATTGTGACAACTGAGAAGACTGTTGAGCTAGTGCTGAAAATGAGGTCCTATTTTCTTGATACCTAACTCATGTCAGGGTTCCCGACAAGCTGCCGCGCTAGGTATACTCACAATCTGATATTGGGTTAGTCCACGAGAATATCCCATGAGAGCAGCTTACATGAATGCCTCCTTGTTTACCACATCGAGCTCGTTTATACGGTCAAGGGCTACCTCCTTGAACATAGCTTTCATGAAGTGTAGAATGTCGTGCACCCTATGTTCCTTGGTCCTTGATTGATCGTGCCGTATAGTATGTCAGGCTCGAAAGTTGAACGAATAACGGTATCAGTATCACCTCCAAGGACGAAACTGCGCCACGAGGTTCAACATCCCGGTTTGGCTCTCGACAAGTGGATGGAATGTGTCAGTCAGGAACTGTACTGTGGGCTGCTTCTCTGGATAGTTCTCCGGAAATGTCATCGTGAACTTTAGAACGGATCCTGCGTAGTATCCTGTGCGTGGCTCATCCATGAGTGCGCATGCACGAGCGTTAGGATGGTGAATTGATACGACACCTTTGTGCACGAACAGAACCGCATCCCAAACAAAGATATTATCCAGCGAGGGTGTAACGTACATGCCAGAGGGACAATGCTTGTTGTATCGTAGCGATGCATACTCGGTCGAGATCACCGCGCGAGCTACAGAGTTGAGCGTGGCATCAGAGGTGCTCGATGGGCCTCTTAGGGCTGGTTGCAGAGGCGGGACTGGTGAACTCTTCGTCTTGCCAGCACCGAGGTCTATCATGGGGGACGTAACCAACCCACTTAACAATGACATCGAATAGCCACGTCTGCCTGGGATGAAGCTTTGACGTACTTGTCAAGCCAACTTGGTTTTAGTCAACTGAGGTAATTACTAGCCCCCTGTTCGTTTCCGACAAAGTCGAGCTCTTCCTTCTCCACTAGTGAACAAATATTCAAATGTCAGCTTGGCCCGCAGTCGAGAACGCGTCATCATCTATTGTAACCACCACTGTAACGTGGTCTATGGTAATCTCGGTTTGACCTTCTGTCAGTATCTCTATCTCCCCACTGCCTCTCCTGATGTCGAGCACGCCCACGAGAACGCCAACCATTGTCATGCCTATCTGCAGCACCACGTATGCTGAGCGACTCCCTACGGATCTGGGTATTATCTTTGGAATAATCCCGTTGGTCGGCTCCACCACCAAGTCGGGCCAAAAGACTACGGGGCCTATCCGGGGGTGATGCCGGTGGGAGAAACTGGCGCCCACCATCCTTCAACGAAGTTCCGAACTTCATCGTCTTTCCGCGTAATCGTGGAGGTTCCTTCATCTCTCGGTTCTTCGCATTCCAGGAGTCATGGAACCAGTCCCCGGGATCGTCGTCCTCCTGTTCTCTAAATCTCTTTTCTAACCGCTCTTTGTCCTTATGCCTTGCGCGTTTACCAACGTCTACGGGAATGTTCATACCCAAGTCGTCCGATAAGCCGGGCAGGTCTTTAGTACTCTGCAGCACCCTGGGTCCCCGTCCAATGTGAACGGGTTCTGTAGCCGGATCATAGAAAGGACCAGTCATCAAGTTGTAAGCACTGAACGCAGAGGGCTCCACAGGTGCTCCCGAGGGCCGTGGAAGTTCATCACAATCCTTAGAAGAAGAGGTAAGTTCTACGTTAACACGCAGACAATCCACTGACGTCGCCAAGGTGTCCTGTATTGGCACAATTATAGCACCATTCATCTGTGCCGATAAATCCTTCCCCACCTCGACCAGTAGAAAATTGTTTTTTCTCTTCTCGACTCTTCTTGATCAGGTTCCGCTCTTCATCAGTAACGTATTGGTATATTCGCCACAGAGTAGGACATTCCTGGGCAAGTAACCATTTACTCATCCAAATTAAGAGAGGATATGTTTCGACACACGTTAATCCTATGATTCTGGGAGCCACATCGGTCACAATCATCCCCCAAGTCGGAAGTGCGTGCGGAATACCGATTAGGACAAGTCTACAGAGTATTAGTCAGGTAAATTAGCTCCTGCGGCACCTGAACCTTGTTGATATGGCCTTTCATGCCACATGTGAAGCACGTTTTGCTGATAGGACAACTTCGCGTGGAATGGTCATCGCGTGCCCCGCATGTCAGGCACTGAAGGCAAGGTCAGCGATAGGTCGTGGCTACATCGGAAAGCTTACTATCAGCACTGGACATTCGTATGACTTGTGGTCTCCCTCTGCACCACAATGTTTGCACTTGAATATGGATGGCTTGGTTTGACCTGCTTCATCTGTTTCGTTATCAAAGTATCGTACCAGTCCTGGAGCCTTGACTACTATTAGCAAGGAGAGTCAAGATGTGTGGATGGTCCATACCTTCCTGTCCTCGTATTCCAGGAAATCTATGTAATCGTCGTCGCATTCTACAGTTGGTGGCAGGATGACCTCGATGGGACCGGCGCTTTCGGTACTGGATGCTAGCACCGAGACGTGGGAGGGTAACACCAACCTGCTCACGTCCTGACTCGGGGGTTCAGACAGAACATCGCCAGACTGTAGCGCAGGTTCTATGCCTGTGTCCGGCACAATGGATCCTTTCGTTGTATCAATGTAGAAAAGCTGGGATTCCTCGGCTCCTGTGGCAGACAGTTCCGGTAGCGACAAAGGTGACCTACGATCGAGTGACTGTTTGTTGCGCTGGTCACTTCCGCCCTTCGGTGTATGGTCCCTAGAATTTTGTGTTGAAGTGTTGACGCTTCCAGTGACGGGGCCCTTGGACTTTTTCTTTTTCTTGCTTCTACGCTTCTTTTCTTTGGACGCTCCTTGTTGTGTTGACGGTGGGGGGAGTTCATCTCCAGAGGAGATTTCGACTGACACTAGGATTGGGGAGGAATCGGCGGTCAGATCGATGATTTCTGGCATCTCCGAGAGACCAAGGTTGAATCAAAGAGTGCACACGTGATCTTCTCATCTTTTGCAGGTGACGGCGGTAGTACGACGTCAATATTTCAATGATTGTGCGCTTCGCAAACCCTCTCCTCTTGCCTTCACCAACTAACTATGGATTTTCTTGTCGTATAACCCCCCTCTCAACGTAGACTGGCGCCAGAAATGGCTAAGAAAAGCTCTACCCTCACCGCTATGGATTCGAGCATCTTCCAAAGCTCAAGCGCCTTTTCAATCGCGCCCTAGAAAATGGTTTTCCATGGAGGTATGTCGGTGTGTATACAATCTCTGGCTGTTTGATGAAAAATGGGAAGGCGACAACCCATGATGAACACGCAGCCGTAGTCGTCGATAAACAGAGCAAGGCACAGCAAAATGAGCTCAAAGAACCAGTTCCAGGGAAAACAATAGCGACGCCTGCGCTGCGTGCTGATGATCCACTCGTCGCTAGTTTCTGCCATCCGTTCTTCTCAGGACGAGAAACTGTCTGTTTCATCTCATCAAGTGGGTTCAGCTTATCCACGTGCGCTGGTTGGATCTGAACGGCCGAAATACTTGCCTGCAACGAATTGGCAACGAAGCACAACTAGCCCATTACGGCCGTCCCTGAAAATGCGGTGGTCATCTTACCTCAAGCTTCCACTGCCGAGGCTGATCCTGGCGATGCTCCAGTGCAAAAAGATAAAGGCCTCGCTTCCGTTACTCCCGCGGAATGTACACACATGATCGCATGCATTGACATTATGGATTCCGGCAGGTGTCAGGCGATGATCAGCCATTATCAGCCAAGAACTTACGGAGTGTCAAGTCTATTTCTAGCGTTGTGGAAACCACTGCCCACGCAATCGGCCTTGGAATATCAACTTAGATACCATCAATGCCACATATCTCCAATCCCTCAAAACCTTCAACACGGTCGTCAATGGCATTGCTAACATGAGTTTCGCCGCTTGAACATCTTCTAATCTTATCTGATGATCATTCATAGATCTATCCATACTTAGTTGGCGTTGAGTGCATTGGGTGTAGCCTCCAGGGCATGCATCTGTCATACTGCCGGATGTGGCCGGTTGACGCGGTCCTGGACAGATGATTCTGTCTCAAGCGAACCTCGGCGCCTGTACTGCGACTCTCTTCAGAATCAGACAAACTACCCTAGGGTCTGTTTGGCCTAGAAAATGAAGCATAACCAATTTTGTTGTGTTTGACACTGTACCCTATCCATGGTTTACTAATCGGAGCACCTGAGAACAGAGGTGGCCATGGTTCCGATGCCACTCCCAGCACAGACATCACGTCCAGCATACACAACCGGCACTACAAAACAGTTGTTCATTCTGTCCGAATGTTAGTTGCATCAAGTTCAAGAGGAGCACATGATGACTCACATCAGTACCCTTGCTCCCTGTTTCCAAGTCCCCTATCGCATTTCTTAGACTCAAATGAGACCATAATGTCATCCCAGCAGTGCACAGAATGTGTTGCATACTTGCCAACGTTCTTTTTTGTTAACCAAGAGTAAATATGGATCAGGGCGAGAGGTATTCGTCCGTTCAGACGTCGGTGAGGTTGTGATGTCTGAACGGACAAATACCCAAAGCTAAGTTTATGTGCGGTGCCAGACCTTTCGGCTGCACTATTGCATCGAAAACCAGAGATAGTCAGCCAAAGACTGTCTTCATGGCATGCCTCCTTTGCTGGATTTTTGGGGAATGCAGTCAATCGATCTGACTCCATGGACAATGCCCCAGAATCATATAGGTCGACTTTCGCTCTCCCCAATGTTAATCCGTGGGGGAGGGGTGGTACGACAGCGATGTGGTCGAGATCCCTGAGAACAGGCTAGCTTTTTCCCCCGAGGCCCAGGTTGCCTGTTCTGTAGGATTGCATAGAGGTATTTCGTCCACGAGGAACTGTATCATGTACAACGGAAGGGCGACTGGAAGGCGGCGTTCGTGGTCCTTCCTTGTCTTGGTTTCGTCAGTAAGTACTTGTGCTTGTGAGGGTCAATGATCTAAGGGATCGCCTCTGAAGAGGGGGGATTTACCAACGGTTGTGGACAATAAATTGGATCACCCCAGTGGATTATGATAGAGAATGAACCTCGGTGTCTGCAATGCATCGTTAGAAACATCGTTTGGTTTGCATGTTGGACTCGAAAGTTAGGGATATTGTTATGCTACACCACGTCGTCTACCAAGGAACCCCGGTACTTGGATGTAGCCAACCAGTGTTTTATCAGAAGATCAACGACAGATATATAGAGAATCACCATGTTGACCGAAGAAAAAATGATAGGAAAAACATCAGCAACAATTGTTGACGTTTAGTACTTAGTCAAGATAGGATTAAAGCAGGAAGGAGCAAGATAAAAAAAGAAAGGCTGCAGGCATCTCCGAAGATGTCTGGCAATATATCTTCGAGGTGGTGGCAGTGAAAAGTACAGTAAGACGTACACACAACGGCCGCCCTCAGACCAGCCAAGCAAAGCGGCCACCTCGCCAAGGATGATAGAATTGCATTCAAGTCTTTGGCAAAGGAGGCAAGCTGCCGTGTTCGTCCCTGTCATAACCAAGCGGATACGAAGACAAGTCACTCATCAGCACCAGCGTGTCCAGACTAGCTCGGTGG
>Ga0307511_10008910_pt1 | contig 10012 bp, 6 predicted proteins | sample 13_EM_MG_FD_200266 | JGI IMG/M metagenome (GOLD analysis project Ga0307511, IMG submission 200266) | Populus trichocarpa ectomycorrhiza microbial communities from riparian zone in the Pacific Northwest, United States - 13_EM | ecosystem: Host-associated > Plants > Roots > Unclassified | place... | reverse complement strand
TATACTTCGATTTACCTTTTTTTTTTTTTAAATAAGGGAGATGAATAATTAAATAAATAAATAATAATAATAGAAATAATGGAAATTAATGGAGTAGAAATTATTATCTAAGGAGGTTAATGTTGGACAAGGATGAAATTGAATAAGTCAAACTCTTGGGCCAAATGGTTTTAAAACTAAACAAGGAAGTCCTTAAATGAAGAAGGGGGGAAACTTGTATATATATATAAACAAGTGGGGAGTGTAAAATGAGCCATGATGGCCGGCCATGTTAGGGCTTGAGAGGGAGAAGAATTGAGTGAAATTTATCAAAGTTCATCCAAAATTAATTAAAAAAAAAGGAAAAAGATAGAACTAGTGATTAAAGTTTGACTCAATTAATTCCAAAATTAAGAAGGTTTTGAACAAGAAAATCTCAAAAAGGGGAACAAGGGATTTTTTTTATAAAGAGGGGAGGCATTGAGAGGAAAATAAGGGGGGAAGGAGGAAAGAAATTTGTGGGGTGATTTCAAGCTTTCCATCTCTTATTTCTTTGAATTAAAAGGTAACAAATCCTTTCCTCTCAATTAAATTGATATATTTAGTATGTTAAGATTTTATTCAATTGTATTAGTGTATAATTATGGTATGAGTTGTGAGGTTAAATAAGTTAATCTATGAAATTATGATGAATTAATGTTTAAATAAATGAAATAATAGTGGGCAATGTTTCAATATATGGAATTGAAGAAAAATTAATTATGGGTTCTTTTGAGAAGAGGCTTCGGCCTAGAGAAAGAAAAATGAATGAAAATGTTGAATCAATAATTAATATTGATGATGAAGGAATTATATTAGTAATGAGTTAATATTGTTGAGTGATAATTAAATGAGTTATGTGGTAATATTGATGATGAAGAAATTATATTAGTGATGAGTTGATATTGTTGTTTGATAGTTAAATGAGTTATGTGGTAATATTGATGATGAAAGAATTATATTAGTGATGAGTTGATATTGTTGTTTGATAGTTAAATGAGTTGTGTGGTAATGTTGATGATGAAGAAATTTTATTAGTGGTGTGTTAATATTGTTGATTGATAATTAAATGAGTTATGTGGTAATATTGATGATGAAGAAATTATGTTAGTGATGAGTTGATATTGTTGTTTGAAAATTAAATGAATTATGTGGTAATGTGTTGATGAAGTAATTAAATTAACAATGAGTTGTTTTACTGGTTTGATAAGTAAAGTGGTTTTGTGGTGATATTGTTGATGAAATAATTAAATTGATGACAAGTTGATTTTGTTGAAATAGAATTTAATTGATAATGAAATGAACCTGCAGGAGTGGGCGAGGCTACAAGAACCACTCATCAGACAGGTTCAGCTAGCAGGACGCAAATACCAAGTACAAGTTTAATACATTGAATATTTTTCTCTGAACTTTAGATATTTAAATTTCCCTCGATCAATGAAATTTTATGTGGAATGCTGATAGATTTTCCCATGATAATTTATTCTGAAAATGAAAGACTTGTGAGCCAGTTATCCTGGTATGAAACTGGTGCCCTGTGAATGGACAGCTAGTGGACTAGCTCTTCTGATATGGAACTAGCGCCCTGTGAATGGGCAGCTGGTGGACCAGTTATCCTGGTATGGAACTGAAGCTGGTATGGAACTAGTGCTGGTGGTCCAGCTGTACTGGTTTTGGAACTGAAGTTCTATGATGTGGACATGTTTAGTTTTTAGATTATTGATTTGTGAATAGTACTTGGAAGATGGTAGTAAATGTGGAAATTTTTGTGAGTAACTAATGTGTGTGTGTATATATATATATATTAATGCAAATGTAAATGCTCTAATTGACCATGCTTATCTTTTAAATCATTATGCAGGTTCATCTCAATACCGCACCTCCTAGTAGTTTTAGAGTCTACTTCTATTACCAGTAAATCTTTTGGATATGTAAATTGTTGATAATAACATTACTTTCTGTATATTTTGAAGATTATAATGTTGTGTATATACGAACTTAAATGGACTAGCTTATTTAACTTGTACCTGTGTTGTGTAAATATTTTCTAATTATAATGATGATATATATATAAGCACGTAGTTAATATCATTTGTGTTAAACAGTACTTAAAAGATTATATATGATTGAAGGAAGTATATTAAATCTATAATCTATGGTTTATGTATCATGGTTAATATAATAGCTAGACTAGTAGAATGCTCTAAAAGATAAGGCAATAGAAACACATTTTGAAGTAGAAGTGAGTGATCATAAATGATTTACATTCATAAATATAATGTTCATCCTACCATGTTCCTTGAAGCCAAACCTGCCTAATTGTCTAATTTAGATAGTGATTGTGAATACAACACAAAACAAAAGATACAGATTATTGAATTCAACTAGTTAGAGCTAGTGGTTGAACAATAACCAAGACTTAAATTTCTTGAGGCAATAATAGTTATAAGTTATTAGAGACCTAGTCAAACCCACAAACAATACAGTTAAACTCAGCTCATCCACTACTGCAGAAGGCAATAAGGATTAGGCTAAGATTACTTCAAGTGTATCTCAACCTTTATAGTTTATCTCTTACCCGTTTGTATACAATCATCTCCTACTATAAATATAAGGGCTAAACTTGTGTTTTGGTCACAGTAGCCAACATATTATAAGTTTTACATGGTATCAGAGCACACCTGACTTACGTCAAAAAAAAAATAAATTCTTTCTTCCTCCCTCACCATGTCTGTTGTAACAACCCTCTCCTCCACTCAAACATCTCCTCTGATCACCTTCACCAACTTCAATCCTGTTAAACTCACTCGGGACAACTATCCTTTATGGCTCCCTCAAATTGTCCCTCATCTTAGAGGCAGAAATCTCTTCGGGTACGTAGATGACAGTACTCCCCCACCACCGTCCACTGTTTCTTCCACCATTGATGGTGTTACCACCACTTCTCCAAATCCTGTTTTCTTACATTGGACCAAGCAAGATCAAATCATTCTTGGTGCAATCAATTCAACTCTCACCGAAAAGATGCTCACCCATGTTATACGTTGCACCACCTCCATATCTGCCTGGACAACATTGGAGACATTGTTCACGTCCCAATCTCGGGCACGCACCATGCAGGTTCACTATCAACTGACCATCTTAAAAAAAGGAAGCTCCTCTGTCGCTGACTATTTTCAATGGTTCCAATCCCTCACTAACTCCCTGGCTACCGTGGGTCAGCCCCTTAATGATTTTGAAATGGTGGCTTTCCTACTTGCTGGGCTAAGACCCGATTATGATCCTTTTGTAACGTCAGTTACAACTCGTGTTGAACCCCTATCTGTGGAAGAGATCTACGACCATCTCCTCTTCCATGAACTCAGACTTGAGCACCATCACTCAGCCATTGACCTTCCTGTCATTGGGGCTCACTATGCTGCATGTGGAGGAAATTCTTTCCGCCCCTATCGTAGCAGCCACAATTCTATCCTTGGTGCCCCACCTACTGGACGGGGGCCTTCACGTCCATATTTCAACCGACAGTCACGTGGTAGGGGGCGCAACACTCACTCCTTTCCTGGTCGTGGCTCTTCTTCTCGCCCTGTTTGCCAAGTCTGTAACCGTGTGGGCCACATCGCTCTTGATTGTTACAACCGCTACAATGAGTCCTTCTCCAGAGACTCCCCTCAACTCCCACAGGCCTACCTTTCAGCCCCTTCTCATGGTCCTGACCTCAATCGGTATCTAAACTCTAGTGCCACTCATCATGTCACCTCTGACATGAAAAACCTCAACCTCAAAGCTGAGGAATTTCATGGCTCTGATTAGATACGAATTGGCAATGGTAAAGGGTTGTCCATTCATCATATTGGACACACTCGTCTCTTTTCTCTAACTCTTCAATTTGATCTCCTTAATGTTCTCCATGTTCCTAAAATTTCCAAGAATTTATTATCTGTTCATAAATTCACATTTGATACTAACACTTTCTTTGAATTTCACCCGGATTATTTTCTTTTGAAGGATCGACATTCGAAGAAGTTGCTGCTTCACGACCCGTCTCTATCAATTTCCATTCTTCAATAATAAATCATCCCCTTTCATTTTAATTGGTGAACGTGTCTCTCTTCCTCAGTGGCACTCACGGCTTGACCACCCTTCCCTCAAGTTAGTCAGACAAATTCTCTCCTCCTTTCAACTTCCAGTTTCCAATTCTAAAGTCACTGATCCATGCTCCGCATGCCTCAGCTCCAAGTCCAAACAATTACCATTCTCTAAGTTTCTCTCTCGCTCCACTTGTCCTTTAGAGCTCATTTATACGGATGTTTGGGGCCCTGCCCCTATTTGCTCTCAATCTGGCTTTAAATATTATGTTTCCTTTTTAGATGATTTTAGTCGATACACTTGGTTGTATCCCATTTCTTGTAAGGGTGATGTCACTAAATTTTTTTATAAATTTAAAATTTATGTTTAATGCTTTTTCAAAGAAAAAATTCGTACTGTCCAATTTGATTGGGGTGGTGAATACCGTCCCTTTCACACACTCCTTCAATCTTTCGGTATCTCCCATTGTGTCTCTTGCCCACACATACATCAACAGAATGGCAAAATTGAGCGCAAACATCGACACATTGTCGAAACTGGCCTAGCCTTACTTTCTCACGCAAAAGTTCCTCTCCAATTTTGGGATGATGCATTCTCTACGATATGCTACCTTATTAATCGCATGCCCACCCCTGTGCTCCAAAATAAATCACCCTTTCACACTCTTTTTCATTGTGAACCCGATTATTGTTTCTTACGCACTTTTAGTTGTGCATGTTGGCCAAACTTACGTCCCTATAATAAAAATAAACTCCAACCACGGTCTCTAATGTGTCTTTTTTTAGGGTATAGTCCTCTTCATAAAGGGTACAAGTGTCTTCACTTACCATCTAATAGAGTTTATATTTCATGGGATGTAGTATTTAATGAAAACTCGTTTCCATGCACGTTTGCTTCTCCATCCTCTTTGTCCCCTAACATATTTGTGCATGTATTCAACAATCCAAGTCCATTACTCATTCCTCATGACTATCAGCCCACGACAGCATCTTCTTTGGAAACTCCATCATCAATAGAAAATATCATCCAACACACTTTTGGCACAACACCATCCCACAATTAATCATTATCCACTTCAGATTCCTTATACGGAGGCCTCCCTTACCTAATCCTTCCCATCCACCTATCCCAGACACCATCTCACAGACGCCCCTCCTCTCATCAACTCACCCCATGACCACACGTGCAAAAAACCTCATCACCAAACCAAAAATTCATACTGATGGCACTGTCCGTTATCCCTTGCCCCGAGCCCTCCTTACTGAGTCTACTCAGTCAGCTATGGAACCCACTTGTTACTCCACTGCCATGAAAAACCCATATTAGAGAAAAGCAATGAATGTTGAATTTGATGCATTACTGTAAAATCAAACGTGGTCCTTAGTCTCCCCTTCAGAAGCATCAAATGTCGTTGGCTGTAAATGGGTATTCCGGTTAAAGCGAAAGACAGATGGCTCCATTGATCGCTACAAAGCACGACTTGTAGCCAAATGATTTCACCAACAACCTGGGCTAGACTATGGTGAAACTTACAGTCCTGTGGTAAAACCCACTACGGTATGTCTAGTTCTCTCTTTTGCTCTTTGCAGTGGCTGGCCTATACATCAGATTGATATACAAAATGCATTCCTACATGGAACGTTAACTGAGGTTGTCTACATGACACAACCGCCTGGCTTTATTCATCCCCAACACCAATCTCATGTTTGCAAGCTGCACAAAGCTTTGTATGGCTTAAAACAAGCCCTACGGGCTTGGTTTTCACGGTTGAGCTCCAAGTTGATTCAACTTGGTTTCATCAGCTCACTGTTAGATACTTCCTTATTTATTTCTCACTCCACTGATTATCTCATGTTGGTTTTAATTTATGTGGATGACATCATAATTACATTCTTCAGTCATGTTGTTATTCAGTCATTGCTCCAAGAATTACACAATGACTTCGCAGTCAAAGACTTAGGCCACTGAATTATTTCCTTGGTATCGAAGTTATGCCATGCAACCAGGGAATTATACTCTCATAGCAGCGATATATTCTAGACATTCTCAAACACACAAAAATGGCAGATGCAAAGCTGATCAGCTCTCCAATGGCTTCCTCTACTCATCTCTTTAGTTTTGAAGGTGATCTCCTTTTGGATCCGACTCTGTACAGAAGTGCTGTTGGCGCCCTTCAATATGTCTGCATCACACGCCCATATATCTCCTTTTGTGTAAATAAACTCTGATAGTTTATGCACAAACCCACAAAACTTCATTGGCAGTCTGTAAAACGTCTACTTTGATATCTCAAGCAAACCATCCAACATGGGCTTCAATTTTATGCTTCCACATCCACTAATCTTCAGGCATTCTCTGATGCCGATTGGGCAGGAAGTCGTGATGATCGACGATCCACTGGGGGTTATTGCATTTTCCTTGGCCGCAACTTAATATCATGGAGTTGTCGCAAACAGCAAACGGTTGCCCGCTCAAGCACTGAAGCCGAATACAAATCACTAGCAAACACTGCTACATAATTATCTTGGCTCATGTCATTATGCTTTGAAATTGGCATTCACATGTCTCAACCTCCAGTTCTATGGTGTGAAAACATCGGCGCCACCTACCTATCTGCAAACCCAGTATTTCATGCGCGAACTAAACATGTGGAAATTGACTTCCACTTTGTACGTGATATGGTAGCCAAGAAACTTCTCTCCATTAAGTTCATCTCTAGCAAAGATCAACTCGCCGACATTTTCACCAAGCCACTCTCTTCCTCACGGTTTGGTGTTCTGCGTTCCAAGCTCAATGTTCTTCTGATACCGTTGCGCTTGAAGGGGCGTATTAGAGACCTAGTCAAACCCACCAACAATACAGTTAAACTCAGCTCATCCACTACTGTAGAAGGCAATAAGGATCAGGCTAAGATTACTTCAAGTGTATTTCAACCTTTATAGTTTATCTCTTACCCGTTTGTATACAATCATCTCCTACTATAAATATAAAGGCTAAACCTGTGTTATGGTCACAGTAGGCAACATATTATAAGTTTTACATAAGTCATTATTTAAGCCTCTTTACATCACAACAAATTTCAATAATGTACTAGTATAGAGAGTCCTAGTTGATAATGGTGTCTTACTTAACATTATAATCTTAACTATGAATGCTAATGTTAGTTATAACAAGGATGACATGATTTTATCAGAAGTGGTTTATACATATTCTATATAAGATATAAGAGACATTATGAGGGTGTTATAGATGGATCTAACTATTAGGTCCAAAACCTCTATCATAGATTTTTTTTATGGTAAAATCAAAGACAAGTTACAACACCTTGCTAAAGCAAGATTAGATACACACTAGCATGTATGTTCCATCATTCTTATATCAAGATTTAATTTTTTTGTTACTAGATGGATCAACTAAAGTAGTTAATGTAAATGATAAACCATTCATGGTTAATTTAGGGATGGTAGATCCATGGGTATATAATGACGATGCAGGTCCAATCTAGTCAATGAACATGGATAATATAGGTCACCGTATTTTCTTCTTAGTAAAAAGATAGTACATATAAGATGAATCATAACATATTTTGCTAGGCCAAATAAATAATTAGAAGGGAATGGTTAAAAATTTGAAATATATGATTAAACAAGTCATTACAATTTAGTTACATGTTTTAAGGCTTTTGATGAAGTCCATATAATTGTTGGGTGGTAAAATAGAATTTGTTCAATAAAATAAAATTAAAACTATCAATTGATCTTGCTCGATATGATAAGTCTTCCTCTATCACCATCAAAGATGGATGATGGATAGGCTGAAGTTTAGGAGATGTTAATTGAAATTAACTTGGGAACTAAAGACAAGCCTAGACCAATCTTTATAAGTGCAAGTATACCAAAAAACTTCATAAGGAATCGGGGTCATTGATACACACTTAAAAAGATTGTTTTGCTTCATATTATGATGAAATGCCTAGTTTAGATATAAGTTTGGTCAAACATTATTTACCAATCAAACCTGAGTTTAAGCCATATAAACAACCTGTATGATGAACGAATCTAAATGTGATTTATCATGTAAAGAAGAAAATAAAATAGCACCTAAAAGATAGATTTATTAGGCCAAAAAGATATGATGATTAGATATCTAGTACAGTGCCACCATGACAAAAGAATATCAAATTGAGGGTATGCATAGATTTTAGAAATTTGAATCTTGTAACTTTAAAAGATGAATATCCAATGTCAATGGTTAATATATCGATCGATATAACATCTTGCAAAAAAATACTCAACTTCATGGATGGCTACTCTAGCTATAACTATATCTTCATTACAAAAGAGGATATTTCCAAGATTGTTTTCAAATGTCTAGAATACTAAACTTCATTAGATGATAATGTAATTTTGGTTAAAGAACTTCTAGTGGAACATGACAAAAAGAAATGAACTTGATCTTCTAGAATATGATCAATAATAATATAGAGGTTTATATTTATGATATCATGGTTAAGTCAAAATCAAAATCCACTCACATAAATGAACTAAATGTTGTCTTTGAATGAATGCTGATGCACAACCTAAAAATAACCCTTTTAAATGTGCCTTTGGTGTGCAAGCATGTAATTTTCTATGATTTTTAGGGCATTAATGAGGCATAGAGATGATGGTGTGCTGTCACAGGCAACCAAATACAAAACCTAGACTCTTAAAAATACATACAGCAGTGCGAGTAAGGATTGTTCCCACAAAGAATATCTAGCCTAGTTTTGTGCTACGTGAGCAAAGATGGGGGAGATTTGAGTATAACAAAAACAATTGTAAGAAAACAACTTAAATTAAAATATAAAAATCAATCAAAAGAATAAACTTTGGACTAAGTCAACATCCACCATTAGGTCTTTTATAACTGATCATCAATGTATATATATCAATTCATACTTTTAATATTCACTATTGAAACTATTTTCCTATCTCTCCTTAGTTATAGATAATTAGAAAACAAGCAATCTAATTAATCTTAACTACTAAACAACTCAAGAGAAGCACTAAAAATTTAATCTAGTAGTAGCCTTAAGAATTAGAGAGATTGATGAAGCTAAACAATACAAGCATATATGGTTGCATTTAATTTAATTTAATCGACTATTCTTTCTAAGATTTATTAATTTTTAATGCAACAAATCATTTAACCCTTAGTTGCTTCACAAATTAGAGAAATCAAACAATATGGATTTGATATCTAACCTAGCCGTAGATTGCAACAAATAATAAACTAATAGGCCTCTTGACAATTAAATAGAACAATTATAAAAATAGGCACAAAAAAACATTCAATACTCAAAGCATAAATTCAACAATGAAAACAAATTAGATCTCACAGTTTTATTGATTCTGAGGCTTTCGTTTCCTTTTAACAAATAAAAATTTAGTTATATAGTACCATGATGAATACTCGAAGAAGAAAAACAAAATAAAGAAGAAGGAAGAGGGAAATGAGAAGTCTGATCTTATCTCTCCCTTTTGTTTTTACACCCTTTTCTCTCTTTAGAAGCATATACAATCTCCTAAAAATACTCTCAATATTATTCCCCAATGATAACCATCAAATCTAAATAGTTAATGAAATTATTAAATAATAAAATAGAGTCCTAATATAACAAGGAAAGTAATGTCTTCAACTAGAATTCACACACCAAATTTGGAAGTTTCTGAAAATAAATGACTTCGTAATAGATTTGCATGACAAAGGATGTTCTTGCACGATGGCAGTACAAGTGCAACAATATTATACCTCATTTTAACCTCAAAACAGTTAGTATCTCTAAAAAATCAAAACATGAAAGTTGTAGAGTTGTTTCTTAGGGTTCAATAGAAGTATGAATAATTTCAATCAGAGTTCAGATGAG
>Ga0307511_10008909_pt1 | contig 10012 bp, 6 predicted proteins | sample 13_EM_MG_FD_200266 | JGI IMG/M metagenome (GOLD analysis project Ga0307511, IMG submission 200266) | Populus trichocarpa ectomycorrhiza microbial communities from riparian zone in the Pacific Northwest, United States - 13_EM | ecosystem: Host-associated > Plants > Roots > Unclassified | place... | reverse complement strand
AAATTTTGTATATAAATATTGTCTGGTGGTGTATATATTATCTGGGTTAGGGCTCAACCCATTGTGATACATGCATATCGATTATGTTTCACTGGGAACCGATCGCTGCATAAAAAAGGGGTGCGTAGTAGGTTCCCCCCAGGCACTGTATAGGTATTGTAGAAGCTAGCCATTCGGTCTCGAACTTGAATTAACTCAACACCGACCGTACACTCCCGATACAAAGAGTCATCCTCATATAGTAGGCTTTCGATATGAGAATACCCGATATCATAATGTCTGATATCACAATGCCCGATATAAGAAGGTCCAATATAAGAAGGTCCAATATAAAAGTATATTCAGTGTAAGAAGATGGGTCGACCACCTAGATATGAAATTGTGGGTATATTGGTTATAAGAATGACCCTTAGCCATTCTTATAAATGTAGCCAACGTATTTTTTATGTCAGAGAGGGGGGTATCCATAATTTCATATTGTCGGTAGTCGACTGATACATGTTCTTGAGGGTGTTCTGATACAGAGGGTCTATTGTATTCATTGCTGATTACAGTAATTAAGTTACCCTTGTCTGTTATCCTAGTATGCCCGCCAAGTCAGTTGCAAAAAGTGACCAAACGAGCAGCGCGCTATCTGTACTCCCACGGGTTAGAGTTAACATTCTACTGAGGACACTCTTAAAATTGCGGAAGAATTGTAGGTTGGATGTATTTTGTCTCAGCCAAAAATTCGGCTCTCACAATTCAGGGGTGGAACAATACTCCTCTCATTGGATATGTGGATATTACTAATTTAAACAAATTTTTACATACTTTAGTGGGCTTGGACAGAGGTTTCGGGGAACAGGATGGTCGGATGAATATCACGGGCTTAATCGTGCAGGGACTCTTCAAGAAGCGGGGCATCTGGAACAAGTATCCAGGTTGGCGGAGCTGCCGGAGGTTGTTTTCGGATGCATACTGTGGTAAGTGGATACCTTCATATAGAGATCCTACTACTAGCGTGGAGATATATCACTCATACATATACAGAGTGCAGGTTTGCTAATTAGTCGCGTGCTGTGGGCTCAGTGAATAGTGAAGGAAAGCCTATATATTTTTTAGATTATCAAGGAGATGAAGAGCTGTTTATATTAAATCCCGCTGGTATAACCTCGCCGGTAAGGTGGCTGGCTTTCCATATTCACCACTAGTGGCTTATATTAGGGCTTTATTTGCCCTCGATGATACCCCAGCCCTCCCCCTGCAGGTCTGAAATATTGGTTCCCCAGTACTAGCTGGGCACAAATAGAGCAGTATCCGATCCATAGGTTTGACAAACAGAGCCAGGGCTGAGATCTCCACAGAGTAGAGGGGGTCCTTGATATAAAGCTCGCAAGTAAAATGTGCATGTCTATACAGAGTGTTTACCGGGTACGCAAGTAAGTAGACTAGTGGAAGATCAAACTCGAATTCTGGCCACAGGAGGAGATCGACGCATTTATAACACTAACATTGAAATAAGAATATTCCCCGCTTCGAAAGTGGGAACTATGGAGACTAAGCAACCATTTACGAATGGGATTGATTAGTTATAACAGTATGTTTATATACATTATTAAAGTTTTAATTCTGGTGCGGAATGACCCAGATGCGGTGTGAGCTGCACTCGTACCCTCTACCGGCTAGATACGGTCCCAAGAATAGCCCGTCAGATGATCCGAGTTATGTTGCATGGTAAGCAGTGCTATAGTATACTACAGGATGGATTGTGATATTTTTTTAGTTTTTTGTAATTTTTATATTCAGTCTAGCTCTGAATTGGAGCTGCGCGATATAGAATTAATTTTCAGATCAATATACCACATTACCCTGATATCTCACACGTTGGAATGGTAGGAAATTACTCTCGCTAAGGGCATCATAGGATATTGCAGAAGGTCCCCAGAGATCGCTAAGCAATGCCAGAAGGGGATGACAAGAGGACAAATTGCTGGAATCACTTTTGGGGAAAGCCGTGAGAAGAAACAAAAGATATATCTAATCGGCGGTTCTTGTATATATTTCATAGTTTCTATTCCAAGGTGATATGAAGTCCTGGAAGTTAAACTATGTATATCTGTGAATTAATGGACCCCGAGAGGGCCTCGCCATGCACTAATGGGACACGAACAATATATAGGGGACGTATCGACGAAAGAAGAGGAGAAGGCCAACGGCTGTATTACATGCTATCGAACTATGGGTGGATTAAAGGGTGGGCAGTTACTCAAATGACGCTCAAGAAATATAAGAGAGAAGCCGAGCAAGGAGATTCGTGGGTAATGGTGGAAGGCAAAAGCAGCGGCGCCATTGATCTACAAATGTGGCTAGATATCTCAACACTTGATAACTTCCGAGCTCAAATATGCGCGCAGCAATTGTTGTACCAGTGCAGCTTTGTACCCGGCCGCCACCGCTCGTGTTAACGGTGTTTGGCCATCCTTATCCACAGATATCACGTCTACATCCGCCCGCATAATAAGGAGCTGTACAACAGCCTTATGCCCGCCTTCTGCAGCCCATGATAGTGGCGCTCGGCCATTCTTATCCTTTGAGTCCGCATCCACACCCACCCGATCTACAAGCAGCCGCACAACATCCTCTTGGCCTCTCTCTGCTGCCCATGAGAGTGGTGTCCGGCCATCCGTATCCTGTGAGTCCGCATTCACACCCTCCCAATCTACAAGCAGCCGCACAACAGCCTCGTGCCCTCTCTCTGCCGCCCATGATAGTGGTGTCCGGCCATAGTTATCCTTTGAGCCCGCATCCACACCCACCCGATCTAGAAGCAGCCGCACAACAGCCTCGTGCCCTTTCTCTGCTGCCCATGATAGAGGTGTCCGGCCATCCTTATTCTGGGAGTCCGCATCCACACCCTCATGACCTACAAGCAGCCGCACAACAGCCTGAAGCCCCTTCCTTGCTGCCCATGATAGGGGTGTCCGGCCATAGTTATCCTTTGAGTCCGCATCCACACCCTCCTGATCTACAAGCAGCCGCACAACGGCCTCGTGCCCTTTCTCTGCTGCCCATGATAGTGGTGTCTGGCCATAGTACGTGTCCTTGGCGTCAGCATCCACACCCTCCCTATCTACAAGCAACTGTACAACGGCCTCGTGCCCTATCCCTGCCGCCCATGATAGAGGTGTCCGGCCATAGTTATCCTTTGAGTCCCCATCCACACCCTCCTGATCTAGAAGCAGCCGCACAACAGCCTCGTGCCCTTTCTCTGCTGCCCATGATAGTGGTGTCCGACCATTCTGATTCCGTGAGTCCGCATCCACACCATCCCGACCTACAAGCAGCCGCACAACAGCCTCATGCCCTTCCTCTGCAGCCCATGATAGTGGTGTCCGGCCAGAGTACGTGTCCTTGGAGTCCGCATCCACACCCGCCCGATCTACCAGCAACCGTGCAACGGCCTCGTGTCCTTTCCCTGCTGCCCATGATAGTGGTGTCTGGCCATAGTACGTGTCCTTGGCGTCAGCATCCACGCCCTCTGTATCTACAAGCAACCGCACAACGGCCTCATGCCCTTTCTCTGCTGCCCATGATAGTGGTGTCTGGCCATAGTACGTGTCCTTGGCGTCAACACCCACACGCTCTCTATCTACAAGCAGCCGTACAACGGCTTCATGCCCTTTCTCTGCTGCCCATGATAATGGTGTCCGGCCATTTTTATTCTGTGAGTCCGCATCCACACCCTCCCGATCTACAAGAAGCCGCACAACAGCCTCGTGCCCTCTCTCTGCTGCCCATGATAGTGGTGTCTGGCCATTCTTATCCTGTGAGTCCGCATCCACACCCTCCCGATCTACAAGCAGCCGCACAACAGCCTCGTGCCCTCTCTCTGCCGCCCATGATAGTGGTGTCCGGCCATCCGTATCCCGTGAGTCCGCATCCGCACCCTCCCTATCTACAAACAGTCGCACAACAGCCTCATGCCCCTCCGATGCTGCAAATGACAGTGGGCTCCTGCCGTAGGCAGCTTGCATGCTCCAACCTTGGGCATTTCCCAGCACGGATATGTATGTCTCCAAACCAAAGTACGCTGCTGCATGGATACCCAACAATTGTTGGCTGCGCTCGTGGTCCCACGACGACCGCTTGTGAGCGCCCGTGATATGAAAATATAGTAGTTGGAGGGCAATATGGGGCAACCGCCCACTCTTATTCAATAGTACTTTCAGTGCAAGCTCTCCAAGCGCTTCAGCATTCACGGCACTGCGACCTTGACTTTGTGCGAGGGCGGCATAGTGTCCCCAGTTGCAAGAGGCATATTCTAAGAAATGAAACCTCTCTGATTGTTGCATCATGTCAAGATGGGTTTTACATTCGACACTTAGTTCACCAAAATTGAGGTAGGTTAGGCAGATTTTGGCTGCCATGCTGTAGCCCTGAGGGAAAGTTGTACTGCTATGCGTCCGGAAGTATTCCTCCAAGGTATAATGCACAAGCCGAATTGTCGATGTTTCCTCATCCACAAGAACTAGTCCAAGGCAGCAGTCCAACAACCGCTTTTGTGCGGGAATTGCTTCCTCATCTAGAGCGGTATCTCCATGCTCCACTGCGATAGCATGCTGGATCTCATCTACCCTCAGTGGTCGCCTCGCTAGATGTAGCCACATGAGGACTCGCATGCCAAGGTCACTCAAGCGGCTTGAATTTTGTATTCTGTCAACCATCCGTGCATAGGCATCGTTGAGTTCCGAGGGCAATGTTGATAGCGCTTTCCGTCTCTTGGCCATCGTCGTCTGTTCAAGTACCATGCTAATATGCAAAGCAGGGAGCAAAAACCTAGATCAGGGGAATTAGCAGTCCGTATAGGTCTAGACGCACGGTGGAAACTTCATATTATAGAAGAACACGGTATTTCATGATATCACTGCCAATGTAGCTTTTAGACACTTACATTCCTTGTGTATTGGCCGCAATTCCTTCTATAATCTCTTCTTTGAGCTGCTCATTCATGTCATCTGGATTCATTTCACAATCCAGCTCAATCTCATGACTCAGGTATGCCCGTACCTCAATGAGGTTCGGAGTAATCATTATTGCGTCCGCTGGGTGGACCTGAAGAATGCGGCTAACTTCCGATGATATATGAGGTCGGCCTGTAAGAAATATCCGAGTACCTCCGAAATCAGTTTTAAGCGCTTTGAGGAGTTCAAGACGAGTCCCAGGTTCTAGCTCATCCAGAGCATCGATGCACAGAAAGTGGTCGAGTTGTGGTACGGCAAACTTTAACATCTGTGATATGTCCTTAATCATCACATTTTTACCTATTTTTTGGAGGGACTCCAGTAGGCTCACGACTGGCTCTGGAATGTTGGCAGTGACGGCTAAATGCTGCTTCAGAATGCTTCCCATAATATTGAGTAGGTTTTGGCTTGTTTTGTCTCGATAGTCACAATAGATGTATGCAACCCTTTGCTCACCATAATGAGACAAAAGATGATCAATCACCATAGAGCTACATAAGAGTTAGCTCAATGTGCGTCGATGTGTAGGGGGTGGGTTCAACTCAACCTGACGATGGTCTTTCCGGCACCCGGTATCCCGTAGCAGTGCTGAATGCGGTTGGTTGTGTTTTCTATACGTATCCTGCTATCCTGCCACACGCAGAATCGCTCATGCTCCAGTAGCCACAAAACGCTACCCTTATAGCGCTTGGCCTGCAGGTCCTGATGTCGCTTTGGGGGACCTAGCGGGGATAACATTGCTAGGAGTTTTTCTTCTGTACGCCCGCAGGAGTCAGTATAAAATATATCAACTACACATGCGGGCATACTAAGGAAGTAGAATGAATATCATACGTTTTGCAGCTTTTGTTTCCACATCCAACCTCATTATTGCCTCAGAATTGCCTGTAACTGCCCTGTAGGTAACTCTTGCAACACCTAAAGTCTCTTTTCCTACTATTAGATTGTCTTTCGCGATAATTAGCCACATGTATTCTAGTTTGGGCAGCTTGCAGGGCCCATACTGTGTACATCCATCACGAGTCCTTGTTGGCACTTCTTAAACTCGTTATCCCATGGTAGTTTTTGTCTTTTGGCATCTATTGTGCAAGTAAGTAATTAGCAGATGCACCTTGTACCGCACAAGCTGCCTACACTCAAGAAATCTTAATCGTAGAGACGGAGCCCCGTACTAGATTGCGTAATGATTCACCAATTAAAAAAAATTAAAAAATTAAAAAAATTAAAAAAAAGTCTCAAGCATATGATAGGATCAGCCAACCTTGCTGCTCGTCTAGGATCGTCAAAGTCCTCTTATTGATATTACGCAAAAGGTGACTAGATGTCGTGAGTAACATTAGTTTCAGGATCAATTGCAATATATACACAGATAGAATTAAACCCTCACCTAGACTCAATACTCAATGCCAACTCAAAGGTATTGATAAGTCGCTCAAACCGATCCAAGTTCTCCTTGACCTCCCGTTCTTTGAATGGCCACACAATAGCCCGTCCAATGTTTTTTGCATTTTGTCCAGGGATCCGCTCACACTGCTTGATTGATGACTGCACTGATTTGAGTAGGTCGCTGGCTGTCTCGATTGTATCTGCGGTAATTACTTCGGAGACCCTCGAAGTCTGGGTCTGTACCAGAGCGCCAGTATTAGTTCTGCTTTCGCCGGCAAGTTCATCGATTTGGCCGAGGACAGCTTCGAGTCTGGATATTTCGCTCAATAGTTGCTTTAAAGCATTTGGACTATTTCTAACGGATGCAATATATGCATATCCTTCCGCAAGGATTGGTCCAGCAAGCGATAATAAACCCGCAATACTGGCAGCAATAGAGAGCGGGTCAGCCATCCTTTAATTCAAACTCGAATTCCCAAGGTTAGCTAATATATCAAAGAGAGTGTTCAGCTTTGCGATATATACATACATAGGTAATAGTGATATATATGTTACCTGTTGCGCACTGAAAACCGTAGCAAAAGTAGTTGTATGAGTTCAAAGATTTTAGCCAGTTTCTCTGTACGGGACTGTCGCCTAGTTCAGATCCAAAAAATTCACTTCTGTAATTACTTCTACTGTAACAGTAGTTGCACGCGGAAACCTCCACAACAAAAGCAAAGAATTGTATTTGAACGGTTGCCTAACATGAACTGCATGGCGCAGCCTGACACCTCATCATTATTGGCGTATTTTTAGACATCTACCTACTTACTGTATTCTATGCCTCCCGTTAAGCATGGATGCAAGTAACGAATTTTAAGATGAAAAATACCTAGTGCTCACAATTGGGAAATTATAGTGCACATTACATGAAGCCCAGCTAAAAAACAAATGCCGGCAGAGTGCCAATGCAAGGACTGCGGAGAGACTGAACCACTGTCTTCGAACCTAGAAGGTCTTATGAGGTTACAGATGGGGATCCTTCTGTTGCTGTCATATTACTACGATGAAGGACTAATGTATATAATAATATCCAACTAAGGATTTGATGCAATACGTCCCTTCGTCTGCTTCCTACCCCAAACAATCAAGTGATTCCTCCATGGGTATCCCACAGCGCTCAGCCGCGGTCGCTAAACTCAAACAAACGCCTTACAACCCGTGGAGTCGTGCTATTATTAGAATTATGAATGTATCTACTAACTAAGGCATGAGCTGGGAAACTAACTCTGTCGACCCGAGTCATGCGCGGTTAATTATCTGCTAGTGAAACCCATACGAGCCCCAAACCCAAAGGATGTAACAATCTGTCCCGCACAAGATAGCACTGTGCTGACCTGTCCGGGAATCTGGCTAATTCGCGAATGGGCTGACCGAGAACACATATGACTCTTGGGAGGGGTGACGTACGCAGGAATATAAGCCTGCCCGGGAATGCACATTTGAGATTCCTCAGCAGGCCGCTTCATGAGATTGGGCTCCCCGGGTATATGATTACCAGATGTGGGAATTTAGAAGAAACAATTTTAACTTACGTGTATGCAATATCTGCATTCTTTAAGCTCGACCAACATGATTAGTACTAATCATAGAGATATCAGCAGGCCCCTCTGCTTTCGCAACACCATAATATCGGTCATTGATTGCCTTAAATGTTTTAGATCGCCCTACATGAAGTAGTAACATGCGTATTCACAATAATATCATAAAGTTCATGTTCGAAAACTACTTCTCTATTCTGTACCCCTTCCATTTGCTGTGTGACGCTTGCTTTCTTAACAAGCAACCCATCACTATTAATCAGATATTCATTCGTTGCAGTCGATTTAATTTTTGAAGGCCCAGGTGTCTCTGGCTGTTGCAGGATTTTTCGGATTTTTCGGATTTCTCGCCATGTTACATAGGAAAGCCGAAAACTGTTCGAACATGCAGTCAGATACCCCCCAAACTAAATGCGTGTAGTTTGAGCAAATGGGGAAGCTAACACAGTTGTAGATGTGGAGGTAGCCATTTTAACAATGTCGGATTGCCTAGTAGGAGGAACAGTGCCGAACCATTGAGTGAATAGCTCCCTTGAATATAAAATACTTTCCTGAACTGTAGTCAATCCTACCGTACGTACCGGCTGTGTGGTAGGTGTATGTATATCCAGCTGAGAGGCGGACATAGTGAGTGTACGTATATTCAGCTGCTGCAAACATACTTATCCAGTTAGTTGTGTAGCAAGCGTATCTATATTCAGCTCAGCGGCAAACATAGTAAGCATACGTATTACTCGCAAGCCTACCTTGGCTGGCCAGCATACTTGGTATCCGCAGCCCTACCCCAGCTGGCCAATATATGTACCTTGGACTGAGTCCCGGGCAGGTCAGAACACCCCTAGTCGGACGCTACCGTATGGTTTGGGACATATGTACGTGTATGCATCTCGATTGGAACAAAGCATTCAAGGTCCTTTTATATATACATTCTATGTATATGCCATGTTTGTAGCGAGACTGCATCTATAAAACTATCTCTAACTAACTATATCTCTAGTGCTAGCTAAACAATGTTAGCGCTAGGTATGACGTTTCGTGCCAAGCTGTCATACATAACCCTTGTCGCAGGTTATACTAGGCCTGTATATAAAAGTATTGCCAGCACACGGAGATACCGTACATATGTATCTCTTGACCGCCTTTTTCGTACTAAGGACATAGTCTTAGTTGTGATTGTATCTCCCTTAATTTCTTAATTTGTGGGGTTCGGGATTTACTGATGACAATACGGATATGGTTGGGATATTCTCCCTATTGATATTTGAGACTTTGTAAGACAAGCCAGACATACATACATGTCATGAATTCTATTGTGTCGATTGTTCAGCCAGGGGAATACAACGGGCACAATAGTATTTATGCATATCTGGAATGTCTCACCAGCCAATGAGGGTTATCTGCATCACGTGAATTTAAAACCGAGGCTAAGGATTGGTGCTTGGGATATGCCACGATTACATGGTCTGGCTAGCACAACTTCTCGCTCGCCGAAGCCTCAAACATCTCCCCAGCACCATTTCTCCAGTGCCGTTCAGCTCGTACGGCTTGCGCGTCGGATCGGGGTACATGTTTCGGTTTGCCGGACTCGCGCAACTCCCTTGGCTCAGCGGGGAGAAGTTTAAGCCTAAGAATTACTTATCTAGGTACGAGATTATGGTTGGGATATTCGCCCTCGCAAGGGATGAGCGGGGGTGATGGTGGTGATAATGGTGGGTATGGCGATAGTGAGAGGGAGAGGGAAAATACCGGAGGGGAAATTAAATTGGACCCCACCGGCGAGCCCATATTCAGCTGCATCCGACAGCAACGCGCTCATAGAAGGGCAAACGCAACTGATATCGTATCGGGTATACGCCGATTACCGCCTTATCTCCACCCCGAGGCCGACCCCACCACAACCACACCAGAAATCCGAATCCACACCCCTGGGAGGGAATGTGGGTTGTCGATGCGAGTGTGTTGCCGGGGGTGACGGGGGTGAATCCGATGTTGAGTGTGATGGGGGGTGGTGGAGGTACTGGGGGTGGTGGAGTTGCCCGG
>Ga0307511_10008908_pt1 | contig 10012 bp, 6 predicted proteins | sample 13_EM_MG_FD_200266 | JGI IMG/M metagenome (GOLD analysis project Ga0307511, IMG submission 200266) | Populus trichocarpa ectomycorrhiza microbial communities from riparian zone in the Pacific Northwest, United States - 13_EM | ecosystem: Host-associated > Plants > Roots > Unclassified | place... | reverse complement strand
AAAAGAAGGTATATAAACAAAAAAAAAAAAAAATGGAAAGGTAAAACAACGTGGCAAGATCGAATAGGTTGGATGAAAGTCACATGGAAACACAGACAGAACTCAGAAGCAGAAAATCCTCAGAAAACTCGAAGTCAAGTGAAGAAAGACGAAGAGGATTTTTGGTGAGAGAGAGAGAGAGAGATGGTGTTGAGTGCAACAGTGATAGGAGCACTGTTAGGACTGGGTACCCAGATGTACTCCAATGCTCTCCGCAAACTCCCTTACATGCGCCGTAAGTTTTTTTCAACACTCTTTTACCAACAAAATCACTAATCTTTTTTCTGTTCTTTCCATTTTATTCTTCATTTTTTTACGATTATTTTTTTTGTTTATGTTAATAGATCCGTGGGAACATGTGGTGGGTATGGGATTAGGAGTTGTTTTTGTGAATCAGTTGGTCAAATGGGATGCTCAGCTTGAACAAGACCTTGACAAGATGCTTCTAAAAGCTAAGGAAGCCAATGAGCGCCGCTACTTCGGTACTCTCTCTTTTTCCTATCTTGATCATATCTTCCTGCTTCAACAATTTTTCTTTTCTGGGTTCGCTTTGTTTTTCCTAATTTCTTCGTCATTTAGTTTGGGCCCTCGGTTTCTTCTTCTCAAGTTTGGGTTTTTTTTTTTTTAATGTTGTTGATAATTGGAGGTATCAATTTGAGAAAACAAGTGTTTTTGTTATGATGGATTGAGTGCAGTGGAACTGTTCATATTTAGTCAAAACCTGTTAATTGGCATTGCTGTGTTAGTAATTCACTAGTCAGTGCTATAATAAAAATCATCAATATTGAAGGGCGAAGTTGGAAAGAAAAGATGTGTTTGTGTGTAGACGAGGGAGATAAGGAAAATTGTTTCTAAAGTGGATTTTTAGGGAAAGAGGAAACGTGTAAAATGAGAATGAAAGAAATAGGAGAAAGTAGTGGACTAGTGGTTTTTGAGGAAAGAAAAAGGAAAAAATGGTGAGGTTGTTGTTACAACCTAAGATCGAAGAGTTGAAGTTTTACTAGGAATGTACAAACATGATGGAGCTGGCAACATCTATGACAAGTCTGATTCATAGAAATGGCTTAGAGTCTGGGTTAGATGATGCTCCCACTGGAATTTAAACTCCTGTTGAACATCACCAAGTTTTTTGCTTTATGCAGCATCCCCAAATCCAACCATAAAACCTTATTATCCCTTAGCAGGTGCATTATCAGTGATAAAGTTTATGTCTTCAAGGCTGTACTAGTTAGCTGGACCTGTGTGAATTTTTGTTGTGTTGGACTACTCCATGAACCTGATTAATAGCCCTGGCATTTCCTTTGAGCTAGTTTCTACCAAGAATTGAGCTGTGGATGTGATAAGTTGTTGTGAACATCTACGAGATGAAAAAGTACTGACAACTTAGTAAATGACCTTATCATGTGGATGTCTCTGTCAATTTCAACCTGCAATCATTCCTATGTCGGGTTATAGGAGGAATGTGTGTTGTTAACTTATGGAAAGTTTAGAAATTTAGCATTGAAAACTCATAGTAGTGGCTATGTGCTTGTGTTGATTTAGAGTTTTCTAATGGGTTTCGTTTACATCCACTATAGGTGCATCAGACCTATCTATAGATACTCTAAAGGATACCCTAATTCCATTCCAGTGCAGATCTCAGTTAATAGAAAATGAGCGCATAATTCTGTAAGACCTATTCTCCAACATGCTGATCATCTTCAATGGTGGATTTATTCAAAGTTCAAAGTGGAAGCCAATTTCAGTCTTGGTTGTGAATTTTATGTTGATATCTTTAGTGGATTTGGGAGGAGGAAAGAGTGTAAGACTTTGTGATTTTGTGCCATTGTGCAATCCTATGGTGTAACCAGCCGAAGAGAAACGCTAGAGTTTTTCAAAACTATCACACCTTGAAAAATGTTATGGGTTAGGATTCTGTCCTATCTTCTTTGTTGTGTCATGCTTTGGGTGCTTTTAGTCTACATCATTAAATCTGGCTCAGACAGTGACCTGGTCAAGCTTTTGGGTCACCGAGTCATTTGTCAAACTGTTAGGTCAGAATTGGTTGAGGATAACAAGGCGTTTTGAATAAAATATTTGAACAAGATAAGAGCATGCTCCTTACTTTCATTATTTAGTATTTGTTATGTTTTTATTTCTTATAATTATATTAATTTGTTATAACTAATTATTTGATGTCTCTGCCAGTCAAATAAAACGGATCATTTCTATGGGAATACACATACAGACAATCGAAAATATATATTTTCTAGATTTTATATTATTTTCTGTTACTCTTATATTAAAACGTTTATATTAAAAGGGATAAAAGATGCCTTTGAATACTTGTTTGTACCATAATATAAATATATCTTGCAAGGCATGAAGCATAAACATATTTTAATAACACTGCTTTTAGGTCTGTTTTCACTTGGCTGATTTCATTGATTCTGGGCTGTCATAGTCTTTCTTCTTTTCTCTTGCTTTCATGTTTTGGATAATAACTTATTCTCCAACATGCTTTTGCAATTCTTTTTAGTCAGTTGATATGATTTTCCTTTATCTAAAAGTATCAGTACCTAGGGTTATTCAGAATCCAATTATTTCATGTCCAAAATCTATTCATAGTTCTGATGGTAAATTTCGATGATGTCAATGAATCAACTTAATGTATCAAATTTTAATTTTATATGATCTGATTTTATTAATATCAGAATCTGCTTATTATACGTTCATGTGTGTGCATTCTGTATATCCATGGAAGTATGTAAAAATTGTATATGAAAGTGTTATGTGTCTGTTCTGGATCTTTATTTAATGTACGTCTCTATAAATTTGTTTGCATATACACCTCCATGTGTTGGTTTGTGTGTGTGTTAATGGTTATATCTGCATGTGCACGCTCCATGATAAAATGTTTAATGAAATATAGCTAATCATAATTTGCTAGTCGACATATCCATGTGTTCATTTTTGTCTTGTAATAGGATTCAAGTCTTTTTTCTAATTTTAGATTTGATACAGATTTGAATTTGGTTTTAGTGTTTCAGTAATCATATTAATATCCAAATCCCATTAAATCTGCACTGAACCCAACTTGGTTGCAGTCGTAGTTGCAAACAGATGAGTCATGAGTGTGTTGCCACCTTTGCAAGTATTTCTATTTTATTCTACCCTATCAGATATTTATATACCTATCCTTTCTGGCAAACACTTCTTTCTATTGCCATGCAACATTCAAAACTGTAATTTGATAATATAAAGAAGAAAATAAGAATAAATGTAAAAGAAACTTTAAATACAAGATTTAAATGACCTAACCAACCCACCCTTTGGAATATTCTACTTTCATCCTGCATTGTTAACATCGATCAATCAATTATTGAAATGAGAGATCTTCAAACATTAAATGACCTAATCCTTCGTTCCCATTTGTTATCAGTTCCTTTTCCATCATATCCTTTTTTGTGTTGCTCTTTACCTTCAGTATCTTTTGACAGGCAGACTCTGTTTTTTGATAAGCAATAACAAAGTCTCACTTTAACATTCTTGATCAACAGATATTGAAATTTTTTGTACATATATGACTTGGCTGCATTCCGTGTTGTCAAAAGCAATAGGAGCCCTAAGGCGTCAAGGCTGTCAAATGCCTGAATAAAACAAGGCGCTATGTTATAAATTCAAATAAATTATATGCATAGTATTATAATATGGAAATCACAAATATATATGTTAAAAATTAAGATTATAAAATCAAAATGAAACTCAAAATATTTTAAAATAGTTGAAAAGGTTATACTATTCACCCTTAAAAACAAAATAAGACAATTTAAAAGAGAAAGTAGATTAAAATGGTGAAACTTAAAATGCTAAAGTTTGGAATAAAGTAAGTTAATTAAAAAAAAAAGAATAAGCTAAAGTTTCACAAACAGTAAGCACATCAAGAAAAAAAAATCAATTGTGAAGTTTGAAACTGAAGTTTCAGAAACAATAAACACGAAAAGGAAAAAATCAATTATGAAGTTTGATGAGTGATGAACTTGGGATTTGAGAAAGTGTTCTTTTATTAAAAAAAAGAGTAAAAATTTCAGCAACATAACACCATGGATTTTTAAAGAGAGAGAGAAGAAGACAGGTAAAAAAGAAATAAGATGGAGAGAGAGAGACCACATAAGTGAAGAAGAAAGAAAAAGAAAAAAGAAAATAGAAAATAAATGAAGAAGAAACAAGCAAAAAGATGTACCGATTCTTTGGAAAAGCGTGGTTGTCAAATGTGCCTCCCAACTCTATTTTGATGGTCCTTTTCTTCTTTTTCAACCCTACTCTTTACTTTTACAACTATACTCTTAAATTATTATTGGTGGTGAATAGAAAGAATATGGGAAACATGTCAAAACATATATCAATTAAAAAAATGAAGAAAAAAAAAACGTATGTTTTGACTAGGCACTCGCTTCAGTGCCTGGTTCTTACACTTCAAGCGAGCGCCTAGGCAACACCTACTTAAATTGCCTCGCTTGGAAAAATAAAGGGTGCTGGGTCTCACCTCGCCTAAAGCGCCTCTTGACAACACTGGCTGCATTTGAGCATTATCTTTTACACTGCCTCCCATCGCTGATCTTCCAGTGCAGCGCTCATGCTCTCTCTGCATGGACCCACCCACCAACGCACAAAATATCCTTGTAAAACATGAGTCAAACTTTGTTTTAATCAATTAATAGTTTGTCTTTTGATTAAGTTAAAGAAGCTTGAGACTGTAATTTTGTTCTGCTTCTAACAAATCTGAACAGCCCTTCGAAATAATTACATCCTGCCATTTGAGCAGTGGCGAAGCCAGGAGTCATTTTCAGCAGGTTCTTTTAAAATACTGAATCTTATACTTCATATTAAGGCATTGTATCAAGTATTTTTTAAATTATTTATTAAAATTGAGTGAATTCTCAAATAGTAAAAAAAAAAAAGTTAATCAAACTAAAAACATGACAATATTTCGGTCTATTTTAATTTCATGATTAATTGATAATTTCAACTCAAATAATATCATGTTAAAGTCCTTAAAAAAATAAAGATAAAAAGCACCATTGCAAGGTAGGAATAAAATAAGTGTTAAATTAGGGAAATGATTTTAAATACAATTTTAATAAAGATACAAGGAAAATATTAATAGTAAGAAAAAGTTGATTGTTTAAAGTTATGGAAACATTAAAGAGAATGAAAGAAATATGAAACAATAGCTACTTTTTTTTGGAATGCAGCATTTGAATTAACCAACATCTGATAACTTTTATTGCAACGGGGCTTTTATTTTTTATTTTTTTGATTGGGGCGGGGGGTTGTACAAGTGACGCCTCAATTCAACGTCACTGATGCACTTGAGGGTGCAAATGCAGAAGCTAGAAGCCACATAAGGTTCCTGCTACCACCAGACCTATGGTCCTGCAAAGTGACTGCATGTCGTATCATTTTGAGAGGAGGAATTGTAAGAAGTGAGAAGCAACATGAGGTTAAATAGTTACTGATACTGTCTATCTGTTTTCCCTTATATCTGTAGGCCTTAAATCTGACCCTAAAAACACTTTCCCAACTGACCTTCATACATTAATATTAAAATTGGCCTTGTATTGGGGACTATTTTAGTGGGACATTGGGGTGGAAATTATTTTCTGGGTTTAGTGTTAACTGTGTTAGAGTTTGAAGCACGACGACAGGCATTGGTTTTGGCATCTCTAGGCATGTTTAGAGTGTAAAACATGAAGTTATGGATTTCATTTGCATCTGCTTTTTCATGTTCATGTGTAATTCTTTACTTCACTTTTCTAGCTCAGTTTGTAAATGCACCCGCGTAAACATGTGTATGTGTACACGTTCTTATGACACTTTTTCCTTATATTGTACCAATCTCGACAGAAGCAGCATGTAGTATCTTCCATTTGATCTCTTCTCCTATCCTGCCATTTATACTTGCTTTATTTGAAAAACCCTAGTTTTGGTTATGCAAGATTCCTATACCTATTCCCCAATGTCTGACATTTTTCTTTCCAGTTCAAGAAAATTTTTCATTTGCTTCTGTGTCAGTCTTCAAGTATAATTATCTTCTTCACTGATCTAACTTTTCATTTCCTTCGCAGATGAAGATGATGATTAGAACCTGATCTTGTCTTCTCCTGAAAATTGTGGTCTCAGAACTAATGTTCTTCAAAGGGCCGTATATACACTTGTTTTCTTTTTTATCTTTTGATGCTGTGCTTGTAATCTTGTTAGTTGTTTTTCTTGCTTTTGCTACAAATAAAGATTTAGATGCTTTCATAATGTGGACAGCCTGGGTTTGGATCTTCAATAATACTTTGAAGCAATCTAGTGATTTTCTCCACTGGAAATATGATTATGTAATGGATTTTTGGGCCCTTCGTGATCACCGTTTGATCTAAAGTTTGAAATGAGTTAATCTTAGGATTTGCCTAGTATTGCCCTGTTGTGTTACTGTTGCTATGTTTTATTTTACGGTTGCTTCGGTCTATATAGGTGCTACACCACACTACCAAAGGTGCTATCATCAAAACAGCTTCCACTATGCTTTGGGGATCAGATTACATGCTTGTGGTTACAATGGTGAAAATACCATCAAGAAATGAAAATGACATCTTTTGAAGACTGACCTAGTTAGCACAAGATCTAAAAAAAGAAAGAAAAAGAACGATGCTTAGATGCTTAGTTTGATAATCGGCTTCGATCTTAAAAATAGATTTCATCAGTTATGAATAAGGATCATTATTCATCTTGTCAAAATCCACCATCCTATTCTTGTACAAATGTAGTAACTGATCACACGCCTGTCGGGATGAGGGCCTCTCTTGTGGAGTGGTTTTTGTGCATTGCAGTGCTATTTCAAGCAATTGATACGCTGCCGATTCTTCACAAGGCAAGAGTGGTTTCAAAGCAGGATCGATCAACTCTTCACGTCCACATCCACCTTGCATTTCCATATGTTTCTCCACCCATCTCACCATGTCCATATCGACACCAAAGCTTGCATCAGTTGGCATTTTTCCACTTACGAGCTCCATCAGCACGATACCCATGCTATAAACATCACTCTTCTCCGTTGCCTTGAGCGTGTATGCATACTCTGAAAATGCATAAAGTTAAGTTATGACGTGGGGAACTTAAAGAAGCATAATTCTACGCAGAAACTGCTATAATACCTGGAGCAATATAACCATAAGAGCCCGCAAACCATGAATGCGATTCTGTATTGGAGTCGTAATTCTCCTCTAGTGCCTTTGCCAGTCCAAAATCCCCTAAGTGCGCCTCCATAGTGGAATCAAGCAATATATTGCTTGATTTGATATCTCTATGAATGATCTTTGGTACACAGTCATGGTGGAGGTACTCCACTCCCTGGGCTAATCCCAAACCGATCTTTAACCTCGTCTCCCAGTCTAGGCTTTGCCTCTTCTTGATATTCACTGGTTGTTGACGCAGCCAATCCCACAAACTCCCATTCTCCATGTATTCATAAATCAAGAGATTACAACCCGCTCCTTCGCTGCTACAATACCCTATCAGCTTCACTAAATGCCTGTGCCTAATCCTGCCAAGTGTCTTCACTTCTCTTGCGAAGCTTTTATTAAGTAGAAACTCATCTTTCCACAGAATCTTCTTAACTGCTACAGTTTCTCCACTTTGAAACTCAGTTCTGTAGATTGTTCCAGACCCACCTGAGCCAATGATGAACTCGTCACTAAGATTGTTCGTTGCTGCCATAATGTCATCCCACCTGTAGTCTCTCTTGGCAGTACCCTTCCGGAAGAGTGGTTTGCGCTGAGCTTGGGAAGAACTGGAAGAGTAAATGCATTTCACTTCACTCACCCTTCTGAGAAATTCCAGCCTGTGTTTGATGAAGAGAGCAAGTCCAAGTGCGAGCAGAGCAACGGCAGTTAAGGTTGTAATTGCTGAGATTACCACTACTGATGACTCACTTAGGCCTGAACGCTGACTTGACACAGAGCAGTGATCAAGAGGGCTTCCACAGAGCTGCAGGTTTCCTTCAAATGCCTCAGTTGGCCAGTGTGAGAATTGCTCGCCTAATTTGCCTTGGAGATTATTGAAGGAAAGATTAAGCTTGCCAAGACTGCTCATGTCACCAACTTCAGGAGGGACTGCTCCAACTAGCTGATTGTGAGACAGATCAAGAGCTTCAAGTTTAGACAATTTTCCAATAGAAGATGGAATTTGACCGCTGAGATTGTTGTAGCCAAGGTCCAAAATGCTTTGCAGATTCTGGAGTTGCCCGAGTTCAAAAGGTATTTCACCACTGAAGCTGTTATGCGAGAGCTGAAGCTCATACAGCTTGCTCAGCTTACCTAGGGCCGCAGGGATTGATCCTGATAATTGGTTTTGTTCGAGGTTGAGAACATTGAGAAATTCCAGCTTACCAACCTCAACAGGAAGAGTTCCATTCAGCAAATTACCATCAAGAGAAAGCACCAACAGTTTAGAACAATTGAACAGCTCCGAAGGAAGAGACCCGGAAAATTGATTGGAGGAGAGCTTGAGCTCCCCTAACTGTGGCAAATTTCCTAGCGATGACGGCAAAGGACCAGAAAGAAGGTTGTTGTTGAGATCAATGTGTGTCAATTTCTTGCACAACATAAGCTGTGGAGGTATTGGGCCTGTGAGCAAATTCCCTGACAGGTCTAACAGCGACAATTCACGGATTTTACCAAGCGTCCAAGGGACATTGCCAGTAAACTGGTTGTTCCCTAATCTAAGCCTTTCAAGAGAAGGCGAATTTCCTAACTGGGCAGGAATCTCATTGGCAAATGAATTGCTTGTAACATCAAAAGAAAGAAAAGAACTCGAGCTACATAACGCGGCAATGCTACCATTGAATCTGTTTTTAGACAGATTTATTCTGGTCAGATGCCGTAAATTGGTAAGCGAATAAGGAAGATTACCTTCAAGGGAATTGTTGTAAAGCATGAGCTGCTCAAGAGCCTGGAGAAATCCAAAAGTAACAGGAATGCTACCAGATAGGCCATTGTCTGCCAAGTCTAGAATAGTTAGCTGATGACAGTTACCCAAAGCGGCGGGAATATGACCACCAAGCTCATTTTGCCTCAAATGAAGCAAATTCAGTCCCTTCAGCCTCCCAATAGTAACAGGAATCTCTCCACTGAAATGATTTCCAAAGAAATCAACCATTTTCAAGTTTGAACAATTGCCAATCTCCATAGGAATCTCCCCAGATAACTGATTGTCATAAAGATACAAGACTTCAAGATTTCCAAGCATTCCAATCTCCTTGGGAAGATTGCCTTGTAAACTGTTGTGATACAATGCAAGTTCCTTCAGGTTGCTTAAGTTTGCTATCAAAGGAGATATTGAACCCACCAAGCTGTTGTTGTGGAGATAGAGATGAGTCAATTGAATCGACTCGTAAATTTCAGTGGGAATTGATCCATTAAGGCTGTTGTTTGACAAATCGAGCTGCATCAGAGATGGACATAGTCTTAATTCTATCGGAATTGGGCCAGAAAGTTGAGTCTCTGACAGAATCAGGCTCTCCAAATTGGTATTGTTTGTACATAGGCTTCTTGGTATGACACCAGAAAGATTGTTATTTGACAAAACCATGTAAAGAAGCTGATTCATGCTGCCAAACTCCTCTGGAACGCCTCCGGTGAGCATGTTCATTGACAAATCAAGATTCTGAAGATTACTCATTTTTGCTAGTGACTTTGGGATGGGGCCTTGAAGCTGGTTCCCCATGAAATTCAGGTAGACGAGTTGACTCAGTTCACCGAGTTGACTCGGTATTTCACCAGAGAGACTATTGTTTGCCAGGTTTAGTGTTTGGAGATTTTGAAGACGGCCCAATGCTCCAGGGATTGATCCATTAAGATTGTTGACAGCTACCGTGAAGACGGTGAGGCTTGAACAATTCCCTAGCTCGGCAGGAATCGGTCCTTCAAGTTGGTTCTGCTGTAAAATC
>Ga0307511_10008907_pt1 | contig 10013 bp, 9 predicted proteins | sample 13_EM_MG_FD_200266 | JGI IMG/M metagenome (GOLD analysis project Ga0307511, IMG submission 200266) | Populus trichocarpa ectomycorrhiza microbial communities from riparian zone in the Pacific Northwest, United States - 13_EM | ecosystem: Host-associated > Plants > Roots > Unclassified | place... | reverse complement strand
CGGGTCCGATCGCTGGGGGAAACCCTGCGCTTCGCGGCGCGACGGATGACCGAGGACTTCGGCGGCGCCATCGCGGCCTGACGACAATGAGGACGAGCTGGCTGTGACGATACTGGCGCGCAACGCCGTGGTCTGGGACGACGCCCGTGCGCGCCGCGTGCTGGCGCGCCTGTTCGACGCCGCCGTGGCGAGCGCCGACCCGGCCAAGGTCGTCGCCGCGCACCTGCCGGTCCCGCCGTCCGGACGCTGCGTGGTGGTCGGCGCCGGCAAGGCCGCGGGGGCCATGGCGGCGGCGGTCGAGGCGGCCTGGCCGTCGGTCGAACTCTCCGGCGTGGTGGTGACGCCCTATGGCTATGGCGCGCCGACCCGGCGGATCGCGGTGCGGGAAGCGGCCCATCCGGTGCCCGACGCCAACAGCGAGGCGGCGGCGCGCGAGATCCTTGCGGCGGTGTCGGGGCTGGGCCCGGACGACCTGGTGCTGGCGCTGATCTCCGGCGGCGGCTCGTCGGTGATGGTGCTGCCGGCCGAGGGGCTGACCCTGGCGGACAAGCAGGCGGTCAACCGGGCGCTGCTGGCCTCCGGCCTCGACATCCGCACCATGAACATTATCCGGCGCAGGCTGTCCGGCATCAAAGGCGGCCGCCTCGCCGCGGCGGCCGCGCCGGCCAAGGTGGTGACCCTGGCCATCAGCGACATCCCGGGCGACGACTTCGCCTCCATCGCTTCCGGGCCGACGGTTCCGGACCCCGATGCGGCGACTGATCTGTCGGCTGTGGCGCAGACTCTTTCGGCGGTGCTGCCGGGCGCGGTGATGCAGCGCCTGCTGCACCCGAGCCGGCCGGCGGCGGTCGCGCCGGGCTCGGAGTTCAGGCTGGTGGCGGCGCCGGCGGCGGCGTTGGACGCGGCCGCTGAGGTCGCGCGGGCGGAAGGCCTGGATGTCGAGATCCTGGGCGACGACCTGGAGGGCGAGAGCCGCGCGCTCGGCGCCTTAATGGCCGCCCACGCGCGCCGGCCGGTCGAGCGCCCGACGGTGCTGCTGTCGGGGGGCGAGACCACGGTCACCCTCGGCCCCGGGCGGCCCGGGAAGGGCGGCCGGAACACCGAATTCCTCCTGTCGCTGTCGATCGCGCTGGCGGGCGCGCATGGCGTCTGGGCGCTGGCGGCCGACACCGATGGCGAGGACGGCGCGAGCGGCGGGGCCGCCGGCGCGCTGACGGCGCCGGACACCCTGTCGCGGGCGCGCGGGCTGGACCTGCGGCCGGCCGCGAGCCTGGACGCGCACGACAGCGGCGGCTTCTTCGGAACCCTCGGCGACCTGCTGGTCACCGGTCCCACCCGCACCAACGTCAACGACTTCCGGGCCATCCTGGTGCTGCCGCAAGGCGCGGCATGAGCGTGGCCGGCCGAATTCCAGCACCGGAGCAACCGCAGTGAACATCGCCTTCCTGGGCCTGGGCATCATGGGCCGCCCGATGGCTGGACACCTGCAGGCGGCCGGGCACGGCCTGCGGCTGGCGGCGCATCGCTCGCCCCTGCCGCAGGAACTGCTCGACGGCGGGGCCGTGGCCTGCGCGTCGGCGCGGGAGGCGATCACCGGCGCGGAGGTGGTGATCCTGATGCTGCCGGACACGCCGGATGTGGAGCAGGCGCTGTTTGGACCAGCGGGCATCGCCGAGGCCCTGGCGCAGGGAACCTGCGTGATCGACATGAGCTCGATCGACCCGATCGCGACGCGCGGGTTCGCCAGCCGCCTGGCCGAACGGGGCTGCGACTATGTCGACGCGCCGGTCTCCGGCGGCGAGGTGGGCGCGCGCAATGCTGCGCTGACCGTCATGTGCGGGGCCGAGCCGCAAGTGTTCGAGCGGGTCCGTCCGCTGCTGGAGACCATGGCCAAGTCGATCACCCGCGTCGGCGGGATCGGCGACGGCCAGGTCGCCAAGGTCGCCAACCAGATCATCGTCGCGCTCAACATCGAAGCGGTCGCCGAGGCGCTGGTGTTCGCCGCCGCCGCCGGGGCCGATCCGGCGAAGGTGCGCGAGGCGCTGATGGGCGGGTTCGCCTCGTCCCGGGTGCTGGAAGTGCACGGCGAGCGGATGATCAAGCGTACGTTCGCGCCGGGCTTCCGCATCGAGCTGCATCAGAAGGACCTCGGCCTCGCGCTCAGCGGCGCGACGGCGTTGGGCGTGGCGCTACCGGCCACGGCGAACGCCCAGCAGCTGTTCAGCGCCTGCGTGGCGCGGGGCGGCGGCGCCTGGGACCACTCGGCGATGGTGCGGGCGCTGGAGCTGCTCGCCGATCGGCAGGTGGGTGAAGACCCCGCCCCCTCATGATCCGCCGGCGTCACACACGGATCGTCGCCACCCTCGGGCCGGCCAGCCGCAGCCCCGAGCAGGTGCAGGACCTCGTACGCGCCGGGGCAGACGTCTTCCGGGTGAACTTCAGCCACGGCCGGCATGAGGAGCATGCCGCCGCGATCCGCGCCGTGCGCGATGCGGAAGCCGCGCTTGGCCGTCCGCTGGCGGTGCTGGCCGATCTGCAGGGCCCGAAGCTGCGCCTCGGCCGGTTCAACGGCGGCAGCGCCGCGCTGGAGCCCGGCGCCGCGTTCCGGCTCGACACCGATCCGGCGCTGGGGGACGCGACGCGGGCCTGCGTGCCGCATGCCGAGATCTTCGCGGCGCTGCGCGACGGCTCGCTGATCCTGCTCGACGACGGGCGGGTGCGCTTGCGGGTGACCCGCTGCGGGCCCGGCTTCGCCGAGACGGTCGTGCTGGCGGGCCGGAAGCTCTCCGACCACAAGGGTGTCAACCTGCCCGACGCCGTCATCCCGGTGCCGGCGCTGACCCAGAAGGACCGGACCGACCTGACGTTCGCCCTCAGCCAGGGCGTGGACTGGATCGCCCTGTCGTTCGTGCAGCGCGCCGCCGACATGGCGGAGCTGCGCCAGCTGGTGGCCGGCCGGGCGAGCGTGCTGGCCAAGATCGAGAAGCCGGCGGCGCTGGAGCATCTCGATGAGATCCTCGACCTCTGCGACGCCATCATGGTGGCGCGCGGCGACCTGGGCGTGGAACTGAGCCCGGAGGAGGTGCCGGTCGCGCAGAAGGAACTGGTGCGCGCGGCGCGGATGCGCGGCATCCCGGTGATCGTGGCCACCCAGATGCTGGAGTCCATGACCGGGGCCCCGGCCCCGACCCGCGCCGAAGCGTCCGACGTGGCCAACGCCGTGTACGAGGGCGCGGACGCCGTCATGCTGTCGGCCGAGACCGCGGCCGGCGCCTATCCCCTCGAGTCGGTGGAGATGATGGACCGCATCATCCGCCGCATCGAACGCGACCCGCGCTGGCCGGAGCTGATGCGGGCGGAGCATGACCTCGACGAGGCCGACGCCCTGGTCAACGCCGCCGTCCAGGCGTCCGCGAGCGGCCGGACGAGCTGCATCGCCGCGTTCACAGCCACCGGCCAGACGGCGCTGCGGCTGGCGCGCGAACGGCCGCTGCCGCCGACCCTGGCGCTGAGCCCGAACCTCAACACCGCGCGACGGCTGGCGCTGGCGTGGGGCGTGGAGCCGCGGGTGGTCGCCGACATCCTCGATCCCGAAGAGATGCCCGGCGTGGCCTGCGCCGAGGCGTCCCGCTGCGGCCTGGCCGGACCCGGGGAGCGCATCCTCATCCTGGCCGGCCTGCCCATGGGCTCCCCGGGAACGGCCAACCTGCTACGCATCGTGCACACGGCGACCAACGTGAGCCGCAACGCCGCCTGAGGCCCGTGTCTGACCGGGAGCCAATGCCTTGAAGCGCCTCGTCCCTCTCATGGCCGCCCTCCTGCTCGCAGACGCGGCCCAAGCCCAGGCGCCGCCGCAGCGCCCCACCGTCGCGCCGCGCGCCATGCAGGCCATCACGCCGGGGCTGGCGGCCTACACCGATGACGTGCTGTTCGGCGACGTGTGGCTGCGGCCCGGCCTGGCGCCGCGGGACCGCAGCCTGGTGACGGTCTCGGCGCTGATTGCCACCGGCAAGACCGGGCAGCTGGAGGGGCATCTCGGACGCGCGCTCGGCAACGGGGTGAAACCCGCCGAGGCTGCGGCGATCGTCACCCAGCTGGCCTTCTACGCCGGCTGGCCCAGCGCGGTGTCGTCTCTCGACGTGTACGAGAAGGTGTTCGCCGCGCGCGGAGTCGACATGGCGGACCTGCGGGCCGTGGGCGCCGCCCGACCGGCCGCCCCGGCCGCGCGGCCGGCCGATGCCCAGCTGGCAGGGGTCGCCCCCAAGTTCGTCCAGCTGACCGACCAGGTGCTGTTCGGAGACCTGTGGCGCAGAACCGACCTCGGCGTCCGCGACCGCAGCCTGGTGACGATCGCGGCGCTGGCGGCGATGGGCGAGGACGACGAGCTAGAGGTCTACCTGCGCCGCGGCCTGGACGCGGGCCTGACGCGCGACCAGTTGGGCGAGGCGCTAACCCACCTCGGATTCTATGCGGGCTGGCCCCGGGCGGCGAAGGCGCTGCGGATCCTGGCGGCGATGCCCGAGACCCGCGCTGGCGCCGCGCCATCCGCGGACTCCGGCAACTTCACCGGCGCGGTGTCCGTCGGCCCGCGGTTCAGCGGCACTGGCGGCGCGCGGCTGGGCGGCGCCACCGTCACCTTCGCGCCAGGGGCGCGCACCCGGTGGCACAGCCATCCGCTGGGCCAGCTGCTGATCGTCACGGCCGGCCGCGGCTGGATGCAGATCGAGGGCGAGCCGGTGCGCGCGCTTCAGCCGGGCGACGTGGTCTGGACGCCGCCGGGCGCCAGGCACTGGCATGGCGCCACCCGCACCAGCGGCCTGACCCACGTCGCCGTCGCCGAGACGCAGGACGGCAGCGCCGTCCGCTGGCTGGAACCCGTCAGCGAGGCTCAGTTCCACGGCCCCGACTGACGGCCGCACGGTCCGAACGATCGTGCCGCTCAGTCCTCGTCTGATCCCTGCTCCGTGGCGCGCTTCGCCAACTCCCGCCAGGCCTTGGCGGCGGCCAGGTGCTCGGCGTACTCCACGACGTTGTACGTTCGCGCCGCCGCACGTTCGGCCTCCTCGGCGCGTCGCACGTAGTCTTCGGCCTCGGTCATCCGCCTCTGCGTTGTTCCAGCATTCGTCAGCAGCGCTTTGAGCTGGCAACCGGCGTCAGCACAAGCCCGAGGTCAGACCGCCGCGCGCTGGTCGGCGGCGCCCTCCAGGGCGCGGCGCGTCGTCCGGATCCTGGCGAGCTGGTCCTCGAGCTCGGTCTGCTTGCGGGCCAGGGCGCCCAGGGCCAGTTCGCGCCGGCGCTCGTCGCCGTCCTCGGCGGCCAGGATGTCGCGGATGTCCTCGAGCGACACGCCGCCCTGGCGCAGGCGCGCGATCCAGTCCAGCCGCTGACGGGCCTCCGGATCGTAGTAGCGCGCGTTCAGCCGGTCGCGGCGGGCCGAGAGCAGGCCGCGCTCCTCGTAGAAGCGCAGGGCGCGGGCCGTGAGGCCGTAGATGCGCATGGCGCTGGCGAGGCTCAGGCGGGGGAGGTGGCGGACGTTGGTTTCCATGGTCGACCCACGGTTTGAGGTTGCTGTCGGGGCTCGGGCTATTCGGGGGCCGGGCCGGGCCGGATCCCCTGCATGACGAGCGCCACGAGGTGTTCGGAATAGGTGTCGCACAGCTCGTCGTCGACGCCGTGAACGCCGAAGCCGTGCGCAAGCGAGGCGCTGCCGGAATACAGGAAATCGCAGGCGCCCATGATGGTGACGTAGAGGTGCATCGGATCGACCGCCTTCAGGGTGCCGTCGGCGACGCCCTGCGTGACCAGCTCACGGTAGAAGTCGGCGAGCGGCTGGATAAGCGCAACAGCGACCTGCCGAGCCTCCTCCTCGCTACTGTCGCGCAGGATCTTGTGGTGGAGGCGCTGCAGGTAGGGCACGCGTCGAAAGGCCCGCACCATGCCGCGGATGTGGAGGCTGAGCTTCGTCGCGCCGGGAAAATCGGCGTCCAGCAGGCGGCGCAGCACGGCCACGTAGTTGGACTGATTGCGCATGGCCATCTGCAGCAGCATGCCGTCCTTGCTGCCGAAGTAGTAGTTGACCAGGGCCACGTTCAGCCCGGCGCGCAGGGCGATCTCCAAGAGCGGCACGTCGATGGTGCTGCGCTCGCACATGAGGTCGTGCGCCGCGTCCAGCAGCCGCTCGCGCGCCGCGGCGCGATCGTCGTCCTTGCGCGGCCGACCGGTTCGTCGCGACGCCGGCTTCATGCGGGCCCCTGATCCATTGGCGTGATGTCCTCCACTCGTGTGCTCAACTGCCGTCGCGGATCATCTGGGCGGCCTTCTCGGCGATCATGATCACCGGCGCGTTGGTGTTGCCGCTGGTGAGCGTCGGCATCACCGAGGCGTCGACGATGCGCAGCCCGTCCATGCCCTTGAGCCGCAGCTGAGGGTCAACCACCGCCTCGGCGTCGGAGCCCATCCGGCACGTCCCGACCGGATGGTAGGCCAGCAGCAGCTTGGCGCGCGCATAGTCGATCCAGTCGGCGTCGTCGCTCGGGACCGGATCGGGACGGCGGTCGCCCACCACGATCTGCTGGAAGGCCGGCTGGCGGAAGAGGCGGTCGACCAGCTTCATCGCCGCGACGTGGCGCGCCAGGTCGGTCTCGTCGCCGAGCAGCTGGTGGATGGCCACCGGCCGCAGGTTTTCGTCCAGCTCGACGCGCCCGCGCGCCTGCGGGTGGCACAGGGTGACGTTGAGGCTGACGCAGGGCTCCTTCGGCATATCGGCGCGCGCCGCCGACAGGGTCTCGGGCTCGACGTCGTAGGCCAGGGGCATGAAGTGGATCTGGATGTCGGGCTCGGCCAGGCCGGGGTCGGTGCGCGCGAAAGCCATGGCCTGCACGGCCGGAGCGCTCATCGGGCCGGTCTTGTTCCAGAGGAAGCGGGCCATGTCGCGCATCACCGGCCAGCGGCCGAGCTGGCTGTTGAGGGTGGGGCGGTTGACGAACTTGTTCTGGCTGGAGCCGGAATGCTCCTGCAGGTTCCGGCCCACGCCGGGGGCGTCGTGCTGCACGGCGACGCCGCGGTCGCGCAGGTGCGCGGCCGGGCCGATCCCTGAGCGCATCAACAGGGCCGGCGTGCCCAGGGTCCCGCAGCTGATGATCACCTCACGGTCGGCGGCGATCTCCTCGGTCCCGCCCGCGGTCCGCACGACGACGCCGGCGGCGCGGCCGTCGCGCACGACGAGGCGCTCGGCCTCGGCGTTGGTCACGACGTCCAGGTTCGGGCGGCCGCGGGCGGGCCGCAGGTAGGCCTTCTCGGTGCTGCAGCGCCAGCCGTCGCGCTGGGTCGCCTGGGTGAGGAACACGCCTTCCAGGTCGCCGGCGTTGTATTCGGCGCGGGTGGGCAGGCCGATCTCGTTGCAGGCGGCCAGGAAGGTCGCGCAGAGCGGGTGCGGGTCGCGCATCGGCGAGACGGAGAGGGGGCCGTGGGCGCCGCGCGCCTGGCTGGCCGGTCCGTGCCAGTGCTCGGAGCGCAGGAAGTAGGGGAAGACGTCCGACCAGCCCCAGCCGGTGGCGCCCAGGTCGGCCCAGGTGTCGAAGTCGCTGCGCGCGCCGCGGATGTAGACCTGCCCGTTCAGTGAACTGCTGCCACCCAGCATGCGCCCGGCCGACCAGGTGAAGCGGCGCCCGTTGATCGAGGGGTCCGGCGCCTGCTCGTAGCCCCAGTCGAACTGCGGATTGGTCAGCATGTAGGCGAAGCCGACCGGCATCTGGACCATGAACCCCTTGGCCTCGCCGCCGGCCTCGATCAGCAGGACTCGGGTCTTCGGGTCCTCGGAGAGGCGGTTGGCCAGGACGCAGCCGGCGCTGCCGGCGCCGACGATGACGTAGTCGGCGCGCTTCATGCGGCGGCCCCTTCGACGGCGATCGAGATCGACTTGGGCCGGATGAACTCCTCGACGCCCCAGCGGCCGCCTTCGCGCCCGTGGCCGGAGGCCCCGACGCCGCCGAAGGCCAGGTTCGGGTTGAAGGTGGGATAGGTCCCGTTGACGTAGACCCCGCCGGCGCGGAGGCCGCGGGCGACCCGCAGGGCGCGGCCGATGTCGCGGGTCTGGACGTAGGCGGCCAGGCCGTACTCGGTGCTGTTGGCGATGCGCAGCGCCTCGGCCTCGTCGCGGAACCGGTGGACCGCGATCACCGGACCGAACAGCTCGGTCTGGGAGAGTTCGCTGTCGGGGTCCGGGTCGGCGACGATGGTCGGTTCGACGAACCAGCCGTCCGCATGTTCGCCGCCCAGCGCGCGGCCGCCGGCGGCGACGGACACGCCCGGGCGGGTCGTGGCGCGATCGACGGCGTCGATCACCCGGTCGCGGGCGGCGCGGGTGAACATCGGGCCCATGAAGGTGGCGTCGTCCAGCGGGTCGCCGACGGCGTGGGCGCGGGTCAGGGCGGCGACGCGGTCGAGAACCTCGTCGTAGGCGTCGGCGTGGACCAGCAGCCGCGAGGGCATCACGCAGATCTGGCCGGCGTTGGTGAACGGGAACGTCGAGGCGTAGGCCGCGGCGGCCTCGAGGTCGGCGTCGGGGAAGATCAGGCTGGCGGACTTGCCGCCCAGTTCCATCACCAGCGGGGTCAGCGCCGGGGCGGCGGCCTCCGAGATGCGCCGCGCGGTGACGGGGCTGCCGGTGAAGCTGATCTTGTCGACGCCACGGTGGCTGACCAGGGTCTGGCCGGCCTCGGGGCCGCCGACGACGATGTTGACCACCCCGTCGGGGAAGCCCAGCTCGCGCGCCAGTTCGCCGAAGCGGATCGCCAGGAACGGCGCCGACTCTGGCGGCTTGATCACCAGGGTGTTGCCGGCCGCGAGCGCGGGGGCGACCTTCATGGCGATCGAGCCCAGCGGGCCGTTCCAGGGCAGGATCGCGGCCACCACCCCATGCGGCTCCGGCACGACGACATCGAACGGACCGCCCGTCGCGCCGCTGGCGTAGGCGCCGGCCAACTTGTCGGCCCAGCCGGCGTAATAGCTGATCCAGTCGTAGACGAAGGGGATCTGGCCGTAGAGCACGCCGGCGCGCGTGGCGCCGTGCTCCAGCGCCGCGATCGTGGCCAGGTCCGCGCCTTCCGCCCGCAGCCGCTCGGCCATGGCCTGCAGGAGGTCGCGGCGACGCGAGGGCGGGAGCGCGGTCCAGGCGGGCAGCGCCGCGCGGGCCGCGGCGACCGCGGCGTCGATCTCGCGGGGCCCCGCCAGGGGGACGGCGGCCTGGGCCCGGCCGGTGGCGGGGTTGATGTGCGCAGCCTCGCCGCCCGAGGCGCTCGCCAGGTCGCGACCGCCGACAATCAGCTTCCCGGCGGGCAGGAGCCGGGCCGCCGCGGCATGCCTGTCCAAGATCGCGCCCATTGCGTTCCTCAAATGCTCGTTGAAAAAAGCGTAGCGGCGCCACCGAGGGGTGTCCACAGAATTTAAATAGTCATTTATATACTTCGTCGACAGCGCACGGGAATCCGCATGGACTTCAGTTTCAGCGACGAGCAGACACTGCTCCAGGCAACCCTGCAGCGGTTCCTGGGGGTCGAGTACGCCTTCGAGGCGCGCCGGGCCGCGAGCCGTTCTCGCGAGGGATGGCGGCGAGACACTTGGGCGAAACTGTCACGCGACCTGGGCGTCCTGGGCGCGGCTTTGCCGGAGCGTGCGGGCGGGTCGGGCGGCGGCGCCGTCGAACACATGATCATCCTGGAGGCGTTGGGCGGGGCGCTGGTGCTGGAGCCGTACCTGGAGACTGTGGTGATCGGCGCGGCCGCCCTGGCCCATGCGGCCACGCGGCGCGCTGATGACCTGCTGTCGGCTGTAGCGGACGGGACCTGCGTGCTGGCCTTTGCCTGGGCCGAGCCGGGGATGCGGTTCTCGCCGCGCGACGTGGCGGCGACGGCGCAGCGCGAGGGGGCGGGCTGGCGGCTGGACGGCCGCAAGGCGATGGTCACCGCCGCGCCGTGGGCGGACGCGCTGGTCGTGCTGGCCCGCACCGGCGGGGC
>Ga0307511_10008906_pt1 | contig 10015 bp, 7 predicted proteins | sample 13_EM_MG_FD_200266 | JGI IMG/M metagenome (GOLD analysis project Ga0307511, IMG submission 200266) | Populus trichocarpa ectomycorrhiza microbial communities from riparian zone in the Pacific Northwest, United States - 13_EM | ecosystem: Host-associated > Plants > Roots > Unclassified | place... | reverse complement strand
TTATTTGAGATCTCAACTAGAGCATTATCAGATTGATGTGATTCATCATGAGAGCTTTCAGAATATGTCTACCATTTCTGAATTATGTCGAGGATTAGTTGAAACAAATAAGTTGCAGCACTATCATTTGATTGACAGGTTGATTCGTCTTGTTTTGACTTTGCTTGTTTCCACTACCATTACAGAGCGGGCATTTTCAGCTATGAAACATGTTAAAACTGTGCTTCGCAATAAAATAGAAGAGGAGTTCTTATCAGATTCTATGATGATTTACATTGAACGAGAGATTGTTGAAGATATTGATTTAGATTCGATCATAGATGTATTCTATTCTACAAAACATCGAAGGGTGTAGCTTTGATAGTATAATTTATTTTTATTTTTATTTTGAATTTTATGTACTTTAAATTTTATTTTTTATATATTTTATGTTATGTATTTGAATTAAAACTTTATTGTTAACTTGACAAATTTATATATCCGAGTGAATGATTGATCTTAAAAAATAATTCATGTGTATTTATATCATAGCCCAAGATAGAAAAAATTCCTGGCTCCGTCTCTAGGGGCAGCCCATTAAAGGTTGATCTATATTTGTCTTCATACTCTGAGTATTACAATGTCATTACCGAGCTCACCACCTTGACATGAGTTAACTTGTTCCCGGAACCTGCGCATGCCCTCTGCTCCTATATAGCAGTCGCGTCTTAATGCTCCGCAAGTCATCCACTTATTATCCAAGACAAATGTCTTTTAGCTCATTGATCTTTAGCATGGGGGCAATATCCATGAAAGTCAATCCTGCATTTGTCTTCATACTCATCATAACCTCTTCATTGGCTATACACTTGTCCACTTATATCCAGCCATCACATTGGCTCTGGGGCGTTCTGAAATTGGGCTTCTATCATGGCCCTCACACCTTCTCCTGAGGTGTCTCCGCCTGTCGTCACGAGATGGTCTAAATATGGACTCATATCATGGTCCTCACACCTTCTCCTGATGTGTCTTCGCTTGTCGTCATGAGACGGTCTTAAACCTGGGCTCATATCGTGGCCCACACACCTTCCATCTGAGGTGTCTCTGCTCGTCTTCATGCGACGGTTTGTACTTAGGCTCATATCATGGCCCTCACACCTTCTATCTGAGGTGTCTTCGCTCGTCATCATACAGCGGTCTGAATTTGGGCTCATATTGTGGCCTACACACCTTCTGTCTGAGGTGTCTCCGCTCGTCGTCATACGGTCTCATCCGCCTTTATTAGGGATGACTCTTGTGGCTTCAAGATTCTCTACCACCATGTGGAATTGGGAGAGATCATTGCCACTGATCTCATAGAAAAAGAGAGTTGCGGTGCACTCTTCGCAATCTTCCATCTCATTTTCTGTGTTTGGAGCTTCTATGTCTTTTTGCTTGATAGCTCCACCCACACGAACTCTCTTTTGGTGTCTTCGCCTTTCATCATAGGCGGTCGCACCCCCTTAATTTGGTGCTTCTGCAACAGCTCATCTTTCCATCCTTGTATGCATTGGAAAGGTCATCGCTTGTTGTCTTCATCAAGAGCACAAGAGGCTTCCTGTTGTACACAACTTTTACACAGTCTCTGCTCTGAGCTTCATCTGGGAAAACTTCTTCTCCTTGCACCTGTTGTCTCATTATAGTACCTCGTTGGATCACGGGTACTCTTGCACAATCTCCATGTGCCCTCGTGCAATTTCTGTTCTCCAGATTTCTCCTCATTCCTTGCTTATGTTTGGCAGCAGCTCATCTTGTCACAACACCTATCCAAGTCAAAATAGGGTGCCAATCTTTATCCCTTTGCTGTATTTCTCTTCCATTATTAAGGTCTTCATCAATTCTACCCTCGAAAAATCACAGTCACCGAATCTAACTTCATTGGAGAAATCACCACTCCATCAAATCCTTGAACATACGGAACCCAACTGTTCCTTTGTGCCGTCATCTTGCTAGTCTTCAACAGTTTCATTTCAAACTGTTACATATACAAAAATAGTACCGTATGGATAATCCTTCAACTAAGCAAGTTCCTAGGAAAGATTGGAGGGGTTACACCGGTCCCGTTTAAAACCCAATCTCCTAGACAGAACTTCTTAGGCCATATATATCCATCGTACTGTCTTTCCGTATATACAACCATTTGCTAGCTTTGTTGCGGCTTTTCTTTACAAATGATCTGGGGTATCCTGTTTTATACCTGATTTCTCAAAATCTGGCGAGACTACCAGTGCTTAGATTCGTCTAGATTGATCTTCATCAATTTCCACTCTCCACCTCAAATCGTCCACATGATCGGGTGTCCAGAGTGTCCCAATTTTGCCTCCCCTCAAGGCAATTAAACATTTCTCACTTAGCGGTTCAACACACGTAATTGGGAAAACATGTGTGACTTCTTCTTCTTCTTCATCTCCATCGACCACCATGATGACCTTCAGATGCCTCCTAATCAGGCAATCTCTCTTTAATAATTCACCACCACCATTTTCGTTCTCAATCTCAATGATCAGACCGTACCATTGCATCCAGAACGATTAAATTAGATGGAAACAAGTCTGAAATCATCCAAATAGCATTTCAGACGGCTAAGATTTGATCAAAACAATTCTGACATGATTCGCGGCCCAGATTCAATCTCAGATCAGGTTGCACGTAGGATCAACTACACTGAATCCTTTCCCTCGGCTCGCGGTTGATGACGTGTCAGGTGAGTCCCATTGTGCTGACGTGTCAGCTGACTAGTTGCTGACATGGCATGCCCACTATGCATGCTGACGCAATGCTTATGTCATGATGATGTCATCCTCCATCCGGGTCAGCCACGTGGGTCGGGTCATCTGGTATTCGGGTCGGGTCAGCCCATCTGGGCGAAAGAGACGCGTGGCACGCGTCTGTGCACGTGAGCAGCTATCTCGCTGGCACGTGACGACCATGTTCGATGTCCGATTTTTGCGCCATTTTCACCAGTGTGCTCGTCTCTTCCTCCTTTACACAGTGGTATGGTCAAAACACAATTTTGACAACTTTTATTTTTGAGCAAAAATCAAACACCGCTTTAAACCAAATGCTCTGATACCAATTGTTGGGGATTCCGACCGGTGATGTACTGATAATTGCCCATTGGAGGCTAAGCACACTGACACAATATTTAACGTGGTTCGCCAAATCACCTACATCCACGGGAGAAGCCATTTATATAGGGAGAGAACAAGATTTACAACAATAGAGGAGGAAGAATCTTCCACTCTTTAGCAACTCTCAACCTCACTCTATTTCTCTCTTTTCAGTGCTACAATGGCAGCTACTGCTGGCTGCCAACTCTCTCCTATATTTCTCACATCTTTGGCTGCACTCTCTCTCTCTCTCTCATTTTGCTCTCAAATAATGACTCTATTTATAGGTAATTCATGGCAGACAAGAGGCCATAAATTATGGCACAAATGGTGGCAGCACATGGGTTGCACCATTTTGTCAATGGTTGGTGCAACTACCATTGTAGTCTTTTGACAATGGCAACCCTCTTTCTTAGGGTAGGCTGCAAATGCTCTATGATTGATGGACATTAATGACAACAATCCTAATAAGAGAGATGCACAAATTGACAGTTTCTTGATCGATTGCCGCTCCTAGTATTTCAAATCAGGAGACGGAAAGCATATAGAAACACTGTTATGAGAAAAAAACCTATTATGCTTATGGGATTGCATTGCAACATCACAATCTTTGCATGGAACCACTCTGGCTTGGTTGAGTGGACAGGAAAGTATGTTTCTTCTTAAAATATGGCTGTGACCGTCATAGTTACATACAGCATCACTATAATTACCGAGATGGCTTGTCTTTTCCAGATTGGATTCATCATGAGAGGACCAGCTGTGATTTTAGTTACGAGACTAAACATGGTAATAGGATTTAGGAGATATACAGAATCATACCTGGAATAGATTTAACTTGAATTCCTTGCTGCTGGAGAGAATCCTGTAGAACAAAATGATACATGTCACCAAACCTCAACTACAAAGCACATGGCATTGCATTCATTAGCTAACACAACTCTGCTTCAGAAAAAAATCGAGCAGTTCATGGATCTTCCCCTGCGAAATCCCCATGACGGATCAATGAACAGAGCTTGTACTGATAAACATAAACTCTAAATCATTGTTCAATCCAAACACGCACGTATCAAATGGATAGCTCCTGAACTCATAAATCCAGCTAAATACCAACAGAGCTCAAAACACCAATTTAATGAAGGTCAAAATTATAACGATCCGAATTGGAAAAGAAAATCTAGCAAGTAAATAAACTGCAACGAAAAGAATTATTCACAACCTGAAAGAGCATCACAAATACATGTCTCTGCTGTGAGCAGAACATAGAGTTTTCTATTGAAATCAAGTGACAGAATACTGAGACCTTATCTTTGTTATAGAGACTGTACTAAATCTTCATCTACCATCTCTGTTGAAGATCAAGCCAGCCTGCCAGTTTTTAGAAATGAAACAGAAAGTAAGAAAAGGAAAAGAAACTCCGAGGAGACAAATGATTGAAATGTGACAGTTAAAATCAATAGTAGGGCACCTAAAAGGTTGAATACCATATTAATGTAATTAGCATATGCATATTCCATAGAAAAGAGTTGTAATTAGCATATACATATTCAAGACAAGCTCACTGGATGTGGTTCATGAAGATCCAGATACTTGGAAGGAGAAAGATGAATTGTCACCAGAATGCTTTTCAACTGGGGATACCCCATAATGTAAAACTCTTCAAGGCAGGGTAATACCACAACTGCATCTCCTCCTCCTCCTTGAGGTACCTTCCACTCAACAAAACTCTTCATTTTTACTAGAGACAATCTTTCTAAAGCTGGAAATATTGGATCCGTACCGCTTCTTCCACCACTATAGTACTCATCGCCTATTATCTTCACACCATCCATTCCTTCTATCTCAAGAATTTTAAGACGAGAAAGATGTCCTGCTGTAGGAAGTTTCTTACACTTCTCGTAGCCTTTCAATTTCAGCACCACCAAATTATTGAGTATTGGCATCAAAAGCCATGGTGGGAATTCATCACCCTGATAATTCTCAATCTCTAAGCTTCGTATGTTTGGGTGAGGCTGGAGGCCTTCCAACACATCCTTGTAGTTGATGCTGGAGCTGCTGCTTTCTCTTTCTGAACTCCATCCAATACCAATGTGTTAATCTTTGATTTTCCAAAGAGGTCTGCTCCCTTGGCTTCTTCTTTGTCTCTTACATGCACCAGATTGACTATTTTCAATCCCCCTCCTAGTTCCTTCAAGCTTCCCAGCTCTTGAATTTCGTAGCCCTTATCCTTACCCACTTCAAAGAATGGCAATGTTCGAAGACCCGTTAAGCATCCAACATCAGCTGGCGTATGACTAAAGTAAATATGTCTCAAGCTCTACAAATATTTTATTTTGTTGGGAAACTTTTTGAGTGACCTGCATTCGCTGAATCTTAAGGTCTGCAAATGGTAGAGCTTTGTGATGGATTTCGGGAACGCTTTGATAAATGTTCGTGAAACGTCCAGATACCTCAAATGCTTCAGCCAGCAAATTGAATCTGGCAACTCTGTCATATAAGCATCATCTTTTCTTTCCTTTTCTTTTTAATATCATGGACACACTCCTGACGCAACCTATAGGTGTACGATCACTTTTAAGAGTCAAACTACGAGAAAGAACTAAGAGTTATGACCTCGAGATTCCAGTTGATCGCACATTTATATGAGTATGAGTAGGAGATGCAAATGTAGGATTTAAACTAGGAATGTCGTCTCTCACTAATTATCTTTTTGCCACTTGACTATTGATAGTTAAACTACTAGCTCAACATTATATAAGCATCATCTAAGTTCAGACTTCGGCAAACCTCTGAATTTCCAAGACATCTTGAGGACATCATCACTTGAGAATAATGTTCGCAATTTTCTAGCACCATCCTTTAGAAACACTTCTCATAAGAAATGAGATTTAGATGTCGGATACGAAATGTGCCGTCCATAGCTGAACCAGCCTCCCAAATCACTGTCTCCGATTTTAACAAAAGAAAGAGAAATAAATCACAGAGAAAGAGGGAGAAAAAACAAGAAAATTTAACCATTGAAATTCTTTTGGTAGAAAGGAAGTGGAAAGAGAGAGGAAGAAGGCATAACTTGCAAGTTCAAGATTAGAAGTAGAGATACCATATCTAGAGTTTGAAGAAGAAGGAAGAAGTTCCCAGCTAAAGAAACAACATTGTTGGACAAAGTATATTTTCAACTTTGATGAAGGGGTGAAGCTCAATGAGCATACCCTTTCATTTTTATTTTATCTTTTAAATTTTTGCTTAGATTGTTTGTTATGTATCATTTAAAACTATTTGTTAGTTTAGATGCCATGAATGTTTGTTTGTTTTAATTATTATTTTAGATGTTTAGTTCTGTCATGAATGTATATGTATCCTTAAGTTTTGCTTCAGGCCTTTTTGATGTTTAAGGCTTATTTTGATGCTTAAGATTATTATTGAAGTGATAAATGTTAGTTTAAGATACATTTTAACATGTTTTAATGTTTACGATAATCAATAAAGTCATTATGACAGAACATGTTGAAAATGAAGTTGCTAATTTTTTTGTTGTTGTTCTTAAATTATTATCAATGGCTAGTTAAGTTTATTTGAGCTAAAAACATGTTATTTATGGTTAAGAATAAGGGAGTTAATCAATAGAACAATGTTTGTATATAAGGAAATGCATTTTTGGTTTGCTATAGATAATATGATTTTGCTTTTTGGTTTGATTTTGCTTTTTGTTTCTTGTTTGTTTGGAATGATTCAAGCAAGTTATGGTAGACATTTTTTAGTTATGGTTGCAAGATTTAGGCTGTTTTATGGGCTCTTTATGCTATTTATGGGTTTCTACTCTTTCTGGGTTTAAGGATGAATTTCTGGGTTTTAGTTTTGAATGTTCTTGAACCTAGATTTGGGTCTTTTTATGTCTTAATGTCTTAGCCTCCCTTGTTGAGCTTCGAGCTATAGCTTATGCATGATCATTTTATATATATCTTTATTTGGTCCTTTTAAATCTTATTTTGGATCAATTGATCATTTAAAGCTTTCAATGCCGGGTTTAGTTTTTTTTTATTGTCAGTGTCGATTTATCCATATTAGAGCTCATTGATATTGTTTGATGCATGATTATGTCTTAGTTTTTTATGTTGTATCTCTCTGTCTTTTGTTTAACGTAATATGGTCTGGATTAACATTTTGGTTTCTGGGTTCATCATTTGTTCTTCAGCGAAATTTTTGTTGATACAATAAGAACTGCTTACTTAATGTCATAATATGAGACAAAAGCTAGGAATCCACTTATGTAATGGAGTCGACCCCCTAAAGTATTGAGCAGCGGTGTAGCATCAGATCCCAAAGATAGTAAGCTTTTTTGCTTGTCTTCGTCAAACTTGCCAGAACCCCTAAGACAGAATCGCCTTCCTCATAGAATCCGCCGGCCCGAAGGCCGAATTCTACCCACTCATCAATCACGGTCTTCATCTTTCATTCACTTACTACCCGTACCCGAAAGAAAAGAGGCGAAAAAAGAATCTAAGGCGGATCTACTAGCTTTTCCTTGAAAAAGGCTCTCTCAAGCATTTAAACAAGAGATGCAAGAAGAAATTCAAATGTTTCTCCTCTTTTGATCTTTGTTCTTTCTTTTTTGATTTTGGATCGTGTTTTTAGGCTTGGGCTTTGGGTTAGGAAGCCTTAACCATGTGGTTGGGTCGGGTCCATTAGATTAAGGCCATGTTTGGTTTGTCAAAATTTTACCAAAGAAAAAAAAGGTTTTTTTGTTCTTAAGGCGCGTTTGCCAAACATGGTCTTAAGACATTTTTTTCCTCTAATTTTTTAATAAGAGCATGTTTGGAAAATACACCCTACAGTTTTCTTTGTTGAATCTTTTTCTTTTTTTGCTAAACAAACCCCAAATGATTTTCAAAATATTCTGAAAAAAATTCAAGGACCATTTTAAAATAACTTGTGGGTCCCTTGCATGTTTTTCAACCATTTTGTTTAATATTTGGGTTGTGAACTTACAGTGTAAGATATCGATCCAGTATTAAATATACATGCTTTTATTCAAAATTTCAGAAAAATACAGACAAAATCCTTATTCAAAAAAATACAAAAATATGTTTTTTTTTCATACCGTCAAATTCTAAAAGTTTTTGTACTTTTTTCTAAATAAAATAAATTATATTTTTATCATACTTTGAAAATACAAAAATTAATTAATAAGTATCATAACAAGTTTGTGATTATTCATTAAGATTTGACCAAAAAAACACCACAAAACTAATTTGTTTAATTAATATTTAGGGTATGAATTTTACAATGTGATGCATATTCTAGGTATTAAATTAAATGAATTGATAAAAATAAAATGTTAGGAGCTAATGTAGACTTTAATATTTAGAGTTATAAAATTACACTATAAAATATATTCCCAAGTATTAAAGATATAAAATATAAATAAATACATTTAATACATACAAATGTATGTGGTCCAATGACAATTTATGCTATAAGTGTATGTACTTATTTCATCATATTTATTAATGATCATTTTATATATAGTTATGTGTCATTAATGAAATACAAGTTTAAATCATTTAAAAGATTCAAAGACTTTAGAAATAAAGTTCAAAACAAACTGAAAAGAGTATCAAAATACTTTGATCAAATCGAGGTGGTGAATACTTGAGTCTAGTATTTTAGGACTATCTAAAAGATAATGAAATTTTCTCACAATGAATACCTCCTGTAACACCACAACTTAATGGAGTTTCTGAAATGAGAAATCGTACCCTATTGGATATGGTACGCTTAATGATAAGCTATGCAAACCTTTCACCTTTTTTCTAAGGCTATGCTTTACAAATTGTTGCTTACCTTTTAAATAGGGTTCCATTAAAATTTGTTAATAAAACTCTATATGAAATATGAAATGATAAGAGACCAAACCTATCATAATTAAAGATTTAAGGATGTGATACTTATGTAAAGTGTATTGTATCTGAAAAGTTAAGAGCTAAGTCAAATAAATATAAGTTTATGAGATATCTAAAAAAATAAATTGGATATTATTTCTACCATCCCGTTGAGCAAAAGGTATTTGTCTTAAAATATGTTACCTTTCTGAAGAAAGAATTTGTTCTTGAAATAACCAATGAGAGGAAAATAAAACTTAAAAAAGTTCAAGAACTATAAGTTGACATTCAAATAGAACCATAAATCAAGACCATAACATTGGATGTTTATTTTAAGACTCAAGAAATACAATAACACAATAAATTTGGGTGGACATGTTAGACACCAATGAGATATCAACTTCTCGTGGAAATTGATGATGACAAGTTGCTTATACTTGATAAGTCTACCAACTATATGGAAGCAATATCTAATATTGATTATAAGAAATGGTTTAGGGCTAATAAATCTAAAATGAATTCCATGTATACCAATTAGATATGGATTTTGGTTGATCTACCTGAAATGATAAAACTCATTGGATGTAAATAGGTCTTTAAAAGAAATACTAACATGAAAGACAATGTACAAACATATAAAGCTAGACTAGTTGTCAAAGTTTACAGACAAAAACAAAGGGTTGAAACTTTTTCACTGGTAGCTATGTTAAAATCCATAAGGATTTTGATTGCTATAGCTACATACCATGATTATAAGATTTGACAAATGAATATCAAAACGACATTCCTAGATGAAAGTTTTCACAGAGATGTGTATATGAAATAAATTGAAGATTTTGAATCTAAAAAAATTTACCAACAAAGTATGCAAGCTATACAAATCCATTTATAGGCTTAAACAAGCTTCAAGGAGTTAGAATATCTATTTTAATGAGATAATCAAATAATTTGATTTCATAAAAATAGAAAAACCTTATGTTTATATATATATATAAAAAAAGTAAATAA
>Ga0307511_10008905_pt1 | contig 10015 bp, 6 predicted proteins | sample 13_EM_MG_FD_200266 | JGI IMG/M metagenome (GOLD analysis project Ga0307511, IMG submission 200266) | Populus trichocarpa ectomycorrhiza microbial communities from riparian zone in the Pacific Northwest, United States - 13_EM | ecosystem: Host-associated > Plants > Roots > Unclassified | place... | reverse complement strand
CCGGATTGGCTAGGTCCCGGGTCGACCCGCCGGGCCGATCCGAGTTTCAAAACTATGGCTAAAACATTGAAAATAGATTGGCGTGCTTAGTAATTAATGAGAACCACGAGCACTTGTATAGTAAGTCCCTTATTAGGCTTAAAAGACCCTCTGATATTAAAGTTAGCAAGAGAGATGAAACTTTAGAGGCTATGATATGTTTGTGTATTGTAGAACAATAATAAAGAGCAAGATAAAAATGTTGAAAAGTAAAGTTGTTAGGCAATGCTGTTGAAAGCATTTTTGAAAAATTTTGAATTTTTTTTTCTTTAAATTAATATGTTTTTAGATCATTTTGATATTCTATGTTAAAAATAAATTTTTAAAAATAAAAAAATATTATTTTAATATGTTTTTGAATGAAAACATATTAAAACACTTTCTCAAACACTTCTCAAACATCCTGTATAATCTTGTTCAACTTACCTTTTGGTTCATGAATTATTTATATATCCATGAATCACGCTAACGTGCATGGAAATAAGAGTAAAATGAGAAAAAGACGAAGAAACATGATTTAATAGCAATAATTTAGTATTACAATACTGTTAAGAAGAAAAGATGTCGTCATATGGGTTATTCACTTGGCATGAACTTGCTAAACACGTTTTTGTAGGCCTAATTATGATAAAAAGATACGAGAACATTTATAATCCTGAATATCAACCATATGGAAGGATGTTGGAGAAATTTTGGGTCAAGCATCCTCTGTTTAGGCTTGGGTGTCTTCAAGATATTATGTGTCCTTATTAGGTTTGGTGGGCGCTCCAAACCCATTATAAAAGGCCAAAATTGGATCACCTTGTCTAAATCCACTAATGAATGAGGTTACGTAGGGTGACCAGCCCAAAAAAAATTGAATTATGATTGAGCTTACAGGCTCCAATATAGCCTTTAATTCGTTAGTTTTTGGTCTGGGCTATGCCTCGTCTTCTATTCCTTGAACTGTGTATGCCTCGTGCTATATGTCCTAGGCTTGGTGAAACATGATCCATGCTAGATTTTATTTTTAATTTACAGTTAATGTTACTTGCAAAAAAAATCCAAACCATTAATTTCAAAATTAATAGTTTGGATTTATATGAGATGACGTATCATATCACCAAATTAGCTTAAGTTACTGATGTGCTTTTACTATAAATTTATATTTGTTGCAAAATTTATCTAATAATTATATTTTATTTAATGGAAAATTAATGTATGCACACACACCACTTATACAAACCTTAAATATTAATTTAACAAAAAGATAAAAAATGTTATTTATTTTCCAATTAAAAAAATAAAAAAGTTCTATTTACATTTTCTTCAAGGTATATATTTTAAAATTATGACATTGTATTAATAGAAATGAAATTAATAAATTCAATTTTGGCGTAAGAAAACTAAGGGGGACTGATATTTAAATAATCATATTAGGTCGGGGACGTATTTGTAGTCACCAGAGAACAACTCATTTTAGGCTTATGAGATCCCCTGATTCATTCAGCTCATCTCTGTCATTCTGTTTCTTTTCTTTTGAGGTTTTCTACGGGTAATTTCTCTTCGAGTTTTTTTTTTTTTTGATGGAAAATCACAAACTGTAGGAGGCCAAATTTGGTGGTTAGATATTCTATTATTGATCTCCTTTGATTTGATTTGATTGGAAGTATATCATGCATGCTTCAGGGTGCGTATCTGGTAAGTCTGTAAAAAGGAAAGAAAGAGATGTCAAAGCTGTTGGCACGGATTGCTGGGTACTTGAGCAACCGAACTTTGGTGGGTGTAGACAAAGTAGGTAACCGTTACTTCACCAGAACAGAAGAGATCGATGGTATCAGTAAGTGGGTCTCTCCTCTTCCTGTTGTAAATTTGTGTCTTTTCTTTTCTTTGCATTTGTTATTAGTTTGTATATTTGTTGATGTTTCAGTGAAAGAGAAAAGATGGGTAGTATTCAAAGGGGAGGAGGATCCAACCTCACTTCCAGGTACAAATTTTAAGGCTTGGAAATTTTCCCCTCTCTGATACAATATTGCATTCCATTCTGTACTGCATTACGAGGATCATTAGTCATCAAATAACCTTTTCTTATCCATTGGTTGCCTCTAATAAGCTGTTAAGTCCATTCATGATTGTTAAAATACATGTTATTTCGAGTTATTGATATGTTGCTGGGACTTGGCTGTGAAACTTGGTTCTTCTGCATGGTTTATTCCTTACACTGAATGTATGTTTATGTGGGTATTGTAGTTGAATGGATATGCTGGTTGAATGGACAGCGTAAAAGGGCTCCAACTCCTGAGGTATATTAGAGACATTATTTATTTATTTATTTATTTTCACATATGCATAAAGAAAAATGGGAGGAAGAAGAAGTCCTCTCCAGCTGAAATATACTTAAGAGTATGTGTGTTAGACATCGAATTTGGAATTGTGTGTATTACGAAAACTATTGTTCAGTCTTGAGCACTTCGTCACCTCTTGGCAACTCAGTGAATGCTATTATAAAAAGTTTGGATGATGTATTCATCATGCCTCATCCCTTGGTGTTATCCTATGTTGCTTGGAATCAAATCCTACTCTCATTTGGGGTAGTATTATTTTTGTGCAGTAACAAAGGTGTTTCAGATTTTAAAGATGTTTTCTATACAATAAATTTGCTCTTCTTTGATTGATTTTTAATGTGGATTGTTTGAATGGTTGTTAAATAAATCCAAGGCATCTTCTTTCCTTAGGTAACTTGATGAAAAACAAACAGTACTCCATCAGAGGCTGAATTGACTTCATCATTCCTTTCTTGGTCTCTTCGGACAAGTTAACATTGACACGTAAAATGCACCATTAGTGTGTTGTGCCTTTTTGAATATCTATTTTGTGGATGGACAATTGAGTTTGAAAAGACACACAGGAGAAATAAGTGTTTATTTTACTACTTCTTTATCATTTTAGTGAGCTACAATGTTGGAGTTGCGTCATTCTTCTTTAAATATACTTGATTTTCTTCAGGAACTGATTGAGATGGAGGCTAGGCGTGAACTTGTGAAGCAGAATGTGGCTCGTAAGTTGCTTGTAGAATTATATAGATCTTTCTGTTTCTTCCTGTTTTCTGGTTAATAATATTATTTATGTTTTATTGTTGGCTTGGTACCTATAATATTGCTTGTTGTCTCCTACTTATTGTTTTTGTCTCCAACTTCTGCAGCTACATTGCCACAGCTCCCATACTGCTCACAACACCCAAGCTAACCTAAACCAGCCCTTCAATCATTAAATTAACCCTTAAATTTTAACTACATAGTGAGTACTTGTTTGATGATGCAGTCTCTTCAGGGCACTGTATATCTATATGTTTTATAAATGGTTTTTTGAAGACCTTGACTTCTTATATCTTTCCATGTTTCTTTTCTTTATGTCTTCTTCATAATTTGAAAAACGATTTTTGTTTCTTTCTTGAAGGTTTTTGATTTACAAAAGTTGACTGTTGAGATACCCTTTTCATTTTCTTCTCTACTTCACATAACTTCCTTAGATTTGTCAAGGATCTTAATCAATGTATTTTTTTTACTGTGAAAGTTCTCAAGCAAGAAGAAGAGGAAAGGAGAGCCAGAGAAGGCAGTTCTTGTAAATCCACAAGCGCTGGTAAGTTGCTAAAGGCAAAATCTACTTTTTTAACAGCGTAATCATGCTGATGTAATTGTTGATATTCATCCACTATTTGTACAGGTAAAACTGGAGGTCCAGACTTGAAAAGTTTCATTCGCCAATTTCCTACTGCTTCTGAGGGTATTACATTCTTTCACTGAAATATTAATTGAGGATTGTATTTCTTGGCTGCAAAACATGTCATTGCATATGAAGGATTTGCTTTTACCATGTCATGCCCACTGACTTTGAATATAACACATGTTCACATGCATACTTTCAACTCTGCCGACTTCTGTGCTAACCATGATATGGCATTCTGGTGCTTTTTCTCAAAGGTAACAAACTTGAGGAAGAATCAGATGCAGTGGATAGAGCAAGGTGGGTCAGCTAATAATTGTCTTCAGCTTTTGAGATAATTTCATTTTATCGCTTACCTTGATTGTGAGGTCAGAGATCACCCATTATGTTGCTAGTTAAAATAAAAACTTTTGTCATCTTAATGGACCTCTGTTGGCTGTAATTCTTTTTCTAAGCCACCAGTGCTCAATTCAGTTTGCTTCTTCAACCAATGATGTTCTCCTCTTGGGTCTGCTCCAAGACTTGGTTGCGCCCATGCATGAGTGCGTGAACATGTGATGCTTTGAAGCTGGCCGCCTTATCGACCACCTGAGCTTATATTGTTTTATTTAATCATAAGATTTTACTGTGCTTCTGATAAATCATCCAAGCTTTTACAGTGTCATAATGTATTGTAATAATAAAGCTTCTGTTGTACCGTGCCTTGAAATATATCTAGCTATTGAAATTTTACCTACAATTACATCCTTGCAAGTGGAGCTAGTTTTTGTCCATGCCATAACATCAGTTGTTAAATTTTGCAGAGAGGGAGAAGCTGGGGGAAAGAAAGCAAAAGAACCTTTGTCAGAGTAAGTAAAGCATCTATGCTATGCACATGATACAATAGTCATAAAGAACTTATGTTAACTTGATCACGACTGACTATTTGTTGAAGGTTGCATCCATGAGGCACGGTAAGGTGCAAAATTATGGGAACTGCCTATGAAATGTGTTTACCACGTTTAACATATCAAATGAATGTCCATACCATGCAATGTGTTAAAATCTCCATTGCTTTCATGATTCTTTCTTCCACAATAATGCTCATGCATTGCTCTCGTATTTTTTTATAGGCATTCAGAACCAACTGGATCTGGTTCAACCTTCAAGCCAGGGACATGGCAACCACCGACATGAGATGGATTACATTGTAATGGTAACCTGTTTTGGTAGTCATTCTCTTCACCGTTATGATCCCTGATCCCCCATTGGTTTTTTAGTGATTAGAATCACAAAATTCACTAATGACATTGTTGGACAGAATACATATGCTGCAAACTTCTTTTTTGGAAAGATTGAGATTTTGGGGAGGTGAGGATAAATCGGATAGGTTTAGCTTCATAATTTGTATCAGCCAAAACAAACCCGAACTCAGGTTCATACCATTAAGCAGCAACATCAGCCATTCAAGAAGATTTGGAGGGATTCTCTGTGAAAGGAGTTTTAACTTTTTGAAAGACCCTTGTACGTTTATTGGACGAGAATATTGGCCTAATAAACCTGTAGCTAATAGCTCGTGCCATCATCAAGCTTCTCTCTGTTTTTTCACCCTTCAATTGCAATAGTTTCACACTAGTTAATCAATAAACAAAATTCATATTTTTTTTACGTGATTATCCTGCAGTTGTTTTTGCTCTGTATATTTGAGTTGGTTAATGAAGCTCACCTCAAAGAGAGGGTCGATGCTATAGCAGGCATGGGAACCAGTAAGAAATACTCTCTTCTTTCTTTTTTCTTCTTCGTATTCTTAAAAGACTTTTCGGAGCTTTTGAGATTTGATAGGACAAGTGCTGTCCTCGCCTAGCTTTTCAAATTTATACTGTTTATCAGATGATTTTAAATGGGTGGCCTCCAAATTAGATGTCCAAGTGGGGGCTCGTTTGAGACTCCTTAATTTGAGTATTTATCTGATACTTGATTTTTTAAGTTAGTTTTAGAAATGTGATGTTTAAATATATTGCACATTTTAATAATAATATTTATTAAATGTTGTGTTTTTAAAATATGATATGATTATTTCACTATTTTTTTTAAAATGGTATTATTCTACTAAGTTCCGTGGTAATTTTAAAAAAGAAAAAAAGAAAAGTTTCAGTCATATTTCAGCAGTGATAAAAGGCATAGATTTCATAGCTTTATGCCTCTGTCAATGCCATATACTTGTTGTTCATGTCGAGTAATGATTATACGGGCTAATCATACAGAGTAATAAGGGTTATTTTCTTAATGATGTTGTTATTCTCATTCCATAGTTTGTTAATTTTACTTCATTATTTAATTATCTATATATATATAGACTAAAAACCCCAATTAGATTTTTCACAAATGATAATAATAACTGTTGCTATTGCTTTTATATCTATAAATTATAGCTAAAAGTAGAATTTTATTTTGTGTTTCTAAATGTTATTAGCCAATAAAATACTTATTTTAAATAAAAAATATTATAGAGTAATCGTTATTCCCACTCCAATTTCTGGTAAGATTTTATTATGTTAATGATTGTATTTTTTACTATTTATTTTGATTATGTTTTGCACGCAAGTTTTTCGCAACTTATATATATATATATTGAATTAATTACACAAAACAGAGGATATATAACACAATAATAAAAAAAAGTAAGAAAATTTTAAGGAAAGAAAAAGAAAGTGATGATCTTACCTTTCATGTTCAATCTGCCAACACAGTCACCACCACCATGAGTCATCATTTTAAAAATCCATTAAAGCAACCATCTAGGTGGTGGCCTAGTGATAAGAGCTTGAAACTAAGAGGTTTGCTTCCTCTGTGGTCTCAGGTTCGAGCCCTGTGGTTGCTCATATGATTGCCACTGGAGGCTTACATGGTCGTTAACTTCAGGGCCCGTGGGATTAGTCGAGGTGCGCGCAAGCTGGCCCGGACACCCACGTTAAACTAAAAAAAAAAAAAGAAGAAATTAAACCCCTCTTGATCTTCTTGCTGAAGTTACAGAAACGTGATAAATATTTTCATTCATTTTTTTAGGTATCAATCATTGCTTCATGTTTTTTTTAACCATTTGGGTATTTTTAGGTTTCTTTTGGCATAGAGACAGTCTCAATCAGATTAAAGGAAGAACATTCACACCAAAAAGTGATGTATTAATGAAAATCTCTTGCCACCTGAACGAACTGCTCAACGTTGTAAATTGGTGGTTGTAGCGTCGTAAGAATCTGCAGTGACATTGGGCTCATAAAATGTAAGCTCTTCGTTGACAGGACATGTGTGGCCAGCCATAAGCCCAACCTTTGAACTTCTTTGATGGCCTTTTCTTAAAGAATCAAAATGTTCGTTAGCTCAAGGCCGAGGCCCAAACACTTGGCAATACATCAGATTGCTATACTCCAACATCGTTAGAAATTCCATGTCAGTTCATGAGCAGGAAGCCATAACAAATATTTTTAATTTATAAAAAAATTTCTTACAATCGACCTCGGTTGTTCCTCACATGGCGATAATGCTGTGACAGCGAGGTTTGTCACAATTGAATGTTAAAATGTTTCGTTTCATCACTTAGACAGAGTGACAATGTTGAATTTGCAGTTCGGTTTCCATATTGCAAACTTTCTTTATATTCACGTAAGAAGCCAAAGAAGCTGTATGATCCATGATCATCTGTGCGACCAATTATCTCCCCACTTTTCCATTCTTTTAGCAGCTTGTCAACCACATCACCAGCCAGTAGGTTTTGAAGATTATAATCTGTAAGGCACATTTGATAGCACCCATTAGGATGGAGTGCAGTCCATAGCATGATCCCCATCCACAGCAGGATGGGAGAAGCCTTCTCTTAAAACTTGTTCTAGATAAATAGCCTGCAAAGTTGACACCACGAGCTGGTAATGTTAGAATTAAAATATCCATTTTAAATTCTTGATAAATAAAGAATAAAAAAGAAGAAGAATACTCTGATGCTCCTGAGTTTCTGTATCAAATTTATTGCTGATGTCTACTTCTGTAAGCCAAATGGAAAGTTTAAGTGTAGCCAACTTGTCTAGAATAGCTTACATTAGAGGAAGATTTGGCATAGAAAAGTGACTCTCTAGGCCAATTCCATTTATTGATGCTCCTCCGCGTTCAAGTTCTCGTATCTTTGAAATGTAGATATCAACTGTTGCCTTCACATCAGTACAAGTTTCCAGCACATTAATTAAATTCATTAAAAAAAAAAAATGTTGCAAAGGGGTCTGCTTCGTGTGCTGTCTGATTGAAATGTAAGGTGGCATCATGATCAATCCTTTATAAAAATCAAAGTGTAACGTTTCGTTGCTAACATCCCAGTGTATAAAATCTTCTTTGTATTTGCTCATTAGGCTTTGAATCCGTGAGTTGACTGCTGATTTTATTGCAGAATCTGACAGATTACGATCCCATGCCAGATTGTATCTGGGGTCTTCCCAGAAAATATTATATCCCATGCCAGATTGTATCTGGGGTCTTCCCAGAAAATATTATGGCCTCTAGCAATTATTTTGGTTGGCTCGAACGAGTTCCAGCATTTGGTCTGCTATGGTATAGTTGACTTTCACTTGTTCGCGTTGTCGCACACCACTTAAGTTCGTTTTCAAAGACTGCTGCATTGAATCTCTCAACAAACCAGTTCTGAAACAATCAGAACAATTTTTTTTAAGCCAGTCTTCTAATCAGAAAGTAGCACTCTTTACCATTTATTCGATTTCCTATCTTCTGTAAGACTAATATAAGGATTGAACTTACCTGGTAGGGTAAATTTCCAAGAATGGTACTTGCTATTGCTGATCCAAATGGGAAATCTTTTGAGATTTGTTCTATCGTAATGTATGCTCCTTGCAACCTATCTCCATGACTATCTGACACATGTATTTTCACAGCACGCTTCCTTAAGCTGAATTGCATCTTTCATCTGAAACTATTTCTGAGGTTTTGGCATTACAAATTTTCGGCAGACTAGGATTAGAAAAACAAATCATGTTAGCCCATGAAAACATCAGGTGATACCAGTACTTGCAGTGTTAGTTATGTCTTGCTGATTTGTTCTCCATTGCTGCTCAGTAAATGATTGTAATGAAGCACTTGCAATTGTAATGTTGATACTTTTGTCAGGAGTTCCCTGCGTAACCAATACAAAAACAGAAAACAAGGTCTCTAATAAAGTAAACAAAGGTATCAACATTTTACATGATTGTTTAATGTTAGGACAACCCAACATTAGAGTCATACTAATCCAGACAATTAACTATTCTTATAACAAGGTTTTGAGTTTACCAGAAAGTATAGTGTTGATAAACTTGAAGGTGCATCAAGAATGAATCCTCCCTTGAGAAATGACCAGCATCCATTCGTGGCAAAACAGTCCCCACACAATCATATGTGGAATTATTATCTGCCATTAGGCTTGCAGTTACTAGAGTTGAATCTGCACCATGTATCTTGACCCAAACTGCCTTGCACGGAAATTGCACACACCTCAGGGAGCATCCCACATTATAGAACTCAAAAAATGATGTTTGGAAAAATGTTTCCTGATAGCTTATACAGTACACAGCATCAATGTTTGCATAATGGCATGATGTGTGAAGCTTGGCCGTTGATGAGTATACTCAGAAAATGCAATCAAGAAATGATCACTCAACTGGAAAAACAATAATTGATGCCTTGAGTGGGATTGTGCAGTATCAAAGCTGGTGTATAAAAACCATCTGAAAAATCACTAATTCTGATCTGGGTAGGTGGAGCTTGATCTTTGAATATCCCTCCATTATACAGTGGATTTTTTACCTGTTTTGGATCTTTCTTCAATACTAATCTTTGCTGAATGTTCATTTTATGATCATATCTGGCTTAGAATCGAGTCCCTAATAGCGTACGTGGGGTAGGTATTAATAATTCCGTTATCATCTGACTTTCCTGATCCTTTCCTAATTTATAATCTCCTTTGCCTTGATAGGAATTAGGGCTCATGTATAATCGTTAAATGATCATCAATATAAAATAAGTTTTCCAATTTAAATATAATGCAACCAAACACTATCTCAAACATATCAAACACATAAAGAAGAAAAAGTTTTCCTTATCCAATATCTAAATTATTGAGAGGACCACAAAAAAAAAAAAAACGAAGCACAGGGAGAAAATGGCGCTCGTTTCAAACTGGATCTGGATTAGCTTTTGCTAGTGTGAAATCGAGAAGTATTCCTTCAGGAGTCATCAGAGCCCTAATTTGCATCTTTTTTTA
>Ga0307511_10008904_pt1 | contig 10016 bp, 9 predicted proteins | sample 13_EM_MG_FD_200266 | JGI IMG/M metagenome (GOLD analysis project Ga0307511, IMG submission 200266) | Populus trichocarpa ectomycorrhiza microbial communities from riparian zone in the Pacific Northwest, United States - 13_EM | ecosystem: Host-associated > Plants > Roots > Unclassified | place... | reverse complement strand
ATATGTATGACCACATAACAAATATCTTGAAACTCAAGGCTATCCTATGGAGTTCATGGGAGCTATCCAAGAAGCCAACATTAACGATTTGGTTCTTTTATCTTGAGTGCCATTGTATATCAAGTCCGGCGTAGGACTTGATTTTGGTAGATGGTATGGAGGAGCACCAGTATGTGCTCGTTACAGAACTAAAGAGATCTTCTACTAGCGAAGTGAAAATGCAGTGTATGTTGGTAATGAAGGATATGTGGGATAACAATGTTGGCGGTGAGGTATAGATATGGTTTTGTTACAACCGGAGAATCGTGGCGAATGATCAAATATGATGAGACATCTTTTGTTACAATAGAGCTTCTGGTATTGCCTATCCAATGGAATGGGGGAGGAAAAGCAGGAGTAGGTTGCCTATGGTGGAATGTATGATCGTGACGCTGGCAAATGGAGGGACTGTGAAGAAGGATGATGTGGTTATCTGACGATGGGTTTTATTGTTTTACGGTCAATTTTTTATTACGGTATTTCAGAAGATTCTTGTTTATCGGAGGGAATGGGAAATTAAACTGCTTTTGAAGCATTGAATTGCGGAGGTCGAGAGGTCGACGCCATGTGTTGGTATTATTATTTTAATGTGTGAAAAATGAATGCGGAAAGGAAAGAAGCGTAAGCGGGGTACAGAAAATTATGAGCAGTATTTGTCCATCAACGAAAAGTTTTCAACACCACATAAGAGTATATAGGTGTGAGCTTATATTCATTCATATAAGTGTAAACACATTCAATATAACAAAACAATGAGAGGAACCTCTTTCATTGGGCCTATTCCCCGTGAAATGGCTGTCCACTGGCTTAGTATCTGGATCTTCGCTGGTACCATTTATAATGCTGATTGACTAATTGCAGTTGACCGTCAACGCCCCCAGCCCGTCCGTCCATGGCCACAACCAGATCACTGAGATGCCTAACAATATTCCCGAGCAGCATCGATCCTAGTATGAAGTGCATTTGTTAGCATTCGTGATTTGTTGTTTGGTTGGTTCTTCATTTTAAATGGCTCCTAGAGTTTCCAATGATCACATACTGTATACTCTCGGTATAAGAATATTGCCTGGGGTAGGAGGTAATACCCCAGAGCCTACATGTAGAGAAAATGGAGTTGAGGAAGAACTACCTATTTTGGCTAGTGGCGAAATTACAGTACCTGATTAGGCTAGCTTATTCACAGACTACCAAATTAGGTACTATTTTAGGAAAACAACCTCCATAAATAATATTCTTTATCACTATCTTGTGTGAGGGCGACCCTGATCCTTTATCAAATATTCTTATATCAGGGGTATATTGTAATTAGATAGTGGTGGAGAATCCTGTGGTGACCGGAATGTTAGAACCAACTGGACCAAAAATAACTGAGCTTGTAGCCCCCCAGGTAAAGTAGCGCCCTGCGGACGTGGTCGCAGAGGGGTGGTCATTAAATCTGGAAGGGCTGGGGATGTAAACCAGTATATTTGACCATATATATAGCAAACTCTGTTATCCAGGGCATGCCGTCGTATTGTGCAATATTAATGGCAGGTTCTTAGGAAGAATTGGTACAAAAAATCAAGCAATTCGGAATGCTATTAATAATATACTTCATGGGCTTCAATAAACTACCCCGGCTTATCACACTGGCACTTGCCTAAGAATTACCCTACTATAGACTCCGATTGCAACTAACCCGTCAAGGATCTGTGATCTCTCACTTTGAAAAATAACAGCCCCCTATTTCGAGCCATCCTCTGGCTTTCTCCCACAAACAAACCACCTATAGATTTCAACCCAAGTAAGCTCAGCAAGTCGTGTCGCGACAGAATGGGAGACTTACCCATAAGTATAGTAGTTATCCTTGTATAGCCCCTGCGCTACATCGTGACACAGCTTTTCGACTTGTTCCACAGACCACCCCTCTTTGGTCAAAATATGGACCCCAAAAGGAAAAAGACTGTCACATGTCCCAAGAAGACCCCACTTGCCCACCTCCTTGAGTCGTTTATCCTTCGGCCAGGGTCCTATGGGCCAAATGGCAGTCTGGGCCACACAGTCTACAAACCCTGCCTTCTCCATCCTTTCTTTCATGGTTGGTGCAACCACCAGTGGCCTTCCCTGCTTCTCGGCTGCGCCCATGATATAATAGAAATAGTTTGCAAACGGGTATTTCTCGTATCTTCCCTCTAGCAGTGTACCATCTGAGAGGTAAATCTGACACCCATAATCTTGGAACTCTACATATCCGCCGGGTTTTAACGCCCTAATAGAGTTGGAGGAATGTTAGGATGTATGAACGCAACTGAGTAGTCTAAGCTCAAACTCAGCTATAGTCAACATACTTATAGGCTTGTTCCAGAACTCTGTCCCAATCACTAAATGAGCCACTCATAGATCGCATATGAATATAATCAAAAGAGGCAGATGGATACGCCCATTCTTCTTCCATGTCGTCGACTTCGAATCGGACATTTGGTGGGATCCTAAAATACCGAAGAGAAACGTAGGTCATATTAGAGACCATCGAAGATCTCGCCTAACGCAGATCCATGTACATACCAGTTGGGCTGGATAGGACTGATATCTGTGCCAATGACTTCAGCCTGCGGATTCTCACTTATAGTGATGAATTATATTCAGTCAGTCATCTTTTCACTTTGCGGTTACATTAATTCCGGACATGGGACAGTCTCAACTCACTCTGCAAAGTCGATTGCCCAAAGCCCTGTTCCTGTTCCAACGTCTAAAACGCTTTGGGGATTATCCAAAGGTGCAGTGTAAAGCTTTCCACCCAACAGCAACAGGAAAATATGATGGTAAAGATCAAGCCGGCTTTGTTCGGCGGCGTCATTGGGCATAAAGTAGCTGGCCTTCCTGAAACGGTCGGAGTGATAGCGGCGGCCATTGGCATAGGTGAACGAGAAAACACTAGGGCTAAGCGAAGTCGTTTCGCTGCCCTGTCCACTATTTCGGGAGTTAGCTTTCCACTGTCAAAGAAACCAGTGTGAGGTGACCCTACGTGGAATAGTTAGAATGTGTGTCTTCCGGATCCGGGGTCTAAATGTAAAATTCGATCATTAACTTAGGTCTATTCTGGCTTGCACTAGCCCCTCGGTAGAGCCAACTAAAAGACAACTCGCAAGAGCAGACTATGTATACTATGTATCAGGGACTGCAAAACCACAAACTTACCTCAGCTTCAACAGTGGTACCAGCCCCTGAACCGCCCTGCAGTGGAACATTGCCAATTTGAATAAATTGCGAGGTGGGTTGTTGAGTTGCCGAGATGGTCTCTTGAGTTTCGGAGGTGGGTTGTTGAGTTGCCGAGGTGGTCTCTTGAGTTTCGGAGGTGGGTTGTTGAGTTGCCGAGGTGGTCTCTTGAGTTTCGGAGGTGGGTTGTTGAGTTGCCGAGGTGGGTTCTGAGGTGGGCTTTTGAGTTTTGGAGGTGGGTTGTTGAGTTGCCATCTTGCAATTGTCAAAAGAAGTCTAGAGTTGTGGCAGAATGTGATATTTTACAGTGTACGATGGAGCTTTGATATCATATATATATACTCTAGGAATCCACCCGGGACTAAGTGGCGGTTCTTTTGTTGGCATCAAAGAATTTGGACAATGCTCACCCCTCATTGCGTATTGAGGGTAAGACTAAACTGTCTGCATGTACCACATCACGCAGTCGATGTGGCCATGGGTGTATGGCTCATCTGCAGATCAGAGAGAATACCATAGCTCCCCGCCAAGTTCGTGTATTTATTTTACCTCTTAGAAGCTATATGTAGCCCCGTTCCCAGTCTCTTATGTTTTGTGTAGAGTCTGGGACAGAGGCTAGGCTATATGGTAGAACGCCATTGGTCTAGTCGCGTTTATATAATACCGGTAATATAAACCTGTCCGCGGTTTTGGTGGATAACTTACTCTATGTATGTGTATCACCAGTCTAGAGGTCTCGACCTGGCGTTAGCTAACTCAACATTGCACCAAAGGCCGGTTACTAGACCCGCACGCCACTACTGCTAGTGCTTTGGAATACATATATGGCGGGGCGGCTGTGACTCGAATATTGATCTACATACTGTATCTTGGTAGCCCACCAATGAAGTCTAAGCACATGTAGTTTATGGAGCAGGCGCCAACGAGACAAATGAAGTGTAGCTGCAGTCAGACTATGTGGTAACTCATAATAATAAATCACATTCACCCTGAAAACCTCCAGATTTATAGGATTCGTAGGCATTGCTGTACTTGTGACGGAAGTGTTCAGGGACGGGAAGCTCGAAGGGGCTTGATCGGCAGTATGGGCTTCTGCCGACGTGCATCTCGGTAGTACATACATACAGTCAAATTGCTACTTCCCCACTACGTATGTGGGAAGGTAGTCCGTTGCTAAATACAGTACCTATGTAGGTACTTAAATAACCGACGTGGTCAACCGGCGGCTGTGGGCCGCTCGAGCACCCATCCGCAATATGCATATGGAGAGTCGCCGGTATTGCCTATTTTGAAATCAAATACAATACACTAGGTACTCTACATAGACCAGATGGGTTGATTTAAAAGGATGTACGCATGACCATACTGCAATGAAAGGCACAACAAGGGCTGGTCACGAGAACAGCCACAAGCGAAATTTTAATTTCATCTACAAACTATTAGACCAAGTTCGATCCCGTACCAGTGCCGATGGATTATTGGTTCTGCAGTCCGTATCGTTCAGATGCACCGCAGGCGCCTCGAGCTCCAGTACCTACTCGAGTACCGGTTAGGTAGAACAGTTGCCATCTTGTGATGCATGCGTACGACAAATCTTATTTAAGCGAACTAATAGCCGCCAAGGCGGCACAAGGGTTTCCGCCAGCTCCGCAGTGTTCAGAGGCCATTTAGTCTGGTTGGCACGAGCTCTCGTAGAGAGGCCATTGAGATCTATGGAATCTACAACAGGCTACCCTCACACCCCACCAAAATCAACATAATACCATTTACCTCTTCTTGCCCTGATGAGCACCCCTCCCCCATCTACAGCCATCTTAGGATGAATATCAGGTGGCTTGTGCTAAGAGCACTTAGAGGCCTTTATCAAGCACCTATATTCATATCAAATCAGTATTGACTGCTGATTAGCTAGCTGGAATGGCTTTATCTACTACATACCTGCGCAAAATGTACAATTCCCAGAGTTGTCATTAAATGAATTAAATCCCATCTATATCCTGAACTCTCGCTTTAATTCCTCTAGAGCGTACTTATCTACTATGGAGGGGTCTTAAATAGCCCTAGATGCCCAAGGTGCCCAATGCCCCCCCACTTTAGTCGCCAAAGCTCTCCCAGGGCGGTTTAACTCACCCTGTGTCATGATCAGCCTTAGCATACTGCTCAAGTCTCCAAACATCCGACTTAGCTAGGGACGAGAATCAACTCAGCATTTAACTCAGTGCCCAATATATCATTTAAACAATCTATCATCCAATCTAGCACTCAAGTTAGCGTCCAGCCTTGCATTCAACCTATACAGTAGCATTCAACACTATAACGTCCGGCCTAGCACCCAATCCAGTTCCCCAAGGCCCTGCACTGGTTATTTACAGTGATATGAGCTACAGTAGTGATATGAGCCTCAGCTGCAATTTATTGTTAAGTTTATTAGCCCTGACGAAGTTTACCAGGAGCAGCAATTGTTGATTTTGATCCCTGTATGCGTTGAAATGCCATAGACCGGCATGTATTGATTAAAGCAAAATAGCACTCAATACCCCTCTCCCCTGGGCATATTCCACTCTATGACCGCCCAATACAGGAATTAACCTACTCTGATAGCGACCAAAGATCACTCAAGACTATATATATTTGCTAGGATGTCATAGAATTCAAGTTTCCTAGCTCCCAACCAGTGGTGGGTGCCCACTTTACCTCAAAAGTCCCTACGGGTCAATTTCCACCTTATCTGACCCTTCAAAGTCTTTACAGACCTCTACATCATGTCAGGTGATCGAAACCATAGCTTCATGAGCATTCAGTGGCTTTCTTCACCTATATTTTAAAATAAACCACGTTTCTATAATAAGCTCGCGGAATTCGATTCTTATATTGACACTCTCAAGAGTGAGCCTGTACTCGCTAACATATGTATAACCTCATAATTCTTACAGGTCGCTCTGCTGAACCGCACAAAAGATCTGTTGCCAAAGACGCAAAAGGCCAATACCTTCACCTATCCCGCACGCCTAGCCACTGATCGTGGTCCAAGAAGATCAACTGACAGAACAAGACTCTGTAGGAATACTCTCGGCCTATGCAGAGCGGAGCTTAAAAAGGGACGGTTTGAACTCTGCGGATAGGACAGTCTGAATTAGGGCGAGAAGGATAAAAGAGCCCGGAAATCGCTGGCGAAATGGAAAGACAGAACACAGGAACCATAGAGCACCAGTATATAGTAGCAATCTCTAGATTGCTCCGCTGAATATACTTAAGTATTTATCTCCACACGGATGAGAGCCTGTAAGATTAAGAGGCTATGAGGGAAGGGATCGTGGTGGAGTGAAGTAAAACTTGAGCAGAGCTATCTAGAGACCAGATAGACTTGTGTGCTATGGTTCTAGTGCTCTATCCCTTTTAACGCCAGCGAATTCCGGCTCTTTATCCTCTCTATCGGGATTCCCTATCATAGTTCAACCAAATTGTCTATCGACCAGATTTTCCTTGCATATCTCGTGACCTTGTCATCAAGAGTATTTCCTACAACACAACCTCCACGCACTGGAACAGAAGAAAGCCAACTTCAAAAGATACATCTCTACTGCCTGTGAGTGGGCCAAACCCGAGCTACGAAAGAGCGACACGAAGAAACCTACACTAGCATTAGACCCCAAAGGACCGGCACAGAAAACGAACTACTAGAAAACCTCACTATATACTCAAGCCAAACAACGATTCTCGATACCGGTATAAGTGAAGAAGAGGCCTTCGACCTAGAAGTCCTGTGGCCAGCGATCCTATGAGTAACCCTGAAGCCACTGACGACGAGATACTCGCCCACCAACTTGTAGAAGAAGAATAGTCCCAAACTTACGAGTCCAACGAAGAAACCCAATCTATACCATCCAGAGCACCAACCCCGCCACATATCAGCATATCGGACCGGAAGATACCATCCCTCAATGTCAAACTATCGGGACCAGCCAACTATCCTGCCTTGGTAACGAGCATCAAGCTGGCCTCCCGATTAGCAAAAGTAGGAAGCAGAAGGACTGGGAGGACGGGAATGACTTCGCTCTACCAACTATCTTCAAAAACGGTGGGGGCAATGTCAGAAGCAGGGTCGAGACCTGCGAATTAGCCAGCGAAGCATGGAAGGGGTTGAAAGACGCAATCGAAGGTAAGACCACCATAGAATTCTGGGCTCTGTATGAAGGACTACGGAGAATCCAATTTGATGACCGCAAAGAAACGATCGAAGAACATGTCAATAACTTCGAAGTCAACTGAAACCAATTCGTTGGGATAATGTCAAGAGTGGATGATACAAACACATGGCTAGGGAAGGGGCTTAAGGCATTTTCCAAATGTGACACCACAAAGGCAGATTTCTTGCTCTTCCCGCTACCAACCCCCCTCCCGAACACCATTGAGAATATAAGGGCCAAAGACTACACTTAGGAAACCGCCGTTCAGAAATTAACAGAGTTCATACTAATGCGCTCTAAGCAAGGAAGAAGGAGAAAGGAAGGAGAAAGGAAGAAGAAGTGGGACAAGGAACTCGTGGAGACCCAGTGGTGCTAAAAGAGGAAAGAAAGAAGAAAAATAGCGACAACGGCAAAAGATGCATCGCCAAAGAATGGGAGGGAACTAAACCACACGGAATCCGAGCGCTACACTAAAAAGTGAGAAAAGCAGAAAGGAAAAAAGGGCCAAGAAGATCAAGAAGGAAGAATCATCAGACTCTAAAGACGAAAGCAACAGTGATAATTCCGGATTGGGAAGGTAGAGCTAGGATGATGGAACTGGCCATATAGTGTCAATCAGAAGATAGACTTCATAGATACTATTCCTCCCACAGCAGAGAAATCACCATAAAAGTAGCAAAAATTAGAAAGACCACCACGACACGATCAGGGTACTTTGGGTGTGACATAGCTGCGATACATCACACGACCAACCAACTAGACCAGCTAATGGAAAATAGGGGACACGGATCAACCTCACGATGTCATACAAAGTAGGTATATGATAACCCCATGCCCTGGCACACAAAAGCGACGCACCAGATGCCTTGATGGAAATCACCAACAAGCCCGAAGCTGCAACCAACCTCCGGGTCAACCAAGTACAAGCAGGCTGGGGTGGAGAGTTCAGGAAAAACATATTACGAGTAGAACTCGACTAGAGAGGGCAACGCTCAAAGAAACTGTTCCAAAACACTCAGAAACCAATGCCATAATTGTGCGTGCGAACCGAACGATACTGGAAACGGGTCGAACAGTACTGAATGTGGCTGGAATACCCAAAGGAAACTGGGGTAAGGCATCAGATCGGGCGGCATACACCAAGAACCGAGTACCGCACAAAACACTCCAGGGCAAGGTACTTGTCGAGATAAGAATAGTGGGATATACAAGCAGTTTCGGGACATACGGGTCAGGGCCAATACCGGGGAAACCAAGCTGGCTAAAACCCCCACTCCTATCAAGGAAACCGAGGAAGATGAAACAAGTTCCGAGGAAGAAGCAGAAAGGCTACAAACTCCAGATCAATAAGAGTAAGAACTAAAGGATGAGGCCCAAGTTCCTGAACCGCCAGCCTCCAAAAAGAAAACCAGTAGAACCACAGAAGGCAGCTTGTAGGGACCGGAAAACCGGAACGCCAACCAGTACGCAGGAAAACCTTCACAGTCAGAGCCGATCCTGACCACCCAACTGACTCAATTGCCAACAAGCCAGAAGCTCTCCACAAGCAGCCGAATGAGCAAGGGCTAGAGCAAAAGAACGAGACCAGCTGCTCAAATATAAGGCCTTCACCAAGGTCCGCAGAGAGGACATCCCCCAAGAGACAAAGATAGGAGATACCAAATGGGTCTCTGGTAAAAATAAATGCAGACGGTACGGTCGAGAAATATAAGGGGGGTTTACATAAGAAGCAGGAATCAACTACAATCAGACTTACGCCCAAATGATGCGACTAGAAACCTTTAAAATACTCCTCGTCATCGCCTTACATCGAGAATGGGCGATAAAGCAGTGGGATGTTGTAGCTGCCTACCTCCAGCCTCACCTACACCATGATGTCTACATTACCGACGTCAATGAAGATGGTGAAATTGAGTACTGGAAGCTCAACAAAGTGCTATATGGGCTGAAACAAGCTGGACACGAGTGGTTCAAGACCCTGAGCGGCATTATGAGCACTTTCAGAATCTACCAATGCATAGGAGATGAAGGGACCTGCACTGACCAAAAGAATACCATAATTATAGGAACCCATGTTGGTGATCTCATTGGGATAGCGCCCTCAGAAGCACAACTCGACCAAACAGAACGGGCCGTGGTAAAGAGGGTCGAACTGGACAAAAGAGGCAAACCAGCAAAGATACTGGGAATGGAATTGCATTGGGAAGAGGAGCAAGTAGCACTGACTCAGACATCCTTAATAGACTCATTAGCAAGTAGTTCCTCAGCGGCGAGAATGGCGCAGTGGCAGAAGCGCTCGCTGCCGTTAAATACACAGTCCTACGAAAAGTCCGACCAGACCGACAAAGAAACCTCCGGAGCCATACCCAAGTATCAGTCGATAATCGGGGGGTTACTATTCATTGCTCGGATTACCCGACCCGAAATATCGATACATGTCAATCTCCTAGGATGCGGTACCAAAAATCACACCCACGAGAATTGGGAGGTAGCCCTGAGAGTATTGAGGTATTTATACTCAACCAAGCACGATGGACTACCCTTAAAGAAAGCCGGCGACCTTAAAGTGAAAATATACGCCGACGCATCATACGG
>Ga0307511_10008902_pt1 | contig 10017 bp, 5 predicted proteins | sample 13_EM_MG_FD_200266 | JGI IMG/M metagenome (GOLD analysis project Ga0307511, IMG submission 200266) | Populus trichocarpa ectomycorrhiza microbial communities from riparian zone in the Pacific Northwest, United States - 13_EM | ecosystem: Host-associated > Plants > Roots > Unclassified | place... | reverse complement strand
GGAGTATCTTTTGCCCTTCATGTCATGGATCTAGCACTGGCTACATTGCTACATGGGTTTGATTTTGCAACCCCGTCAGGTGAACCAGTTGATATGCACGAGAGCAGTGGATTAACCAACCTCCGAGCAACGCCCCTCGAAGTTCTTCTCAGTCCACGCCTTCCTTCTCGTCTATATGGACATTAAAACATACCTTTAACTTGTCCATCTGTGAATAAGATCACAAATATTGATGTTATTGCAAGTAATTCTTGTATGTATTTGTTCATGAATATTCGAATTAATAAGATAAATCTATCATTAATCGTTCAAGTTATTTAACTAAGCCCATATCGAGAAGGTGGTCTTAATAATTTTTTAAATTCATGAGAAACCAATTCTTTTTTTTTTTTTGTATAATTTGAATAAATACTTTGGATCTTAATTAATTAATGTGTTGAATTCTACATCTCGGATTAAATGATTGTGTACTCCATAAATTCAAGAAGCAAGTATTTGGACGGATGAAAACATAACAACATATATAAAGAAGGAACCAGCCTCCATGCATGTCCATTCAATGGATATGATTTGGATTGATTCAAATAACCCTTTATTATATATGTAATTTAAAGTTTTATGGGTTAATGTTTTTCTACATCCCTCTATTTGTTTATGTTTAAAATTAAAGTCTCTCTACTATTATGTATTAATATTTAAAAAATTTGTGATTTTTCTCGCATATTTCTCTACCAATTTTGCATAATATCGGGTTGTATATTTACATTGTAAAATATAAATCCAGTATTAAAATACCCGGTTTTCTCCGAAATATTTTTAAAAAAAATTTCAAAACATTTTCAAAAAGAAAAAAAATATTTTGTTGCATACGGCCAAATCCTAAAATTTTTCCAAGTATATTTTTCATAAAAAAAACAAAAATTGTATCTTTTTCATGTTTTAAAAAAATCCAAAAATGAATATCGTAACTAGTTTATGATTATCCATTAGAGTTTGGCCAAAATATTAAAAACCCTTTTCTAATTTTTTTAGGATCCATATGTAGACTTTAATATTTGTGGGATGTAAAATTACACGATAAAGTACACCCTCAGGTATTAAAGATACAAGGTGTAAAAATGTGATGCTAAAATTCAAACTTTAGAACGGTTAGGATTTAACCCAAGAAGGTAGAGACTTTTTCATGAAGAGAGATCTGCCTTGAACATTAGAAAAGACCAACGAATAGAAACCCGACTTAGAAAAAAAAACAATCAAACAACAATTAAACCTTAGGTAGGGTGCACTAGGGGTGATACATCTTCCCCTTGCACAACCAGTCCCTTACCCAGACTCTCGCAGACCATAGGTTCCTAGTGACCATAATACTAGGTGGCGACTCCTAAACATTAATCATAATTCTATGATTAAATCCAAAAACTCTTCCCAACACACAACACCTCACACAGGAGGCACGACAGAAGCCTCCATCGTCGCCAGACGACGTCGCGTCGGCTCGCACCCCCGCGACAGAATAAATGAAAATTGCTTTCAATATGACATTCGTTTGATGGTAAGAAATTGATTAGAGAGCTTTTCCTAATTAATGTTCTCGTAATCTCATTGATTTCCCTCAGCTTTAAGGGATATCAAATTTATTTGCTTGACGTGAAAAAATATTTATTTTACTTCGATGATCAGCAAATTTATAGAAATGGATGTGTGGACCCTTGAACTGATTTAGCAACATATCAATTTATTATTTTCAAAATTATTGTTTCTTGAATTTTTCATTCAAATCTCTTGTTCTTTCTCATTTCAGTATATTGTAAGAAGATTAAACGAAATTTCTCTTGGGTTCGACCTGGTTTTCACGATCATATTATAAATTTATTTTGTTTGTGATAATTAAGTCATAATTATATTTTGGTGGTTCCAACAACCGACCAAATTTTGGAGCTGTTGCCGGGGAAGTTTTTATCTAATTTTCTTTTAATAGTAAACTGATTTATGTCAAGATCTTCTAGTACAGGTGAACAAGTTTTTGATCAAAAAGTTGAGAGAATCACAAGAGAAAATAGGAAGGCAAAAATGCGAGAGGAGAACCTACCAACCTTAACGCTTTCAACCAGCAATTTTAAAAGCAAAAGAGAAGTAGAAGTTTCTGAAAAGATGGTAGAACATAGAACATTAAGCAACTCCCAACGTGAACCAGCACCCATTATGCATTGAATTTTCAAATATTGATGTAGCTTTTGAGTTAAAATCTAGTTTGATTCATTTACTACCTACTTTTCGAGGCTTTGCAGGAAAAGACCCCACAAGCACTTGAAGGAATTCCATGTGATTTGTTCAACCATAAAGCCACAAGGAGTGATAGAGGAACAAATTGAATTGAGGGCTTGAGTTCTAAAATAGTCACCTTGAGTGTTAAAAAAAAAGTCCACGCACCCCATTTAACTTTTATGATGGGGTTACTTGTAGTTTCAATATTTGAATAATGAGCCGTCGTGCCCCCTTTACATTTTACATCAAAATCAACTCAAGAATCGGCTTAGTTTACGCATACAACTCGAAGATGGATTTTGTTGTAATGGCGGGGTTGAAGAATCTTCAACAGTGTGTCGACGACTTAAATCAGCAATCTTGTTGCTTTTGGAAGTGACAACTATTATAACCCAATTTTGACCCATTTGCTTTTAATTTAATTTTAAAGGGGTTAAAATTTAAAATTTAAAAGATCAAGAATTGATTTAGATTAAAGGTATGATATGCCAACTTGTGGGAAAACTAGGGACTACAGTGTATTTTTGTCATTCTATTCTAATCTTTAGTTTAAAAAGATCATTAAAGATAATCAATTTTTAAATTTGATTTTTAATCAAACTTAAATTTCACAATAAAAAAAAATTGAGTTTTTTCGGGATTTTGTTTCCCATTCTATGGGACATTACAAGGAAAAAAAAACTTAAATCTGGTTGCCAGCGGTACAACCTTCATTGTCACAAATCGTATCATACCCACAGACGCCTCATGTTTCCCTTCCAAGCCTTATCTCGCTCAGCATCCACCAACACCAGGACCTAGGGGTGTTCACGGTTAGGTTTGGTTCGGTTTAGACTCAAAAAACCAACCAAACCGAATTATAGTATTTTTGTATAAAATTAACCGAACCGGACCAGAAATCGGTTCAAACCAAACCGGTCCGGTTCGGTTAAATCCGGTTTTTTAAGGAAAAAACCATGAAACCTAATCCCATGGGTTTTTTTTTTGTTTTTTTTTAAATTGGCTTAGCCTTACATTAAATTAAACTTTAAATTTCAAAGCAAACTGATGTTAAGCTAATTGTAAATTTAATATGAATATAAAACCAAAACCACAACATCTCCATCCTCCACATCAATATTGTCAATGAGATTGTCCCTGGAAGGCTGGTACTGTTACTGCTTCAAATTCATTCCCCTTTATCACCACCTTCTTGTAATCTATGGTGTCCGCTTGCAAAGAACCAATCATAACAAGACCTAAGCAAACTTATGCAGCGACTCCTGAAGAGAAACACAGAGAAGACCAAAGGATAACACAGAGACGAAGAAGAATAAGAGTGCAGACAAAAATTCAACTTTTCAGTTATTTGGAATACATACTCAAAATCATCGCATAAAACTCACATCAATCAACAAAACAAACTAGAAAAAATAGATAAAAGTGAAAATCAAACCCGATCTAATCAATTGTCTCTCAAGATCAAAGAATCATAACAAGAGCAAAGGACGAGAGAGAGAAAATAGAAACAATATTACCTGTCAACGATACCTAGAGACTAATTACTTTGATCTAGCGAGGTTTGATTTTCTAAATTTCTGTAAGGACATAAGAAAGAGATCGGTCTGGTATGAGCTGTGGGTTATTTACTTATTGATCGGCTAGAGAAGAGACAGATGCAGGGGGCAAGAGGCAGAGAGGATGAAAATTGAAGGGGTAAGGAAGAAGGCTGGTCTGGTGTGAGCGACGGCTTCAGAAGTAAATTGTAATGTCATTTAGGTTTAGGTTTACTGTACTATCTATACTAGGTCGTTTACTCGTTTCTAACTTTATTTTTATGGGTGGCCGGTTCGGTTCACCGGTTTTGGTGGTAAAATCGAAACCGAACCGAACCGGAAAGATTTCTGGTTTTAGTAATCGGTTTTTCATCTCGGTTCGATTTTCTCAGTTAATTTTCCATCGGTTTTCTCGGTTTTTTTGGTTACTTGGTTTTTTTGAACACCACTACCAAGACCCCCACTCTCTCCCTCATGTACGGTTGGAGATCATGACAAGCCCACCCACGTCTCCTTCCCCTATGAGACGAGTCTCCTTCTCTACCCTATAGGATTGTGCAGAGGATGGGGGGTGGGGGGGTTTGGTTTCACCTTCTTCACCCTGCCAGCGTCGTTCCCCAAAACCGAACACAAATCAGAGCCTCAATCTCTGATATATAAGAAATATTGATAGAGAGAATTTTTTTTTTTTTTTTTTTGTATGATATGTGGAGAAATCTCGGTCATAGAAAAAGGCCATGTGAAAGCAACGGCAAGCTTTGAACTCATCCGAACAGCTCCTTCACATTTAAATAAGCTGATATTATTAAAAAATATATTGATTTTATTTACGTTAGGATATTGTAATAAATATCAATATATTTCTTAGTATATCAAACTGATTTAAAATTAAAAAAAATTATATTTTAATACCAATTATATCATCGAAAATTAATATTATTTCTGGACTTATTATGTTTGAATTTATTTTTTTTAATTTTATATCAGTATCATACTAAGAAATAGATTGATATTTATTCCAAAATCCAAACATAATAAGTCAAGAAATACCTTTACTACCGAACCAACAACTTGAATTAAGATATAATTAAGAGATTTCACCTCTAGCAACTCGATGATATTTTCTTCGAGCAAATCATCTAACATCTTATATATATCTGAGTCAGTACACCAATTAAAAACATTGCATTTTAAGAAGCAAATAAACTATTTTACAATACAATGACTACCAATTTCAATATTGTTGCAAGTTTTCATAAAGTAAAATGTCCATCTATGAATATTGACGTTATTGCAAGTAATTATTGTATGTACTTGCTCAAGAATATTCATATTAATTTGATAAATCAATCATTAATCATTCAAGTTATGTAACCTAAATTAACTTAAATCAATTTAAAATTATATTATTTCAAGATATTAAAAAATAATTAAAACGATACTATCTAAAAATAAATAAACTGAGTTTTGACCAAGGACTTGAACTAATTTTTTAAATTTCAGCAATCAATTTCTTTTTGGTATTTTTAAAACCCAACCCAACCCAACTCAGTTCTAAATTTACTTGACCCAACTTGGCCCATCACATCAAATCACTATGACAATCACACTATATATTATATCTTTTAGAAACAATAATAGAGTAGCAATCATCATCCATTTATTGACGATCAAAAAGCCTATAGGCAATGAATGATTTGGGAACCGACATTAGTGGATGCTTTAGAAAAATTAATATTGACTATATATCAAGTTCTTGGGCCAATGTTTTTCTACAGCACTCTTTTTTTGTTTTGTGTTTAAGAAATTCCTTCATCATTCTTCAAAGCTTAAAAATTATGGAAGGTGGTCTTAATAGTTTTTGAAATTCATGAGAAACCAATTCTTTTTTTTTTTGTATAATTTGAATAATCACTTTGGATCTTAATTAATTAATGTGTTGAATTCTACATCTCGGATTAAATGATTGTACACTCCATAAATTCAAGAAGCAAGCATTTGGACGGATGAAAACATAACAACATATATAAAGAAGGAACCAGCCTCCATGTCCATTCAATGGATATGATTTGGATTGATTCAAATAACCCTTTATTATATATGTAATTTAAAGTTTTACGGGTTAATGTTTTTCCACTTCCCTCTATTTGTTTATGTTTAAAATTAAAGTCTCTCTACTATTATGTATTAATATTTAAAATAATGTATTTTCCTACAACACCTCTAATTATGACTCATTTTCTAAGAGATTTCTAATTGAAGATGGGGTGTTTTTAAAAGTACGAATAAAAAATAAAAATATAACATATCAATTAATGACATTCTTACTCATATAATTTACCAATTTTCTTAAGATAGAGAGGGTGATATATAGACCATATACATATATACACATGATAATATTAAGACTTATCTTCTGTGAAAACCTTTGGATTTGTCAATAGAATTGTCTTCTCCCATTTAATATAAGTTTTCAGCACACATTAATGAGGAATCAAGGGAATTATATATATATTAAAGACCCTTTCAGGAAATAAAAAGGAATACTCCCTTAAATTTCCTAAAGTCTCATATATTACTATTTCAATTCCAAATTAATTTTCAAGTTCTCCATGGATATACGAAGACGGCCACATTAATTAATCCATAGATGGTGTCATTCAAGAAATTCCAAGCCTTGAAGGAAGCCATTCATGGCCAGAGCCTAGAGAAACCTTGAACTCACTGTGTAACTTCTGTTTGTGAGATTTATTTTAAAAAAGTATTAAATTAATATTTTTTTATTTTTTAGAGTTTTAACATGTTAATATTAAAAAATTAAAAAATTAATTTTATAAAAATTAATTAACAAAATAATTTTAAGAAACACTTTCACTTAACAAACACACGTTCAAGTGGCCCTCTAACTAATAGCACGACCAGCTAGAAATTCAAGATCATAACTATCATCACATGGTGCTTTTGCGACATGTCATTGAATATGGCGGCCCACATGGTCGGTCGTCATCACAAACTCTTGGCCGTCCAATAATAATCATAAATCAGTGTCATCACTTCAATGATAGTAGTCATGTACTCCAACTCACAATTGATTGTAATTTTTTTGAAAAATGAAATAGTTTGATAAAAATTCTAGAAGAATAACATAGGTTTTCATACTTTGAACAATATCAATTATGTACAAAACCGTCATTAATAATAGCGGTCGAACATAATCGTGTTTTTTAATATCAATTTTGTAGTCAACCGCTACTGAAAATAGATGTTATGTAGTGATATTTTATCTTCTTCAAAAATAATTAACCTTATCAAAAATTTAACTTAGAATTTTATAAAGATTCAATGCTTAAAAGATAAGATTCAAGATTCAATGGCTAAGAAGATAAGATGATGTCGCAGGAGAGAGAGAGACGAGGAAAGAAAAAATGGATCAATGGGGACACATTAGGATCTATTTTTAACACACTCGGCACCGTTAGAAAGATCTCGACGAGACGATTTTAACTACATTTTAAAAGACCATTAAACAAGATCGTAATTAACTATAAATTAATCCCGAACAAAACCCCTAACAAATTAGAACCATGTTTGATGATCTTTCAAGGTGTGGTTAGAATCGTCTCATTGATATCTTTCTAACGATAATGAGTGTATCAAAAACGCAACTCTAGCGTGTCTCTAGTGACCCATTCTTTCTTTGTCATAAGATCTTGAATTTTATTTCTTGACCATTAGATTTTCATAAAAATTTGAATTGAGTTTTGTAAATGTTAATTAATTTGGTTTATAAATGATTTTTGAAACAACCGTTATTTTTTTAACTTCTATTTTCAATAGCAGTTATGTTCAAACTATGTTATTTTTCAAATATAAATATGATTTTTAAGTTTAATAAAAAAAGATATTGATCATGTAAGTTTTAGTTTTAGTTTGTTCGACTAAATTGTATCAAATTGCTAATGACATAGTCAAACCTCATCTAAATTTAATCAGGTAAATTTAAAAAAAATAAAGAAATATAGCGCGAAACAACACTATTTAATTAAAAATAGTTGATTTGATGACTTTCAAGTTGATTTAATAACTTAATAATTCAGATTTTTTTTAGTTACTTGTCGAATCGGGCGGGTCAGACAACTATGTTTTGAAGGTTACATTTCAAGCTGGTCCCGTACCTAGACCTTACAAATCAACGATGGTTACAACACATTCATGAAAGGAAATTTCCATTAGACAAAACATGCAATGGCACTGCATTTGTAGTAAAACTAGCGTCCCTGTTCCTTTGTCTTTAACTTATAGTAATCCGAACCACCCTGAGTTCAGCCTCTGTTGGACAGGTTTCGAGCATCTTCAATCAGCCATGCCTCGAATTTTGTCTCTTTTAGCAAATCTTAATATCCAAGGCTTTAAAAAAGAAAAATCCTGCCGTTGACATGTAAAATCAGGTGGTCCACGTAATAGTCCATTACAGGCTTTTCTCATGCACGTAGGGACATCCATCAGCCAACATTTCGTCGAATAATTAAAAAAATCTGCTATCAAAACATAGAATTTTGCTACGACCATGCCTTTGATGATTCGTTTGAACCACTTTGTCGATTAATCTTTTTAAAAAAAAGATGATATTGTTTACGTTTAAGAAATATATTGATATTATTTACGTTTGGATATTGTAATAAATATCAATATATTTCTTAATATATCATACTGATTTAAAATTAAAAAAATATATTTTTTTAAGTATATTTTAATACCAAATATATTATTGAAGATTAATGGTATTTCTGGACTTATTATGTTTGGATTTATTTTTTTATTTTTTAAATTTTATATCAGTATGATATATTAAGAAATATATTGATATTTATTCCAAAACCCAAACATAATAAGTCGAGAAATACCTTTACTACCGAACCAACAACTTGAATTAAGATATAATTAAGAGATTTACACTACTAATTTATTATCTAATTTATTTAATTAAGACTTCAAGTTCGGTTTTACAAGGAAAAAAAATAAATCCCGGTCGTACGTCTTAACTACCTTTTCTGAACACTGAAATCCTGGTCTTAACCACTTGCTAACCACAGTCAACTAACCATGGTTTTTAAATTCCAAAACTGCCCTTCATTTTTATTTTTTTTTTAATGAATAAACTGCACTTCACTTTAGACCTTTAAGAAGCCACTTCCTTCTTACGCGAACGTCACCTATAAAAGCTAAGCGGGCCAAAATTTCCTCGTCAAATTCACGATAAAAGGTTTCTAAATTTTCCCGGAATCTTCAACTTGACGGCAAGATGTTTCCGGCGAAAATTGAACAGCAACAGAGTGTTAACCACCAACAACGCACCACCAACACGGTGCCGGCAGACAAAGTGGTGATCGCAGTGAAAGCAGAGAAAGTGATATCCAAGACAGCATTAGCTTGGGCTCTCACTCACGTTGTCCATCCTGGCGATGGCATAACGTTGCTTGCTGTCTTCACTAAGGAAAAATCCGGTAATTCAGGATTTTCAAATGCTGACACTCTCTTTAGTCTTTTGTTACTATCAACTTTCTTTTTTCGGTCTGATAAAGTGTGGATGTTTGTGTTTTGATGTGCGTAGGTAAAAGATTTTGGAACTTTCCGAGGTTGGCTGGAGATTGTGGGAGTGATCAACGTAAGAGGTTGCCGGATTGTGTTTCTGAAATCTCCGAGAATTGTTCTCAGATGATGCTTCAGTTTCATAACCAAATTGAGGTTAGCTTGAATTTACCCATTTGCCATCTTGTTTCCTTGCTTGCTTTCTTTCTTTCTCGTTTTAATGTGAGACGGTATAAAAGAAAATCGAGTTTGTTTTTTTTTTTTATTATTTAGGAAGTTGACTTGATTAAATTTAGATAACTTGTTAAGTTAATTTATGACTCAATTTACTCAATCAAATAATTTTAATTATTGTTTTTATTTTTACTTAAAATGCTATCCTTTTAATTTTAATTTTTAATTTTTATCTAAAATAATATTGTTTTAAAATAAATCTAGATTAACTCATTAATTAATCCATAGACCGGTTAAAGACTTTCTTGCTTGCTTGTCAAAATTTGTATTTTTTTTTTTTTTTTTTTTTTTGCCTCCTTGGCTGTTAAGGTTAATAATGCCAATGTATGAAGCCAATATTCAATGGATCTCTTATAAAGAATAAAATAAAAGAATGCATGTATATATTAGAAGC
>Ga0307511_10008901_pt1 | contig 10017 bp, 17 predicted proteins | sample 13_EM_MG_FD_200266 | JGI IMG/M metagenome (GOLD analysis project Ga0307511, IMG submission 200266) | Populus trichocarpa ectomycorrhiza microbial communities from riparian zone in the Pacific Northwest, United States - 13_EM | ecosystem: Host-associated > Plants > Roots > Unclassified | place... | reverse complement strand
TTTAGGATGGAGAGTCCTGAAACTTGGGGCTTGGGCGTTTGAATGTAGACAACCCGATCCCCATGGGTACACGAGGTCACTCGAATGGCGGGTCGCGTTCACGTCTAACCGATGTAGATCCGTCGTGAAGTCTATGAGCACTCAAGTCGCTGAACTCGTTTCGAGTAACGCACGAGCTTTTGTTGATATCGGATCGTCTTCGATCCGGTGCCACGCCTTCAAGTAGAGCGCCCCGCCGACGTAGCGTCGCGGGCAAAGGAGCGCTGGCCGATGAGTTCGTCACGACGTTGCGGAAAAGCCGGGCGAGATGTGCTCAGTACATGGGCAATCCACCCATAGTGGCTAGGGCAGGCCGGATCGGCGCAGTGATTATCTGTGAAGCTAAAAATACCAGAGGTGTACTCATTGATTGTGCTGCGGGAATGTATTGTCATGCTCCCCTTCTATGAAATCACGTCGCCGGGAGCCATGTTTGGTCCAACGGGTGCCTGGCGTTCCCCAACTCAAGTCAACCCTGGAACCTGTATGAGCCCGCCCACCGTATGATGACTAGTTCGTTCATCTTATCACGAACCATGGGGGGGAACCGGGTTGTTCTTATAACCATTCCCGGGTTCATTCTCAGGTTACAGTGGACGATATTGGTGGGGGACCATGACGGGAGGGTACAGTATGTGGCGTCACGTATTCGGTTGCGCGTGCTGCGAATATGAGCCTGTATGAATGCGAACTCCTGGAGCTGACCATCAACGTGATGAAGTGGGGGAGGGAGGCTCTAACACTTGCTTTGGCGTACCCGAGAAGGGTAGGTCCAGATACTGGAAGCTACCATCATGTGAGCGCCCGGACTGCCACGGAGAGAGGAGTAGAAAATGGCGCAAGGATGGGAAGTGTGCCTTACTTGAGAACATCGATCGCGGTGAGGGAGGAGCTCTGTCCTCAGCGCCCCTCCGTCACTTCCGAGGTAACCGGGGCCTGGTAAGTATCACCTTTCCCCCTCGACCATCTCCATTCGGCATCCCCAGCGAAATCTGGATACACCGTGTCCACATGTAGAGTAGTCCACCTCCCTGTATTAGTGGGACCCCACACTCCCGAGCTCCAGCGCTTCTGTGCAATTTGTCATCACCATATCCTGGTACCCAGCTTTAGTCATCGTGGCTAAGGATGTTCGAGCAGCTGAACTCGGATGCTGTAGGATCGGAAGCTTGAAGGCCTGGTGATCGTCCCCCCGATTCCTTAGGATGCGACACGGTTCGAGGGAATGCACCAACTAGATGGTGTGGTTGTAACATCAATCGTTCAACGACAGTTCAAGCTCAGAGTCGCGTTGGGCGCTCCGGAGTCAACAGGCGGGGGTTGGTTTATTGGCTCAATAGTAATAGTGGTTGATCTTAGATAGTACTGTGGTGTTTTGTTTGCTTCCCGGAGACTTCTGGTCTCGTGGCAGCACAGGAAAACCCGTTGCTGCTGGATCGTGCCATTAGTTTACTGTATTGCAACTTCATCCAGTTTCCCCATCATCAAAAACCATTGAGATCCTCCCACTCTCTTGGGCTCTGCGGGCGGGTCTGAGAGCGCACTCGCGCACCACGGTCAGATTGATCGCCATTTCTTGCTCCTTCGTGGGCCACAATCCAGCCCCCTCTGGTATGACATACCAGGACCCTTCGGTCTTACAGTTCGGAAGGGGTGGGGAGGTATTGCCGCAGGTTGGGTTGGTGAGCTATCTGCCCGCCGATCTACTAGTACTCTTTGAACGGCCCGAGAAACCCGCATCCCTGGCTGCGCGTTCCTCGTGCACCACTACTAGTCGCTGTTCAATCAACTTTCCCTGAGCCTTCATAGATTACACCACCTCGGAGCGCAGGTCTTTTCCTGAGCTTTATAGCTCACACTTCCTCCTCCCCCATCGGCTGCGAGGTCCCTCCCTCACCCCAAACTCCCACGTTCGATCCCGTCCCCCCCCCTCGCACGCGTTTGAACACATGTCCGATACTCAGACGCAACCGTGGTCTGATAATCCTAACGCTCCGAAGATCCCATACAATCAGTACTTTGCGGAGAAGGCTGGCTTCGCCGGACTTCTCATCGCCTCGATTCTCTATGGTATGTACAACCCGCAGTCGGGGTCCGCCTATCCGTGCTAAATTTATTTCTTCAAGGGATTCTTGTCATACTATTCTTCCAATGTATGGTTGCGCTACTTTGTTCCGCCAATCGTAAGAGGGAGTGTGTCAAGTGGGGACTCGTATTATACTCCATGGCCATGTTCTCGTGTGCCACCATAGTCATTGGGACGGCCCAAAACATTGCGTCCATTTCATTCATCGATAACCGCGAATTCCCCGGTGGTGGCGCTTTTCCTTCTGGACCGCTCGGATACCAGTCGATGATTTGCTCCAAGGCGCCCGGCATCGCTCCCGGCCTCGCAACCCTCTTGAGCTATTGGTTAGCAGACGGCCTTTTGGTTCGTCATTTGGTTAATTCTGCGCCCACCCTCCCAGGGATTTAACGCCGGCTCGTCCAGCTTTACCGTTGTTACGTCATCTACGACAGGAATCTCTGGGCCACCGCCTTCCCCTGCCTTATGTACCTTGCCACTATTGGTACGCACATGATCTCTCCACAAACCAGCGGTGATACTCTGAGCTAAGTCCATTGATACAGCGATGGGTATCGTGGTACTCGCCACCCACTCCTGTGGGTGGGGCGGAGTCAGCTTTACTCTTCCGCACCTTTCGATTTCGGTTTCGCTCAATACCACCCTCACCCTCATGATCGTCACCCGGCTTGTCCTATATGGCAGGCACGTTCGCACCGCCACGGGGTCCCAAGCTGGGATCAGTGGGCTATACAAGACCATCGCCACCATGCTCATCGAGTCTTCTGCACTTTACGCATTAAACTCGTTGTTGCTCATTGGACTGTGGGCTGCTGGAAACGCTGCTTCGGGTATCTTCCTACCCACTCTCTCTCAGACGCAGGTTCGTGCTTTCCCATGACATTCAAACGGTTGTCTAACGTGGGCACCGATTGCACAGGTGATCGCCCCACTGCTCATCATTCAACGAGTTGCCAACCGGAGCGCATTGACGAGCAACACTATCGTCACGGGTCATATTGATTCATTCCGCGATATGGGCCGGGAGGAGTCAACCGGTGGTAATCCCGGTTTCCCCCGTGTGCTTTCCGTGAGCTCGGCGGATAATTCCATAAAGAACGCCGGCGAACTTGGGAATCAAGGGGACGAGACCAAGACCAATCTCCACTGGGGTAGTGAGGCCTAAGGGTACGCACAATCTGATGTTTTCCGCAGCCGCCGTTCCCTCTCGCGTCCATACCGCGCCTGTAACCTACCATTGGATTCGAAACAGCTGGCACATGGATCACCCATAGAGAACATCGTTTTGCGTCTCTTGAGATAGGGGTACTCTGGGGTACTTCCTCCCGTATCGACAGGAGTCATCACGATGGGTGAAGGCCGCGGGCAGCGCTTTTGTGAGGCAGGGGGTGCAGAACGCAGCTCACGCAGTGTCTTTGTGAAGGCGCCCCAGTAATCTGTAGTGTAATGGTCATCCCCAGAACGAAGCGAACAGAGGGAACGACTAACGTGATTTCCTATGGAGCCCACTGCGCTACACCCAACCATCCCTTAAGGCGCATCACAACGCCCCGGACCCCCTGTCTTTGCAAATCATACCAACATCAAGCCGAGGAGTTGACGGGTGGCGATAATACTCCGCTTAGTTGGTACCCCAAGGGTTCGACAGACAAGTGTGGAAAAAGCTCGGGTTTGGAGTTGAGGCTACGATCGAGTGAGGAAGGAACTGACCTTGGGAGACTGCCAGAAGTACCTCCACGGTCGCGCATCACGTGCACCCGGATGCTTCCCCACCCCGGCTCGCCGAACGGCTAAAGGTATCCCGACAACTGGCGCCCACTGGAGCGTTTGCTTCTCGACAGCATAGAGTTATCGACCGGAATCACAACGATGGGTTGGGGAGGGTCTGATGCTCTCGATATGAACTCGGTCGGGGGCGACTCCTTCTCAAATGATCGCGAACTTGACACTTGTGATCGTCAACCTGCTTAATAGCATAGAAAACGAACCTCAGAGATTGTGCGGCCCCACCCAGCAGTCGCGTACGTCGGGTTGAACGTAAGAGTTCATCTTAGACCCACACCAAACTTCGGAAAGATCACAGGGAATCCGGACAAGACGCTCGTATGATATACCAACTCTGAACCGCACGATGGCAAACAAAAAGATTGGACATAGAAACGTGTCAGGACACGTTGGAAACCTCGAGTTGAGGTAATATTAGTCCACGCGTTGCAAAATAGGGCGAAGGAGTCGCCGAAAGGCATTGCCAGCCCGTTGTTAAACCAAATCACCATGGAGGAGTTCCCCCTGAGTCGCCCGCAGCAGTCGCGTTGCTCATATCGCCCGGGCGACCGAGTTGCTCTAGTTCTCGAGCCTGTTTCCGTGCGGGGCGGTTCCGGCCCGGGGAATTCGATCACGCTTTGTTTGGTTGTATTGTGATCCCGCGTTCCCGACCCGAAACGGGTAAACACCAACTCCTCCTCACATTGTCCACTTCAATCGGTCTGTTCCCCCTCTCTCCGTTCATTGTTCACCGCTCTGGTTGCTTGTGGGTTCCTCCGTCGGCTGCTGTGGTCCACCGTTTGCGCCTTTGTGTGTCCTCGCGAGTCCTTGTCGGCCCGTAGGTCCAGAAGTTGTCGGCACCAGTTTTGTGGGTGCACAACCCCCGCTGCTGCTTTGGAAACCATCTCCTCGAGGCTTCTGTCAACTGTGCGAAGGTCGGTATATAACCTGGGTGGCCCAAGTATGATTTCCCCATCACCAGGATCATCATCCGCACTCTTCTCTCCGTTCTACGAACTCACCTCTCCTCATCCGTCTTCCAAGACAATAACCACTCACAACCCCATTACCAAACAATGGCCTACGCTACCACCTCCACTCCCGCCTCTTACAACTTCCTCCCCACCTCCCCATCCTCTCCAACCGCCTTCGCCTTCTTCTCCATGACCACCCAGTCACCCCGCGAGAACGGCTACACCTCCCCATACTACGAGCTCGTCCGCGGCAACAGCCGTCAGAGCGAGTCCTCTACAAAGTCAAAAAGGTCCCTCTTCGGCAAGATTTTGGGCGCCCTTTAAACAACCACCACAACCAGGCGATTCTCCGCAGGAGACAGCCGAAAACCACCACCATCATCACCAGACTTCGTCTACCATCATACCACCACACCCCTCATATCCACGCCTCGACGTGACTCGCTGTAAGCCTCGAAACCGAGCATGCGCTCAGCCCCAGGGGAACATGTTGACCGAACTCAGGCATCGGTCTACATCAAAAACATCGCTCCACATCCATGTACATACACGCATACTATTGCATATCATTCAGGACGGACACCAGTAACTTATTTCATAGAAAACTTGTATCGTAGAGTGTATAACTTGTACTCATTGCATTCAACCCCAACTCGCGTGACGTGACATGAGTGCGACCTTCAAGTTCGTGCAAGAACCTGGGAAATGGACGCAGGTAATTGAACCAACGTTGACGTGGACGTTCGTCCCCAGCCCTCATCTATTAGTTTCACCGAATGACCGTATCGAGGCAGGTAATTACCGTGCTCTCCCGTAGAATCCACCATAACCCAACCTTCTCTCGCATGACGTAGGCGGTCCCGTCTTTGCAAACCGTGCCAATCTCGGAGCTGCTGTAGTTTGAATCCACCTCTCTGTTTCTCCACAACAGCCACTCATCCCTTCAGACGTCCTCCGCTGGTACGGTCATGGTCGAGACGGCTCTGTTAAATGGGTCGAGACTAGGTGGGCGATCGGAGCCGGTGCCGGAGAACCCATGCGATGTGTCGTGTACCCCCCCCGACAGGAATATCGTCCGCAATGTGTGAAAGCCCGTGCAACGGTGAACCTGGAGTTCACCGGCACTTCCTCGGGGGAGACCGATTCGTCCCGCCGTCTCCCTATCGAATACAACATGGACCGCGGGTATAGTTGGTATGAATGAATATGCGTGGCCGGATGATTCTTCGTAGATCTTCTCGATGTGCTTAAATAAATGATATCGTCTCAGGAACCGCTGGGATCTACCACCACATCCCATCAATAGATTGGGAGTGGGACTGGATAGGATTGAGTACCCACCCAACTGCAAACATCACGTGTGACCGTCGTACCAGGGGAAGGGCAGAATCCGGCGTTCTGGTTTGGGAAGGGGTTAACGGCTTGGCGACCTCCAGTAACGGGACGGGGGATATTGAGAATGGTAGGCGGAGACGCCGATACCGTGTTTGTGCCGCGGTTCTGGGCTGAACGGAACGGAAAGACCTTCCAAACTTGGGTGGGAGAATGAGGGAGTCGAAGGAGGGAAGGAATGCCAGCAGGGAAGACCGGGCAATGAACACGCGAACGAGCTAACATCGACTAGGGACATGTTGCACACAATGGGGTCAATATCAGTGAAAAGTTGAACGCAACGAAAGTCACGCACATGTTTGGACACCTAACCAAGCACGAAGCCGCACCCTCTTCCCGCTACCCCCACTCGTACCCCAGTCCACCACTTGACCACCCCCCAGTAACCTTGCCGCCGGTATACCACACAGGGATGTGCGCGGCCATGAGGTCGTCAGGGTGCAGCTGTTCGAACCTGAACCTCGCCGGGAGAGACCCGAGGAAATGACGTGAAAGGATGAGAATAGTTCAGCTCGACGGAGATGTTCGCGCGGTGGAGATAATTGAGGTGGAACCTGTCTCGAGAAGGATCAGCAGATCCTCCGGTCACTCAGGCCGCTTGTTTCAGAAGCCGGAGGGTTTCCTTTCTAGGCATGAGATCGCCACACATCGTGGGAAAACGAGAGCGGCCAGCAGCGACGCTCAGATGGGAACTGTCATCCGCTGCCATTAGCTAACTTGCGTCCTGCGTGTCCTGCTGTGCTTCCGCTCCCATGTGCCGTGATCTTCCCCCTTCTGGTTAACTTACCTTACGCATTTACACAACTCCTACTGCATAGGTACCCCGGCGATATCATACCCATTCAAACCCTACCCACCTCTTACCCCGTATGTCGGCAGAAATCATACTTGGGTGGAACTGTTTCCCACTACGTGTTGCGCTCAGGGCATGGCATCTCGTCTAATTTGGACGGCGAATCCCAAGAGGACGGTTGGGGTCCTCGCACCCTGCATGTTTCGCAATGGTGGGCCGCGATCGCCAGGTTACCACTTCAACGGGGACTCACCCCTTGGTTTTTCGTCCGTCGTCCATCATGCATCATGCATCACCGGGCACCGTTCAATTGGCTTAGCTGACCTTTTAAACCCGAAGCCTTCACCACCCATCGAGCTCTGATATCTTCTCTCCCCTTCGGAACCCCCTGCTCCCCCCGTTCAATCCTCCGCTCCACCGAGGTCCTCCCCCCCTCGGGTACATCTGAACCATGTCCGACTCTCAGGAAATACCGTGGACCGATAACCCCAACGCTCCAAAAGTCCCATATTATCTGTACATCGAGGAGAAGGCGTACTTCGCTGGAATTATTATCGCCTCGATCCTCTATGGTTCGTACGGGGCAGCCCCACCTCCGCGTCCGTCTAAACGTGCTCAATCTGTTTGTTTGGCTTGCTCTAGGGATCCTCATCATACTGTTCTCCCAATGTATAACCGGGCTGCTTAATCCCGCCAATCGCAGAAGGGAGGCCGTCAAATGGGGACTCGTATCCTACACCGTGGTCATGTTCCTCGTTGCGACTGTGCTCACTGGGATGGGCCTAAACCTTGGATCCATCTCCTTCATCGATAACCGTGAATTCCCCGGTGTCGATGGCGTGGTAGCCCCCGGACCACTTGGATACCAGGTGCTCATCAACTCATCGGCACTCAGAATTATCCCTAGCTTTATGTTCCTCCTGAACTATTGGTTGGCGGACGGTCTTTTGGTTGGCTCCTTTTTCAATCTTGCACCCCAGTGTCTAACGCTATTTCCAGCTCTATCGTTGCTACGTAATCTACGCCGCGAATCTCTGGGTCATCGCCTTCCCCTGCCTCATGTACCTTGGCTCTTGGGGTGCGTGTCTGAGTTCTCCACTACTGGCGATGATACTCTGGACTAACGATGTCGGTTTAGCGATGGGTCTGATCCTGATCATCTCCCAGGCGCACGGGCTGGACAGCTACTGGGCCAATATCCTCCTCCACTCCAGTATTCCGTGCATCTCGATTTCGGTTTCGCTCAACGTTCTCCTCACCCTGATGATCGTCATCCGGCTTGTCCTACATAGCAGGAACATTCGTGCTGCTACGGGGTCTCCGGCCGGAATCAACGGAGTATGCAAGGCCGTTGTTACTATGCTCATCGAGTCTTCTGCACTCTACGCCGTGAACTCGTTAATCCTGATTGCACTGTGGGTTGCTGATAACGACGCCGCGGGTGCCTTCATACCTATCCTTGCTGAGACTCAGGTTCGCACTTTCTCGTGGTTATTGCCTTCGGACAAATCATCTAACACGACTATGGATTTGGCAGGTCATCGCTCCATTGCTCATCATTAAACGCGTGGCAAACCAGAGCGCTTTGACGAGCAGCACTGTCGTTACCGGACATATCGCTTCGTTCCACGTTGGGACCCGAGAGACATCGACGGGTGATAGCCATGCTCTCCCCGGAAGGTATCCCACGAGCCCTTCGGATAAGGACGGAAGGAACTCTGGCGAGCTCGGGATCGAGGTTGAGACGAAAGTCGATTTACATCGGGATGGCGAGGTCTAAGGGTCTTCGGGATTTGACGCTTCCTACGGTTACTGTTCCCTGCTCTAGAGAGGCAATTTCAACCTCCCTTGGATTCACTGCCGCTCTCTTCTGTCGCTCTTTCGCTTATTTATTTTTCCTGTCCTTGGGCTTCACTCTCGCCTGTATATGGATTATTCGTAGCTTAGTCTCCCGGTGCTAATGTAGTTCGTGCAACGTATTGCGATAGGCTCGTTTCAGTGAGCCGTCAGGTATTCTCGGATGTTGTGGGGCACGTTGGTGGAATAATGAGGCCGTTCCCTGACCCCCGTCGATCGTGAGCCTGACAACTCTGTCCCGTTGTTATGTCGCACCACATGTTAAATTTGGCTGCGAATACGACTCCGCGAGGTGGTGTGAGTGGGGAGTCCCGGAGTGGAATAATAGATAGTACTCTCCGCAACTCAAGTCGGCCAAAGGTGTAAGTATGTCGGATATCAAAACCGGCCGCCTTCAGCACCCCGTTCTTGGAGCACCGATGAAAGCCAGATGACACCCGATTCACGCATACTCAGACCTCCCTGCATAGGTAGGATCCCACAATCTCTCGTGGGTGTGGGAAGAGTTCCGGTGAGCTCGGCGTTCAATGGATTCAAACCGCGCGATCGATCTCCATGATGGGGCGCTCGGGTCGCCATCACTCTCTCCTTGCTTTTCACTCCATTCGGTTTCTACATCATCCTCTGTCCGGAAATGAAAAGGAAAGACGCGACGAAAGGAACCAAGCAACCGATGCGCCGGTGAGGATACGTGGAGGTACGGAGTAGACACACAGTACGACAGTCTCCTTTCCTCCGATTCCCCACCCTTCTTGACCTGCATCGATATTTCCGACGGAATGGGGTAGCGTGGAACGCGTCATAGGCCATTTATTTCCCGTTCTTGGACTGTCTGTCAGGATGGTCAGCTGTCAGAGTACGTACACAAGCTTCCGTCACCCGTCTCAGCCGCTGACCGTTGTCACTGAAGGGGGCGTGTGGCCGGGAATGGGGAAACTCGAATGTTGTCGATGGAGTTTCCGGGTTCCTAGTGGTGACGATCTAGACACCAGGCATAAGCGGCTCACTGGGGACCACCCGAAGCGCGGTAGGCGTCGCCTGGTCCCCCCATACAAGATGGAACCACTCCGCAACTTACCCCCTCGACCATCGCGCCAACACATTCCACAACG
>Ga0307511_10008899_pt1 | contig 10018 bp, 8 predicted proteins | sample 13_EM_MG_FD_200266 | JGI IMG/M metagenome (GOLD analysis project Ga0307511, IMG submission 200266) | Populus trichocarpa ectomycorrhiza microbial communities from riparian zone in the Pacific Northwest, United States - 13_EM | ecosystem: Host-associated > Plants > Roots > Unclassified | place... | reverse complement strand
CTAACCCCCCACTCTCCTCATAATCCATCCCCGCCCCACCACCACCCGCACTCCGTAACACCCTGCCCGGTGTCCCCGTCACAGCCCCACTATGACTTTTCCTCTTTAGCTCCAATGCACTATACCCGCCCTCTCTCCTCCCCGCAGCAGCCGCAGCAACAGACGCATACCCCCCCTCCACATGAATCGTATTCCTCTGCGCCCTCTCCCTCTCCCGCGTCTCCCTCTCATCAAAAAATCTCCGTCCAGCATCCACCGGACTCAGGGGCTGTGTCGGCTGCTCCTGCATACTCCTAGTCAAGAGACTCCTCCTCGCCATCCTATCCATTGAGCTAATATTCGCCCCATCCTCCCTCTCCCGATCAAGACTCCTCATAGCATTCAGTGGCGAGTTTCTCTGCCCCGCCGCCGTAGCTGTCAAACTCGACTGCGTGACCGTCGCGCTGCTACTGTTTCTATTATGATACATTGTTGGCCTCCGAGAAGAGCTCAGTTCGTTAGTCAACTGCTCAATCTCCCTATCCCTCTCTTCTGCGCGTCTCCGACTAGCACGCAACATATCCGCGGTAGCTCTTGACGGAGTTCGGTATGCACTGTCCTGCATTTCCAAATCCTGCATGATATGGTCAACCTGACCATCTCTGTCCCTGCCTATTGGCTCGGGCATACTTCGATTCATAGCCTCCGCACGCTGTGCCTTGGCACGCTCGAGTTTCAACGCAGCGTCAAGGCCTGCAGAGGAACCCGGGGCAGCTCGACGAGTAATATCGCTATATGACACACTTTGCTGCAGCCCCTGGAGGGCAGATGGGGCAGAGAGATTCTGCATGCTCGGGCGACGAGGAGAATCGATAATCTCCAACCTACGGCTAAGTAACTTTCGATCGCTCAGGACACTATCCCGACCGTTTCGAAGCCCAAGCCCAGTTGCAGATCGTTCTTCAAGTCTTGACTCAAGCCCCCCTTCCCGGGTCATTGGCCGACCATGACTGCTCAAATGAGAGCGCTGCGATCCATAACTATCGACTGAAGTAAAGCTGCCTGATGGAGTCTGAGTTGGAGCAGGCGGTGCAGCAGGGATTTGTGAGTGGGTAATAGTAGCCGCCTCTGATAGTGCAAGAGACAACTCCGTAAGAGACCTGCACAGCGAATCAACCTTCCTCCGCACCTGCCTATCCACACCCCCGCTCGTCGATGGAGGGGAGGCAACAGTACCACTAGTGCCATTGCTACCCACAATATCCACTAATGCAAATGCGTCCTTAGCAGTTGCTTCTAGGAGTTTGTAAACTTCGGGGTCGATAAACTGCTTCGTCCGCGATAGTGCTTGATGTAGAAGTGGGTGGACACTGTTTCCGACCATAGACGCAGACGGAGATTGACCTGAAACATTGTTATTTCGCGGGGAAGAAGAGAGGGTAGTGGCAGTAGTGGTGGCAGTACGTGGACGTCCCCCAGAAGAATCCGACCCTTTCCCAAACCCAACCGTGTTTCCCGTGACTTCCAACTTGTGAATTCTTGACTTCAATTCCTCCAACTCATCCCAGACCGAAGCCGCATTCGTAGACACAGTTGACGCTGTGTCACCAGCTACACTGTTTTCCCGTTCAAGCTTATCCTGTTCCAGCATACTGGTAATTGTCCTATCCTGCTGGAGAGGCGAGGGGTTCAGAGTCTTCGCAGTGGGGTTGAAATTCAACGCGCCGAATTTATGACTTGAAGATCCACGTTCTGGACTTGCAACCCTCTCAATTCCCGCCGAAGACTCGCGCTTGAGGGAGGAGAGACCACGCAAGCTCGCGTCTCGGGGTCCGTGCTCCATTGCTTCTGCCAGTGCGTCAACCATTGGAACTGGCACAGACTTCCTGTTAGTGGGGAAGGTCAGGGGGGACACGTCCGACGCGTCGCTGTAGGAGACTGGCCGTGCTGGGGGAGGCATCGAAGAACGCTGTGCGATTCGCGACTAAAACATTAGTACAATTAGATAAAGGGTTCTAGAGAGAATGATTGAAATCACCTGTTGCTGCTGCCTCTCCTGTGTCCGTCTGCTCGCGTTGATTCCAACTCTCGGGGGCTCGGCCTTCGCGAGACTCAGGAATAGGTCTTTATTAGAGTCGTAATCCGCCATCGCGATATCGTCGTCCTCCTCTTCTCTCCGGGAATCAGCTGATTGCCGTGGAAGATCCTCCAATCCCCTGATTGTTCTATCCTGATCCTTCTCGTCGTCATCAACCTCCATCCTTTCCGATTGCTGCACACCACCACCTCCCCGTATTGTTATGGGAGTTGAACTAATCTCCCTTGTGCGTGTCGTTGTCGGAGTCTGTGGGGTATAAGTCCTCTGCTGCTCCAACCCGTTTGTCTTCCTATACGCCAACGACGGTGGAGGTCCTGCCGAGGTAGAAATTCCATTACTCGAAAATCGAGCCGGTTGTTTCCTCTTCAAAGGCGGGGAAGTCGGTGAAGCCAGTGTTGAGTATGACGTAGCTTTCGGTGAGGCCAGAGTTGTCGGGGTAGTCGGGACCGCAGACGGGGGCCTTGCCTGGCTGGAGGTCGTAGCCCGGGACGTGGATGTTTTTATGTATAACGGAGCAGCAGCAGTCTTCTTTGACAACAACGAAGGCTTCCTCCCAGGCGTCGGGGGTATTCTGCTGGTGGACGTTGAAGTTCGGCCTGTCGCTGCTTTGCCGTCGAGTGGTGGAGGGGATTCCTCCAATGTAGACGATCTATGCCGTTTTAGGTCACGCGCAGATGCAGCTGTTGAAGCTCCAGAGGTTAAATGCGCCGTCGAATACAAAAAAGCTGAGGAGCTACTGGTGTTTAACTCTCTCCGAGATTCTCTCAACGGGGCGTGGTGGAGCTTGTGGTGGGGGGATAGTAGGTTGACTGAGGGAGGCATCTTGGGCTGGGTTGTGGCTCTAGCCTCGTGTTGCGACCAGCAATTGCTCAACGAAAATTGTGTGATCGGTTAAACCCTTCTCTCGCCTTGTAACGGAACAAACGAGCGACACTTTAGCAAATAAAATAACAAAAATAAAAATAAAAATAGTCGGAACTCGATTGACTATTTCCCCCCCTCTAACTGGTATCCAGATGGTGACTGTAGTCTCGATCCTATGGCGGCTGAGTCGATGATCAATCAAGTAGCGGTTTATCTGGTATTATTTGTGTCGCAGTGATACCGTTGTGTTGGTCTTCTGGTCATAGGCCCGACGTGAAACGAAACAATTCGCTTGACTGGTTTCAAAGAAGCTGGGCCGTGTCGCGACGCAAAAAAATGGGGCTTCTAGCTGAGATGGCAAATATGTTTTTTTTTCTGTTTGACGAATACGGTACTAAGTATCGTGCACTATGGTGTTTCGCGATACGCTGGGGTGGGAATCCTTCGCTGGGAATGAATGGATGATGTAGCGGGCAAGGTGTGGTAATGGACGTGGTAAGGAAGGAGACAAGCGGAAAAAATGAGGGTTTGGAGGGGAGCGCAGTGTGGAGGCAAAGAGGGATGGCAGGGCAGGGCAGGGCAGGGCAGGTTCGAAACGTGCGTTTGCGAAAGTTGATTTGTCTGGGGTTCCTCCGAGTTAGGGCAGCACAAGTGCGTCTGCTCAAGCGAAATCTGGACCAAAGGCTGCGGGCAACGCAATTGGGCTAGACGCAGCTGGAGCAGTGCTGTGATTTGCTAGATGCGCGTACGTCTGCAATGATGGGCGCTGGTTGGACAGGGAGGGCCTGCACTCCGACAGGTATGGGGTGGTTTGCCTCCTAAGTATGCACGCCCTCGTATGCACCAGTGCTCAGATGGAACAGACCAGCTTTGACTGAGACTTCGTGGGGGAAGCAAGGAGATTGTGAGATCGGGCCAGAGGAGTGTGTATGGTGGGGCGGGGGGGCCTAGATAGAGAGATATTAAAGGTATGGAATGCACGTAGGATAGGAATGCTGAATTGAATGCGTAAATCTGAACAGTCAAAAAGTCAACACGATTAAAAATAGTTTCTCAAGTTCGGAGAAAAGCGACTGTATCTATAGCAAATCGAAATCAAAACAATCAACAAAGCACGGGTAGGTAGGTACAGTACACCATACAGCCATGGCATCGATCGCCCCACTTATGCAGTTTAAACTTTTCTCTCTTGGAGGAATAGCATCCCGTGCAAGCTACCGTACAGGTACCGAGACAAAGTCCTCTTTCTGCACCCTTCCCTGTGCCAACCACTTTCTCCGACCAAGATAAACCTTCCGCCGTTCGCACCCGCCCGCCCTCGCTTCTCTTTGTGCAGTACTGCCAGAAAACCAAAATGTCCACTTTAATATTCGTCACATTCCCCTACACAGCTTCCTGCGCCGTTTGAATGCCCTCACCCCAATCCTTACCCATCCTTGCCCTCTCCCATCCTTGGAGTGGTTGCCACCAACCAATCACCGCCTATGCATCTCCGTCACGCGAAGCCTCACCTCACCAGTGAGGTAGCGATATTCTCGAACCGAAGGGGGTGGCCCAAGCCCACTCCATTATTCCTCAACTTTTAGATTATGTCTGAACATCACAATCACATCCCCCCTGCTTCTGACGTCCGGACGTCCTGAGAGAAGCCACGGTTCCTGAGTACGCAAATGAATAAGCTTCCTAAACTAGCCCCCATCCGTAATTCTCCCGTGCCCGACCGACCGAGCAACAAATTGAACCGCGCCGGCTGATGTTCGCCTCGTATGTACGGGAATTCAGGTACCGACCCGAAGCTCAAAGCACACTATGGATAATCAAACTAGGATAATCGTCAACTGCAGACAGTGAGGTTTCGAATTGACAAGAATCACTTTGCATCATGATCACTTTTTTTCATGCACCCCACTTGCTGCACACACTCTTTTCTCAGTCTCAGCCTCACCTTTCGCCGCGTGAACCGAAAAGAGGAAGAACTCGTGATCCTCATGCATATGCCACATAATCCACAAAACGCAACCCGCACACCCACCCACCCACGACCAACAATTGCTTCTTTTTTCCTTGCCTTACAGTAGTACCTACCGGTACAGCATTCTTCAAAATCGTCGGTAAGCTGGAGATCATCAGACGGCTCGTTGAGCACAGCGTTTAACAGACGCCCAACGAGGCTATCAGTGCACCAGACCATAGTGGAGCGCGATCAGCATTGCATACTCGCTAAGGCAAAGGCGGAAAGCTATTCTGAGAAGCACACATCGGAAATTCCCTTCATGATCACCGTATTTGTGCCGCTCTCGCATATATTATTAGTAATTCTCACACCAAACCCCAGTGACGTAAAAAAGGTTACCTACTGTACGAACCTTACATCTTCGCCAGAGAGCAAGGGAAATTTAGCAGGAATTCCAGCCCTACCACCAACCTACTGTCCCTCACTGTAGGTAATATCCAAAATATGTGCACAATGATCCCCCCCCCTCCTTCTCAGTAATCCCACACCATGCATCTCCTGCACCTCTGACCAGTCAGAGTAACCATTCGAGATGACTATGCACCTACCATCCCGGACCCCGCATGATAGATGCATTTGACGCAGCGGGATTTTTCGGTGCCATTGGGGATATCTGATAGAGCGGGATAGAAGAAAAAGTTTAGATAGTCGAGATATGTACGACTTGTAACCTTTGGAATAGTTTAGGTTCTAGTCTCGTACTTTAGGTTCTACACATGTACTACGAGAGCTTGTGCCAACCAGACTAATATGTAGGGCGATAGGGACTGTGCCAACCAGGCAGGTATTCTAATAGAATTCGAAGTGGCCACATGTTATAATTATGCTGTATAGAGTACAGCAGGGTTTATCGGCTGTCGGCTACCATTATTGAACTTATTTCCTTAATTTATAGCTATAGCCGGTCGAGACGTCACATGTTTTCGATAGACCCCAGTTCAATGCATTGCCTTGTACGATTCTCGTCGCAAATATAGTACCTATGTGGTGTGGATGTGGAAATCCGGATTGTCGGTTGTGCAAAGGTGGCCTTGATCACTTAAGCAGTCATGAAGCTTGAAACACTTCATTCACAGCGCCTTCCCCTTGTTTACACCGTGGCTGGGAAGGGGGCATACCAGTTCCCTTCATAAACTTTCATTTTTTTGACACCCCACTACCCCACTACCCCACCCCACCTCTTCAGCTTGCGTTAATTACTTCAAGTTCCCTTCTAGATCTCCACTTAACGCTTACAACTTCACCCTCAAAATATCAATATCAACCCTTCCGTATTGAGCTAATGGTCCGTCCATATAGGGCCCTTAACTCACTTCTTCTGGTATCTGACGACGGTATGCGGCAGGTATTACCCTGAACACTTTTAGTATGTGCCCAAGGAAGATCGTGGCGAGATTTGAAGCCAGTTATTACCATCAGCCAAAGCCATGGTATTTACTGTGTCTGAACGTGACCTCATTATAGTGGGATAGTCATGGCTACTTGTCATACAATAGTTTAAGCGGGGCGGAGGTGGATTCATGGATGGAAGCAATCAGACGATAGGGGAGCTCGGGGCGGGATATCCAAATTTCAAAGATAAGCACTAGTACCTTATACTAGAACAGTAATCATAAACGCACAGCCCTCCAAATTAAGTCGAAATACCAGATCAAACGCTAGTCTTGTTGCACATCAAACGCCTGCCTATATACTTAACTTAACTCATCCACTACTCTACAGTCGTACTATCCACAGTCAAACCTCTCTCGCTTATTAGTTTCCCCTTCCCTACTTATCCTCATTCCTTTTGCCGCTTGAATCTAAATACCCAAAACTCGAAAATCCTTTCTTTAGTGGGTCTGGATTGCCATTGGGAGGTATACTATCATGACAAGCACCATCACAATCTTGAATCCCATAAAACTCAGCTCGGCTAACTTATGGCCATTTCACAATAGAGAAAGCAATAAGAAGATCACCCCACCCGATCAACTATTGCACTTGAGTGAATACCTCAACTACGGAACAAGACACTGAGCCTCGACGCAGGAGCTGGAGCCTGAGCACGCCACAGAGGATTCAGTTATCTCAGGGATTGCCCTTTCAACTTCTACTCCCACACTGCCTTTTTGACGAACCCCAAACTTTAGCCTGTTAGTAATCTTGGTGTTTAGACCTACGGGGAAGATTGTACAGATGGAGCGCGCCCTTTCCCAACTACAGCCCCGTAGATTCGTGTTGTTGGAGGGGGCTCCTCAGCCGATACAGTGGTCTTCAACAACTGGTGCCTATTGAAGTACTGCTGCCGCTGCCTCTGGGAAACAAGGTTGCTAGAACGCCCAGCCCTTCCCATAAGGGTTCCTCTATCGATGCTGTACTCAGGAACGGTTCCAGACTCTGAGGTAGAACGAGTAGGCCTCAACATGGTATACCCTGGCTGTGTTGCTGGCTTGTTGAAAGAAGTACCTAACACCCTGTTGGAGAGGAGTGGGATTCGTTATGAGAGAAAAATAGTTCTGGCTATAGACTCCCCGGACCCATCAGCCCCCAAGGGCGTTTGGATTCAATAGGGGAGGTTTGACTGGAGGCCGGGACAGTGCTAGAGACTGGAGAAGTTTGACCGTACGAGAGGGGGGGGTATGGTAGCAACAACCAGCCTGGAAGAAGCACCAACTAGCACAAGAGTAGTTGCATCAACCACCAGCGTTTATAACCAACATATTTCGGGGATACCAGGAGAATAGGTATACCTGTTATCGTACCCAGACCGATTTATTTGGTATACCAGTTGGATGAGAGCGAAAATCTTGGCCAATCTGCTCACTCTCCAGGCATCCGTTACCATCACATAGTTTATTCAATCATCCACTTCCCAATCCCCATATCTTAAACATTCACTGCGCCATTGGGCGGCAGACTAGAGCTATGAGCGGCGGTATGACTTCCACAACAAGCATGCTTCCCAACCCTATTCGTTTGAGTTTGATACTAACCCTTCTATAACAAACAGATCTATCGTTGACTACTAAGGTCCCAGCCATAAAAGTAACCCTAGGCGGCCAGTGCCCAAATTGCACCTACTTTTCCTCAAACAGATCGCTACATAAGCCCTAAACCAGTCCTACTCTAACTCCCTTTCTCAAATAACAATTGTGACGGCACCTTCAACAGCTTCAAAAGCAGGCTATCACACTGGCTGTTGCAGTGTTTCTCCTGGCCTGGGAGACGATTTGCTTGTCCTGGCCTCCCCCCCCCTTGCCGCTAGGGATGTTCAATTGGCTCCTTGTAGAGAAGTACACGCACTGTGTAAGGATAAGGCATCCGCGAGGGGCTCACCTTATCGAAAAAAGACGTCCTAAAGGTTAAGGAGATAATCTCACCTATGAAGGTGCAGTTTAATTTGCAAACAGGACAAGGTCTACCTACTACGCAGCCTATGATTGCGAGACCGCCGACCACTACATCAGACTCAGTGAACCCCAAATATACCAGACACGATGCCCGTTAAGTACTCCTGAGACCAGACCTACTTCCGATATCAATACTAGTAACGGCTGCATCCTTGTTCACGAAACTTCATGATTGGGGTAGTTATTCCACTCCCACAAACCCCTAGGACCCCGCAACCACCGCCACCAGCCCCCTCGCCCCAACCAGCGGGGTCACAAGAGAGCAAGAAGGCTCACTGCACAGCAGACTCGCAGAATCAGGCTATCTGTGGGAATCTAGAGTGGAGGGTTGTAGCTACAGGGGTATTACAACGCTCATCGCATTTGCCTTGTGGAGGAATGAGGTGTTAAGGAATAATATTGGTAATAAAGTTGGGGATGTGATACCGGGCCCCCGTCAGTTCTGACAATGGTTTGCAAAAACGGGGGTTTGTTTTGGGAACCAACTGGGGCACCAGGGCCTGGAATTTGCTGTCAGGGCACTGGAGGAACTGGGGCATCTCTAAGATTTGGCGTTGAGGCGAAAAATTTGCAAGTGAGAGGTCTATGGACAAAGTGTTTATGGGATTATCAGCTTTGGGTGTATTATTATCATCTATTGCTCGCACTAGTGGTGGGTTAACTGCGCCTATATAACCTACCGGAAAGACTTCCGGTGGCATGTTGGGCTGTTAAGAATGAGCTGACGTACAATAGGGGTGTACATAGATACCTAGCGTTTGTCTCTACAGACGATCCCGGCAAGGTCGCCTCGCGCAATCATGAGAAAATCCACTATAGTTGCGCTCCGGCTCCTCAGGCGGACCGTCTTCCCAACCCCAGCCACAACTACTTGCCCCATATCCCCTTTCTAGCTGGCTTCTCTGGAATATCATAAAGCTCCAAAGAAACAATACACCCGCCGTAAACTCCTGATGAGCACGGTCGAGACATGTCAGGAAAAGTTTATCAAAAAGGGTCAGCTTGTACTGGTACTCGAGAACATAAAGCAAGAGATATTGGTCGAGGTCACAGAGCAGGTGGACAATGCCGGTTGGTAGGAGATGGAGAGGGCAAGGGAGCGAATGGTGGACCTATGGAAGGTCGTAGACTAGGTTAAATCAACAGTCGAGGCCGACTAAGATAGGGTCTGTGCGAGAATATCTGCAAGGTATTGAGAAGACGAACCAGGACAAAGAGAATCACCAGAAGGACATATTGGTTCTGGGACTAAAGACCCGGAGTAACAAGCAGGGTAGAGGAGTTAGGGGGGAAATATGTGGATGGAGGTTGACGTTGGACGTTGTGGTGAGCAAAACGACTACTCAGTTGAGAACTTGCCGTCCTGGTTATGCCAGGTGGGTAACGAAATATTGACCCTAGAAGAGCTTTTGTAACATCAATTAGCGGCTTAGATTACCCTGAACTTTCCAAATATCAAACCCCCAAATTTACCATAGCCCCTGAATTGAAAGAAAGAAAATCTAATCACGCAGTGTTGGTGACCGACCTGGTACTGGTATGGTGGGAGGTGATGGTAACTCCATACTAGTAGTAGTAGCAGCAGTAGCAGTAGTAGTGACTCCTTGTCATCAGATGTGTGTGCGAAGAACGCCACGACCCACCACCTACCACCTTCACCGATCGATTAAG
>Ga0307511_10008898_pt1 | contig 10018 bp, 8 predicted proteins | sample 13_EM_MG_FD_200266 | JGI IMG/M metagenome (GOLD analysis project Ga0307511, IMG submission 200266) | Populus trichocarpa ectomycorrhiza microbial communities from riparian zone in the Pacific Northwest, United States - 13_EM | ecosystem: Host-associated > Plants > Roots > Unclassified | place... | reverse complement strand
GCCGTCTAATATAGCTGCAGTGTTGCTATGCTGTCCTTTCCATCAGCGACTATCCTCTTCCTTTTCATCTAGAGTTTCTTCCGTGTTGTTGTAGCTATTATGATTATAATCTGAAAAAAATTATTTTATAAAATTATTTTTAATTGAATTTAGTATAAAAAAATATATGTATAGTTAAAATTATGATTAAAATTGAGGTTGAATAAAAAATAATATAATATATTTGGTTAAGAATGCTTTTTAAATTGAGGTTATAAAATAACTAAAAAAAACATATATTAATATTGATAGTTTTTAATTGAAATATTGTATATTTAATTACTGCTATGAAAATTAATTATTAATACCTTTTTATTTTAAAAATTATTTATTTATTCTCTATGTGTTTTCTTGGAAATGAATTAAAAATTAAAAAATGTTTTTTTTTATAAATAATACACAAAATAAATTAATTTTTTAAATAAATTTTATATGAGAAATATATCTGTTTTTCAAGGTTATCATAATTTTTTCTAAAATAGTAATAAGACGTTGTCATTATCATATTTATTTAATATAAAAATATCATATAAAAACAATAACATCAACTAATTTGAACGGAAGCATAACCATCATAGAAATCTCTGCATTCAAAAGCATCTCTCTCTTCATTCTCATTCTCTACTTTCCACGCTTTCTGAACAGCAGCCACGGCAAAAGCATACATGTGAAGAACAGCGTGATATGCCATTCTAGGCAGCTGGACGTTTGGCTAGTTATTTTCGTTCTTTTTGTTGCTTTTAACTTCCCGGAAGCCATGCATGGGGCCTATTGGCATTGCTTTAGCCAGGTTGTTTTCATTCATTGTTTCGAAGCAGCTTTTGCTCTTTAGTGAAACAAAATCAGTACTGCTTGTGCTAGATATGGAGTTGTGAAAATGTGATTCTGTTTGCGTGACTCTTCTCTATCTCCCCTTGTTCTTCTTTTCTGTTTAATTCCTTTCAATTATCATAACACCCCTGCTTCTCATTGATTCCCCAGTAGAATCAATACCACCTGACTCCCAGCAAATTGAGCTTGTGTACATTAGACAAAAGAAGGTGAAAGAAACGATGGATTCTGAAGGTGTCGATACAAACAATGTTGATCATCAAGTCTTTCTCATTGCAAGCTGATTGGATCAACTTCAAAACTACTGCTCGTTCAGAGCTTCAATCATCATCCTTGAATTCTCTGTTCAAAATAAAATACACAGTTATGTTAGTAACACAATACAGACTTTCATCATTCCCTAACTTACTGACTTGGATAGTATAAAGTTTAGACAGAGTGTTCTTGTCACTTCCAACAAAGAATTTTATAGAACAATGTCTGATTTTTCCTTGCCGATGTTTGCAAGGATGGGATTAATTAGAGTAATTTAAATATACAAAGCAGCCATTAGTGTTTTTTTCTGTGTATAAGGGACGTGATTACTAGACTCGTACCTGCGATCTAGATACCGGGGTTGAATGCCGGAGCCTTGACATGTTGTGCATGTCAAAGAACCTACACCTTCACAATTGATGCATGGAGAGACTTCTTTGTCATCCCCACCTAGCTCCAGTGTCACTGAGCCAGTTCCCAGGCAAAATCTGCATTTCTCTGCAAAAGTTAATCCAATTACAAAGAACAACCATCAGAATCTGAACATGACAACATCATGTGCATATAATCATCCAAATTCAGCTATGCCTCCACTCTCATGTGAATTTAAATCTAAATTTGAATTTCACCATCCCATCATTTCTTCTAATTAAAATTAATTAACAGCGCAGCTCACATAAATAAATAAATAATAAATCTCAAATTTGGATTATTGTTACTCACGGGCACCACTACCACTGCAAGGGAAACATGGCTGAGTATTTTCTCGCTTTGCCTGCAACAAAATAAAACCATAAGTACGACTTAGTGTCTGAAATATGACATCATGCTGGATTGGCAACTACAAGAAGACTAACTTACAGCATTATCAATCTGGCTTTCATAGAAAACTGGAATGCCTATCCCAACAGCAATGCTCACGGCCCCGACAGAAATTGCAACTATCTGGTTTTCTTTTTCGTTTTTTCCAGAATCAACACTCCTCACAGCATTGCTGCAACATGTTAAAAAATTTAGGAGGGAGTAAGGATAGAGAAAGAACCGTGTTCTGATCAAGATCAACAGCTCTGATGCATGGATGAGATACTGGTGACCGTTGATGATTGTTTCTTGGAGACTTGAAGGATGACAATGAAGAAGAAGAAATTTCTTGAAGATGGCAACATAGAAATGGTGAGTGAAGACGAGGAATTGAAGGTGCTACTGGCATTTCTGTTTCTTGTTTTCTCCAATTTTCAATGGACTGGCTGGCTCTGTGGATAGTATGCTAGAGCTTCGTCAATTGCAGCCTGGCGGGTGCCTCAGGGGAATTTTGGATATGTGGGGACTGCTTTAAGCATCAACCACCAGACAGTTGTGAGTGGAATGAGTTGTCCATCAGATTCACGGTCCACGTGGCATTCATTCTATGGAGGATATTCCTTTTCTTTTTCTTTTTTGACTTTTGGACTATTTCTCAGAGCCCATGAACTTGTGACTGCGGTTCTCAACGGCCCAAAGCCTCTGAGATTCTAACATGTGGATTTCAAATCAGAGTTTCGCAACCCAACTCGATGAGTGGGATTTTATTTGTTTATTTATCAAGAGACCCTCAAAGTTATTAGGTCTATCATAGGGCAAGTTAAGCAGAGTTAATTCAAAATTAAGCCGTTTCAAGTTTTTTTTTTTTAAAAAAAAAATAGAACATCATTTTGAAAACTTTATTTTTTAAAAAATCCAATTGTATTTTAATTCTATTAATTCTCAACTAATTTAATTTAAATTTTAGATCGGGTCAGATTTTAAATTCATAAATTATCTAATTGACCATTAAATCAGGCAATTTTTAAAAAATTATTTTTCATTTCTAAATTCCACCTCAATCTTTGTAGTGGTTAAATATAAGAATTTTTATTAGAGGACCTAAATATTAATCATTAAAACTGTCTCATTGGGAATCATTGGGTTACCCGAAAATTATTATATGAACTAGATTGTCGTGGAGTAAAATAGTTTGATTGGAGTAGCAAAATATAGCCTTATTGCTAGCTGCTCAAGCAGATTCCTGTAGTTAATTGGGTGGTTCGGTTTCTTTGTAATAATCCCTCACATTCTTTAAGGCCACGAATAGTTGACCTTGAATAGTTGTTGAACACATCACGGGGAGATTGTTGGCAATCCCACGACCAACGGCCATAAAAATAAACGCAATGGGTCGTCTTATTTTGACCTTGGCACGTAGTTGAAGAATAATTGTACGAATATATATGATATTTGAAGGAGCCATATTAATTATTTTTTAAAATATTTTTTATTTAAATATATATATATATATAATTTTTTTATTTTTTATATCAGGATATCAAAATAACCCAAAAACAATAAAAAAATATTAGTCTAAATCTAACAATTAATTTTGTAGCTGTAATTCAACACTCCTGGATATGATAGGTAAGCACAAAGCATTCATTTTATTTTACCGTTATCATTGTGTGCGTGCCGGGGGAGAGAGAGCTGGGAAAGGGTGAGAAATGAGAGTGACAGAGACAGACCACCAAGCAGATATAATTAGATGCACATGAGAGAATGACCATGATGTTGAATTGGGTCTCATGGCATTGGACCCTTGTCCCTTAAAAATGGACGTGGCGATGGACCAGCATATTTACTTTGAGAAACGTAGAATCCAAGGCCTTGGAAGTTTCCCTCCCCCACATGCTTCCTTTTATCCTCGGTTTCCCTTTCCTCTATCGTCCCTGAGGTCTCTTCTGGCTTTTCATCTGGTTCTTCACTACTCAACAATGGCTACTTTTAGGAGTTGTTCTTTTGGTTTGCTTGTAGTTGACACGCCATCGATCTCCCATGTCGTGCAAAGATGAGGACTAGTGTCAAAAGTTTTGCCTATTTCCCATAAGTAGCACCACTGTTCTAGCTAGGTATATAGTCTTCGATGCCATTTCTTGGCATTTCAAGAATTAAATTGGTGTAGACTGTGTTCATCAAAGAACATTTTCCTTGGTTAGCTAATCCTCGGTGCTCAAACACATGCACCATGTCGGTTTGCTTCCTACCCTATTTTTGGTGGAATATGGACTGAACTTTGCCCATGACATTCCATTAAAGGCGCACAGTGGCTCTTGTCCAATGGACCATATGGCCCTGGTAGGTGCTTAAGGTGAGTAGAGGCACTGGCTTGTCAATCCAACCACCCTCACAGCACTATAGATAATTAAGTAAATGACTATCTATCTGCCCATGTGTGATGATAGATAAACAGATATCACCTTGCAGTACAGTTAGGGCTTGAAAATGAAAAGATAGGAACCAATTAAAGCTGTAGGGAATAGGGATCATATCCAAGTAAAAGAGACAAAGCAAAAGTCATCTGATAGGTCACATTGTGGTGAATAAAAGTGATTCTTATTATAATAATTTACAATGGTAACAATAATCTATCTATATTGCTTGGTTGATTATTGGATTAATTTATGGATTGTCAGACAACTTGAATTGATTATTTTTAGTTAAAACATTGTTATTTCATTGTTTTTTTTTCAAATTTAGATTAAACTAAACAAATAGTGAACAAAATAACGAATTAAAATTATTTATTAATCAAATTAAATTTTAAATCACGAGTTGTCCGGATTAACCCACCAGATTTAATACTATATCAGAAGAGAAGATGTTGCTTATGGTGCTTGTATATTAACCTGCTTAGCTAGTGAATGCCATCTCCGAACTCTCATCATCAAGCAGGCATCAAGAACCTCCAGACGTTCTTGGTAGATGAGAAATTAATGGGCACTCAACAAAAATGAATGCGGGCACTAAAATCCCATGAGCAAGATTTAAAGCGCTTCCCACACAGGCCTGCCAAAAAAAAAAAAACCTAAACTTGGTGCCATAGTATCATTGCAAGTGCTTTATATGTCATGCTTCAAATTATTGCACAATACTATATATGAAATAGTGGGCTTGATAATCCGTATCGACAAGAAAGCAATTAAGAAATAAATTAACAAGTGATTAGTTTGATGTCAGTTGGTGTAGAATTGAATGGTGTAAATGAAAGTGGGAGAATTACTATTTACTCCATAGGGAAGAAATTCTACCCAAACCACCCTAAAAGACTATAATTCAATGCCATTTCTGAACAGGCAATCCCATTAAAGTATGGAGAAAAATAAAACTATGTTATGTATATTTAGAGCTCATTTGGGAATGCGATGCATCTAGATTAATAATATTTCATGAATGCAGATCGCACTACAGTAGCGCTCGTGTTTTCGAATATGTAATGAGCCCTAAAGTTAATGTGATAGATCTAATTAAAACATGCAAGATTCTTAGCAGGAGGCAATGCACTTTAGCATTTTTCATGCGGGAGTAAAGGGAAAGCAAGGAGCCAAAAAGAGTGAAATGAATAGGATTGGATTGAACCTTCACCTCAAGAAAGGAGGGCCAAATAGCAATTTTTAAATAATAGGGGAGGCTAACGTTATTCTAGAGACCCCACTTTGTAGTCTTCTAGAGTTTTTTTTCTTATCCATAAACGATTAAATACTTTACTCATTAATAGGCAATTTATTCTCTCACACTTTTGCTTATAGTAATGATAATATCACTGGCTGGTGATTGTCTTAGGTCACGTGGCTCACGATTAGATTATAAATGGTTCAGATCCGGAAGCAAATGCATTCTGACTTAAGTCAACACACCTCTTTAGCAATGGATAAACTATTTTTTAGTCCCTGTACTTCCATGCATGTTACATATTGGTTCCTATAAATTGAAATTCCTTAATATCAATCTTACAATCTTCCACAAGTCTGCATCCACGCCCATGCTCTCTAGTAAAGCCCTTTAGCTATCATAGATAGCATAAATATATTTTACATGGAGCATTAATATTTTTTTAAATACCTGCTTAATTTTAGTTGTGTGAACAGTGCTCGTTAAATATATAGCAAACATTATAATACTGATTAAAATTAAATTCTAATAACATCACACATATTACTCTGACTAACAATGTTGATATTTTTTATACTCTCGTAAGAAAATAAGTAGCAAATAATCACTTTAATATAAAGGTAATTTATAATTGAAGAAGACTAGTATAGTAAACCACTAATACATATATAAAAAATAACAAAATAATACTCGTTATTTTCTATTATAATCACTAAAAATAGATTTTTAGTTATTTTCATTAAAATTTAGTTAAGAATTAAAGAATATAAATGTAGATGCTCCTAAAACAATATTTTATATTAAATAAACGATGAAAACTAAAAATAAAATATTTATTTTTGTAGACGTTATAACATCTACAGAATCCCCCTTCCACACTTAATCCATGTTCATGATAATACTTTGCAAAAAAAATCTTAAAATTCAAAACCACTAAAAATATATAAAATCAAATAATGGTGTCGCAATTTGTTTCCATTAATTATAAAAGAACAAGGTGAAACCTTCTCGAAACTACAAGGAATAAAGGATTATATTACGAAGTTTAATTAAAGAGGTCAAAGTGAAATTATGAGAAATCTACAGGGGCTAAAATAAAATCTACCTTAAACTTAATTTTGCTATATACCCGTAGATGACAGTCCTGTCGTCCTTACACGTCATAAAATAGTAAAAATATTTCAAACTTAAAAGAGAAGCGATAGCATACAACAACGTTACTTTACACTTGTTAAACCCTCTCAGATTCCAGAACACGTAATCAATCCGTTCATATTTAACGGTGATCGAGCCCTAACAGCTACACCATCCTCGTGTATCTCGATCACACAAAAAATCTCTCTCTCTCTCTCTCTCTGCGGCTAAAATTAAAAGCAAGAGAAATTTTTTAAAAACGACTCTGCTGCTCTCTCACTCTCTCGCTTCCCCCTTCTATATTTTTTTTCTCTCGCTCTCTATCTCCATCGCAAAGCCGACATCCTAACGGTTCGCTGTCGTAAAACGGCGGCGCCGGTATTTCCCTACGGAGGAGTCTCAACATCCTTTTCCATTTCTCGATCTCTCGAACTCGTTCTGTGCTCTTTACTAACTCACATTTGTTGATATCACTCTTTTTTCTGTGTGTGCGCCTCAAATTAAATTCGCGATAATAAAAATCGTCTTAAAAAGGTATTAATTATTCATATTTTATTATTTTTTGTAATATTATCTGAATGGCATTGTATTTTTATTCTAGATAGATCGTTGCGGTTTTAAGTTTTGTTTTGGAGAGGATATTGGCATTGCGGTTGGATTTTAGCCTAATTTTTGTAGCTATTTTTAGTATGATTCTGTTTTTGTTTTCGATTTTGATAGAGATCAAGTGTAGTTTTAGATAATTGAATTCCAGGGTTTTAATCGTCATAAAAAGGTATTAATTTTTTGGTAAAATTGAATTTTTGGTATATCTATTTTCTGCATTGTATTTTAAGCAATTTACTCTTTTTTGTGCGTGATAGGTATACAAGATGATTGGATCATTTCTAACAAGAGGGCTTGTGTATGTTTCCGGCGACCTAATTAATTATTTTTCGCATTTGAACTTTAGATATGAGAATTAAAATGGTTATAATGTATTGGCAGGATGGTTTTTGGCTATGCTTATCCAGCTTATGAGTGCTATAAAACGGTTGAATTGAATAAACCGGAGATTGAGCAACTTCGCTTCTGGTGCCAGTATTGGTATTACACTGTAATTTGATGTTTGTGAATGTTTGAGTGTATTTTTCAGTGCTAGAAGTGGGTTTCATTTTCTCTATGGTTGCAGGATTTTGGTGGCTGTTTTGACAGTTTGTGAGAAATTTGGAGATGCTTTTATTTCATGGTATTGATTCTTAGCTTGAATCTAGTTGCAATTTTTGTGTTCAACTTGTCAATTGGCATTTTCATTTTGTTTTTCTGTCTTGGTGGTGTCTTGAAGGGTTCCAATGTACAGTGAAGCTAAGTTGGCGTTTTACATATACTTGTGGTACCCTAAAACTAAGGTATGTATTTATAAAGTGCTGATAAGAATGTTTTGCTCATGTATTTAAATCCTATCCTAATCTTCATTTTAATCGCCCCTCCTGTTTTCTATGTTTCAGGGAACTAGCTACGTGTATGATTCCTTCTTCAGACCATATGTTGCGAAGCATGAGAATGAAATAGATCGCAGCTTGTTGGAACTGAGAACAAGGGCTGGAGATATGGCAGTTGTATATTGGCAAAGAGCTGCAAGTTATGGTCAGACGAGAGTTTTTGATGTTTTGCAGTATGTTGCTGCACAGTCAACACCAAGGCCTCGCGCTGCTCAGGTAATGTAATTAGGAGTGTATGATGTTAAACTCTTGCCATTATCTCTTATATACAGCTTCATTGTGCTAGTAAACCAGCCAACCGAAGTAAGGTGCAATCCAATAGATGTATTCAAATATGGACTGCATATAGGGGCATGTAAATGATAGTTTAAAGGTGTTCTCTCTCTGGTTTATAAGATGCAATCGTGTAGCTGTCTTTCGTGGCATGACCAACTCTACTTGTCTTTGAGGCTTGTCTTTGAGGTTTGACAAGGATCTATCAGCATCAATTGATGAATCGCTGTGCGGCTAGTAAATAACGTGGAATTAAATTTGAACTTTTGTCCATTTTGAACCTTGCATGTAGGAGATGGGAAGCTGCAATTGTGGAGTGGTGATTGAAATGATCCATGTTGTCTTGTTGAGTTATACATGCTGTTACACTATCAGTTTTGTACTTATTTTGACTGTTTAAATCACAGCCACAACAGCAAGGTGCTAGGGCTCGCCAGCCTCCTGCTCCCAGTCGTCAACCTTCTACAAACCGCCAGGCAACTCCTGCACAAGCAGAGACCGAGGAACCTCCATCTCCCACTTCTAGCACGTCTTCAAGTCAAAACCAAATGGAAGTGGCAGAGGTGGCAGCAGGTCCTTCAAAAGTACTTGAAACAGCAGTTCCTGCAACAGCTTCTTCAAATGCCCAAAAAGAAAATGCTGCTGCGTCTGAGGTTTCCAGCCAACCTAAACCAACCGAGGAAGAAGCAGTGGAGACTGAAGAAGCGCCGCCATCATCTTCAGCAAATGAAAATGAAAACCCTGCACCAAAGGAGACTGTGATGGAGCAAACAATGCGGGTTACACGTGGCAGATTGAGGAAAACCCGTTCTGGAACAAACCGTTGAAGAGCGGTGTCAGCTCCCCCCTCCCCCCCCAATTTTAGCCCTCAGAACTAGCATTTAATCAGTTGGTTGATGGTGATGGGTATTGGATCCTTTGTGACATTGCTGTAAATTTGTCACCTTCTGTTTACTAATTCCATTTGTTGCTTTATTTTTTGAACTCAAGTTGGCAAATTTAAGGGTCTTGGGTTAATTAAGAGCTGATTGATGCAACCCTAAAAAGTGATGAAATAATTACGAAAATTTAAGCCGTTGAAAATGGTATGTAAAGCAAGTTCAAATAATTGCATGACACCTGTGATGAACTCATGTGGTTGCCTATGATTCCCCCATTCAAGCAGACTTGGCATTTTGGCTCTTTGGCTCTGTTTGAAGTGGAGTGGTGATGATTTAAAATGTTATTTTTTTAGAAATATATTAAAATAAAATTATTTTTAATATTAATATATTAAAATGATCTGAAAATATATATAAAAAATTTATTTTAAATAAAAAAAATTAAAATTTTTAGAAACATGATTTTCACCGTATTTCAATCACTCTCTAAATAGAGTGCACGTATACCAGGTTACCAAAGAGAATTGCTATGAATTTTTTCATGTTAAAGAATATTCTAAGTTGGTCGGTTCGAATGAAAATGTTGATTTAGGTATGGTGGCGGGTAAGAGATCCGGTTGTTGATGTGGCTAACAAATTTCACTGTTGATGGTTTGATTAGGGTTTAAA
>Ga0307511_10008897_pt1 | contig 10018 bp, 10 predicted proteins | sample 13_EM_MG_FD_200266 | JGI IMG/M metagenome (GOLD analysis project Ga0307511, IMG submission 200266) | Populus trichocarpa ectomycorrhiza microbial communities from riparian zone in the Pacific Northwest, United States - 13_EM | ecosystem: Host-associated > Plants > Roots > Unclassified | place... | reverse complement strand
AGTGGATGTCATCCGAGCCTTGTCTCGCAAGAGGTATGCATCGCATATCGTTGCTGCTCGGTCCCACCCGGCGTTCAAAAACGCGACCGAGGCTTGTGCATAGTGCTTGCTGGCAAACATCCTGCGGAAAGAGTTGTCGGCGTGTTACAATGCTGAATCCTAGCACTCACTTCCTCCCGATTTTTAACCACTCTTCAGAAGTGGACGAAGCCTCCAAACATGGCAGCTCGGCGGTAGACGGCCAGATCGAGATCTGGTTCTTGCTGCTCCAATACGCCTGCGCGAGAGGTGAGTTTCCTTCCAATGATCACGGGGTCCTCAGGTACCTTCATCGGCTCGGCTGACTCGGACCCGTCCATGATCCAAAGGTTGTTCCGAGCTCGGGTAATTGCAACGTATAAGAATTTCAACTACAAACCCGGGCGGTATGAGCATGCAAGGGGAAAACTCACGTCGCAAGCAACATACCTCTATGCATATGCTTGCGTGACGTGTTTCATCGAAAGTTGGGGTGTCTGGGAGATTCCTCCGGTCGGAAACGCCATTGAGCACCAAACGCCATTGGTTTAGGGTTGCCGGGGAGTCCTCGAAGAAGTTGTATAACAGGACCTTGGTTCCGTTGATAATAAGACAAAGCCGAAGAAAAGTAACACTGACATTGTTGAATTCGAGGCCCTTGCTCTCGTACAGAGTCCTGCGGGTATACGTCAGCTAAATGGCCGATGCAGAAATGTAAGACCCGACATGATTATCATATTACGCTTCAGCCTTCGTTTTAACTTGTCCTTCGTGGCATCATTGCGCACGAGTATACCTGATCGGAATGGGTTAGTATAGGATAAAATATCGCAAACGAAACACCGCACAATGGTCCGCACCGAGCTCGATGGCCCCCCCTTGGCTGTTCCCAAAAGGCGACCCCTCCAAATCAACCTATTTGCAGCGGTTAGTCCCTGGCGGCTCGATCATTACGGACGACGCACGTTTTCACGTGGTTCGAAGAAGGTTGGCGGGAATCCGTCAATGATCGCTTGTTCAGGCTGCAAAGCGTCAATCGAATGCGGCCAATAGAGTGTTATGAGTTCAACAACAGAACGTGCACAATTCACGATGCCGCCGTGAGAACGGTAGTTTGAAGTGAGTTCGAAGGCTCTTGGCTCGATAGGGCTGAGACCGGTTTCGTATGAAAGTTGTTTCTGGATAAACCGTTAGCTCCAGCAAGCTCACCGATATCAAAAGCTCTACCTCAATGCGGTATTGAAACGCCTTTAGATCAGCAAACCGAAAAGAGCTCCCAATCGAGATGGTCTGGAGAAGTGTTACTTGGCCCTTGCGCAGGATCGCTACACTTACCTGTGCAGTGTCACCGGCCCAGAACAACCCGTGTTGATTGGCACAGATCGTCCGGAGAACTAGAACTGTCAGAACGGTGAAGGTCTGAGCGGAAACTCAACACATACTGAGTGTATCGATCAGAAGATTGTCCTGGACCTCGTCTACATACCTGGGGTGATATTAGTTCTGGAAATTAAAAGCAAGTTCCACGCGAACGTACAAGAAATCCACTCTCTGGCCGGTTAGGCCGACGTCACGGAGTTCTTTTGATATGTGATGAGTTCTGAGAGGGGATTCAGCGATGCGGTGACAAATCCAGGGGGAAAAGATCTCACCGGTCTGCAGGATCGTAGTTTCCTCGTTGTCGTTTCAGCTTCGTATACCCCACGAACAGGTCGTAAATGTCGTCCCGCCTATGGGAAAAGGTTCCTTGACCTCGAACGCTGAGCGACTTGTAAGATTCCCGATCGAGGTATCCATGCTTCGTCCCGATTGTATCCTCAGATCCCTTGATCACTCCCATAAATTCCCCGAACACCAAGGCGGGATCTAGGTCACCAATTGTCAAAACGGGTCGGACCTAAACCACCGCTTCTTACCTAAGGCTCGGGTAAAGGTCTGTGGGAGGTGATCCCAGTAAGATGCCAAAAACTCGCCGTAGGAAACAAAGTCTCTACGGGACTGCTGCATGTAGTCAGACGACGACGCACTCCCGAATCCTGCATGTGGCCTAGACTTCCGAGGTGAAGTCGGGCTTGTGGGAGATGCTGGCTCATCTTCAAGGGTGTCGGCCGTGGGGAAGGTCAAGCCACCCTGATTGCCCCGCCCGATGTCATTCTGTAGCATTGTACAGAGCTGCACACGAATGATGAGATTGGACGCTTTGGAGATAAGGATATCCGCACCCGGTCATAGGTGATGAACAATGGAAAATGATCGTCCAACAGTTCACTAAACCTTTCCGGTAAGTCCGACCTCCATTTTTCATCGTCGTCCGGATCCACAAGGTCGCCCTCCTGTTCGATGTCCGTTTCTATCTCGCGTAACCCTTCCGGGGAGCATGCAGAAGCTTCGAGGGATGACATCAACTTTGCAAAATACTCTTGGACCTTGGTAGCTAGGACCCGAGATTGCGTGATGAAAACTTGACGGGGTTTCGGCCCGATGTCAGGGTATTGCTGTGAGGTACGCTCTATGCTTAACATCTTGAATAGCATTGTCGTGGTCTTTCCCGTACCACTTCTGCCAATCACGTAGCAAGAAGAAGGGTGTTCGATGATCTCTTGCTCTTGCGCGCTGTTTGCTAGAATTAAGCCAAGCATCACAACGTGCAACCAGTGTACATACGAAACTGAGAAAACGTGTAGAACTTCCTTGTCAGCCAGGATACCTGTAGCAAGTGAGCGGCGATTGTCACAGTAGAGTTCTGGCGTGGCGCACTATTGAGGAGCGCCTTCGGGAAGTTAGCAAACGATCAGACTGAGATCGAAACCAGTCACCTGAGACAACGCGACAAATTTATCCAAGCTATTTACGCGACCTGTGAGTCGTGAGAGGAACCGCAGCATCTAGGAAGAACGTACACAAGCATGGAATGGATCTAACACCCATGCGCCAAGTCAGTGTATATGAAATACGCAAACCATCTCACTCACGTCCTTCATATCTTCTTCGCGGACTTTGATGAATGGTGTAGCTCCCGGTGTGTCTTGAACCCGGCATGACAAGGGAGGAAACTGGGCGGGTAATATGACATTGTCGCCGGCGCTGAGAGGTTTATTCCGAAAACTGCACCGCTCGATGTAGTCAGGACCGCGCTTTTGGAGTTGCTGGCTGAGGCTATCCCAAAACCGCCCATGGCGGAGCTGTGCGTGGGTGAAAATACCAAAGATCCGGATTACTGCCAAAGTGGGAAATCACACCGGTTGGGATAAAAGAAACGAGAGAGGTGGTACCTTGGCATTCGCGCTGGGAATCAGCCGCATGTGAGTTCCTAAGATCAGCTATACAGTCTATCTGATACTGAAGAGAACGGTGAGCGAAGTATTTCGGGTCCCGAGTAACCCCCACATACCACGACCCGCGTATCCCCCGTCATCTTCGCCTCATATATTGGCAATTCCGTTTTGGAACCCGTGAGTGGCTTTTGGTTGTCACGAGAAAAGTGTCCCTGGGACAGTTGCCTTGGAGTGATCAGCAGCAGTCATTGCAGTAAATCGTTGAACTCCTACTTAATCTTCTTCATTACGATCCGGAACATCGCACCATCTGCGCCCTTGACATCGCGCAAATATTTCTGGGCCCGAGTGGATAACAGGACCGCCCATTCTCCGAACCCCTCGATGTCTTCGAAGTAGAGTGCGGCCTTCATCGGTTGAATCATAGGAAACGCTGAGTTCTGTTGCTGATCGAACCCTACGACCGCGTTTTTCGTCGTTAGGGGAAGCCCTCCTTCCGATGATGAGTTTGCCTTGGTGTACGAGAATTTGAAAATTTCTGACAGTGGCGGCATCCTGAGAACGAGAAGGTAATACTGGGGGTGTTTAGTTCCATGTAGAAGGTACCAGCTATGGAACCACACACCTCCAATATGCTTTGAAGCTGTGCCAAGACTCCAACGTACGCATCACGGATTTCTGCATCCGTAGTTGGCACGCTGATCCCCATGGAGTCGAAGGGGAGTGGGTCGATACGACTATTCTTCATGACCACTTTGCCCTTTTTGCGAAAAACGGGGGATGTTTTCCCTCCGGTGGAAGCGCTATTGCCGGTTTCTTCGAGAGCCTTTAGGACACCGAACGAGAGTTCTGTTTTTCTCCAGAACGCGCGGAGGTTGGGGGGTGTATCGGCGGCGGATGGATACTCTGCGAATAACAACGAGGATGAGAACCTCTGGAGGAGCTGCATACTCATGGTTTCCATCATATTTGGCGCCGCGGCTGTGGGAAACTCTGTGACTATCCACTTCGAGAGCTTCGTGTATGCCCCCTCCTCCAGTACTAGAAAGCAAATTGATCAGCGCTCGCAACGCGCAAGGGTCGACGGTCACGCGCAACGCACCAGAAATGATATATTCCAGAATATAGGCGCGACCGTTGAGCGTCGCAACCACCTCTCCAATGTCGGGGTCACCCCGATAGCAGACCGCTTCGATTGCATGGAGAGCGGCGCTGAGTCCGTCCGGGGCGTCCAGTATCTGTGGGTCAAGCGTAGTAACATCGAACGTGCCCTGAGACGAACAACGATCTGGTGGCATGGTGTTGGGGCGAAACCAAGAGTGGCCGCCACACTTTTCTGACTTGGCGCAGTTTGGCAACGGGGGTATTACCGCTGATCTCATTTCGGTAGGCCGTTTCCTCTAAAATACGGCATCCGGTACCAAGGCGTCACGGCACCGGCCGGTGCGCACACCGACCCCAGACAGGTTGGGTACCTGGTTTCCCCATCGACTTTCGCCCGACCACACCGTCGGTTTTGCAGGCGACGTGGTGGCTGGGATGAGTTTCGGTCTCCAGCCGCATGCTCACGGTGTCAATCGGTTGGCAGCCGACGCGGGAGTTTGATTGGCGCTCGTCACCCCGGCATGACGAGTCGTTTCCCCCCATACTACGATACGACACTTCCTGGAATTGTCCACTGTATACACCGTCAGGTGACACATGTGGCTAGGACGTGCGTACGCCGTTGTCTTGGAATGCGCAGGGTGATGATCTACGATCTCAAGGTCAAGACGGTTGCGCATTCGAGGCCAACTTCTCGCGTTATAGATATTTTTGTCCTCGGTCGCGGGTCTCACAGCCTGGTTCGTTTTGCGCTGAGATGAGGTCATATTATTGTGGACTGGCGCGTCCACGTCCATCCGCATCAGCTCCCGAGTCCCATTGGAACCCGGCAGGATCTTGAACGGAACCGGGAACTCAACACAAAATTTTGACCGTCAGAAAATGTCTCAAGGAACAAAAAAAATCTCCACGCCGAGCTCACAGTCGCTGACAAACTCTACGAGCTCTTCAAGCTAACAAAATTGGAGGCAAGTAACCCTCGCTTCGGGTTTCGACGGTGAACAGCGACAGACGGGGACCGTGTCGCACGGAAATGGGTGTTGAACGTTGGGCGCGCACCCTGCCATCGGAAACAATTGGGCTCAGGAATACTGGAGGACACTCAGGAGTTGGAGAACCTCTGGGTCATACATACGTACGTCATGGGGCCGTTCGCTCCGGTGAGCGCCTCCCTACCTCATCGATGCAGGATTTTGTTGAAGACCGACCACGGGTACAGATCATCACTGCCGAACACAAACGCTGGTGCCTCGGCTTTACTCCCTTTCGTCCCACTCCCGCTTCTCAAGAATCCACTTCCGTCCTCGATCCCAGCCTACCTTAATCCTATTCATTGTCGCGGTCGATTCCGGTATACCGTCTAGGCTCTCCAACTTCCACCTCACATCTTGGAGGTCACTCAGAGACTGTCCTTCTTCTGTCCGACACCCTTCTTTTCTGATGCCGTCTTTGATTCAGCCAACCGATTGACGTTCAACTGGTCGTTCCCCTTTCTTATGCGGGGGACGACACATTTCTGAAATTGTTCATTGTATTCACCATGGGCCGATCATGGGGCTGGGGGTGTGTTTGTGCTGTTATTTTTGAATGTACAGACCAGTGATTTACGGTCTCGAGGGGATCGCCCGTTCGAGCTTCTCGGGTTATTTACATTTTGGGTTTTCTATCCTCGGTTGTGGACCTCATGACCTGGCTCATTCGTGCTAAGACGAGATCATAGGAGCTGATGAGGAATGCATCAATGAGGTGCCAGTCCACGAGCAGGACCTCGACCTCGATCGCGAAAGGAACCGGGAACTTAACACACGGTTTTCCGCCGACCACCAGGCAATATCTCTGGGAGCTCAAGGGTATCTCCAGGCTGAGCTCACAGTTGCCAGTGAGCTTTTCAAGTCAACAGATATGGAGGCAAGATATCGTAATTCTAGCCCATAGTAGCACCAATATGGACCACACCGAACCTGAGCCTTCCCATTGAGTAAAATTGGTAACCTCGTCAACGTCACTGTCCCAAATCTCTCATTTTTGGAAGGAAGCCACAGTTGATGGGATCCACTGCGATTTCAAGGGAGGTGGGTGATAGGTGTATCCTATCCCCGGGCCCAGTGGAGTGGCAGAGGGCGATATCATGGGCCCTTGTGAATTGGGGACAGAAGGGCTCGAACAAAATGATCTCAATCCAAGCAAGGTGCTATGGTGGACGGGGTGTGTCTGAATGCATTGAAAGTGAGTCGAACTTGTCGCGAACACTGTATTTGTCGCATACGTGTCTCAACTCAATCCGAATCGTTCAGCATAGATTGGGTTCGCTACGTGTTCAGTACATTCTCGCTTGGACTAGATCTGTTAGACTCGGCCAGTTGAGTTCGCCAGCCCTCAATCGGTCTCGCTGCCGCTCGACCGAGTTCTCACTGGGAGTGATGGCTTAGTTCAGGAACGACGATGGGCACAGATCTGCACTGCCAAACACAAACCTTGGTGTCACTGCCTCGTTCACTTCCGTTCCACTCCCCTGTTTCTCAAAAATCCACTTCCATCCTCGATCCCAGCGCCTCTCGATCTGGCTCTTCGTCCAGGTCGATCCCGGGATACCGTCTAGACTCTCCACAACGTCCTTCACCTCCAGAACCGCGTCTTGGAGGTCGCTCACTGACCGTCTCTTGTGAAACTTTGATGATGGGGCGAGTTTCTTCTGAAGCGCGATCGTTATTTTGAGGAGTTTGCTGGGGGGTTTATTAGACCCTCAATATAATGTGCTTGGCGTTGTCATACCCATATTGGTTGAGAGCTTCCATCAGCTCTTCGAGACCCCGGTGGTCTTCAGTCATCATCCGTTTCTTAGCCCCCTTCTTCTGTGACTCAGCAAACACCTTAATCTCATCCAAGCATACGGGGATGTACGCCAGCGGGACTCGGAAAAGGAGATAGTATCGTGAGCCATCGGCCCATTTCATCTCCATTGACCTCTTGCGCAAGAGGTGCCAATAGTGAGCTTGGGCTGCGTCGATCCCTTCACGGACGATAGACTTCTCCTTCAAGTGGCAACGGCAGGCAGCTTGTATCTTCCTGGCCGCTCCAGCTCGCTTCCGCTCCAAATGACGACGGTAGGCGTTCTGGACCACTCTAGCGGCGTTGATACGGGTTTGGCAGAGTTTTTCCTCATGCCTCCCACCGGGCATAAACCCTTCCGCTCCCTTCCCGCCCGTGATCCTCTCCTCTGGCATTCCGACGCGGTTCTGTTGCCCCTGTCCACCGTGGTTCCCAGTTGCCACCTCGCCACGAGGCCGCCGTTTGTCGGTGGCGGTAACGTCGGTCCTCAAAGCACTTGGGATTATCGAGAGGAGCAGCTCGGGCACTTCGTCCAGCCTATTATAAGATACTGGGCGGGCGTACTTCGGATGTGGCTTATCTGAACCAGGGGTGGCGGTGTGCAGTAAGAGAATGAGCTCGTCCAGGGGTGAGCTTTTCAGTGGCTCAGTGAACACATGCAAAAGATCATCCCAGCCGTCGGCGTTGACATAGCTGTTGAACCTCAGTGACAATATATCCACCGATAAACGATGCCTACCGTTGATATGCCCGCGGTGCAAATTGACCATCCCTTTTGCGTAGCGATTGCATACCGGATAAAAGTTTCCTCTTAAACCCGTCATCGTTCGTATTGCATCCCACTGTAAGAGGTTAAGCCTGGGCTCTAACGAAAGTGGACTGTCACAACTGACTGAGGCAGAGGCAGAAACAGCTAATGCTCGAACTGTCAACACCATGTTTTGATGTCCGCGCTTGGGTCAACTTACATTCGAGCAATGTAGAGTGACCCCGTAAAACTGGTCGTTTTGCTACCATCCACGGTGAATTGTTCCCCAGGGTCATGGGCAGAAGCGGGAGGGCGATGAATTTGTGTATCAATTCACCGCATAAGGTTGATCATGGTTTCCGCGAACTCGAAGAAGGCTAGCGCGTCCTTTTTCAAGTCCGTATCCGGGTGGATGAGAGCGATGAACCAGCTTCGGGGCATGGTAACCTTGTGCATGATACCTCCCTGGGGGTTAGCGCTACGGACCATGATAAACAGTCTGGAGAGCCTTTCGGCAAGATCACACAACACAGTCAGGTCGACGCACAGCCGGCTACGAAGGACCTCGCTGATAGGGCAGATGAGAAGGGACACGCACGGATACAGGTTTCTCACCATACACACCGTAGATACGATGAACCAAAAGTCAACAAATTGCAGGCTTCGGCAGTTATAAACCCAACAAAATCCTGTTTGATGAAAATCCCCTCCTGAGACAGGGATCGCAGCCACAACGGCGTCTGTTTCGACCCGTACATCGGCAGGCGGGGAATATAATCCCGACTGTTTTCTGTATCAAGGTCAAAGGCCAAAGTGCATGCGGTCATGAACCTTTGCCTGAAGCGGTCCAAAGGTTTCTGGGGGTCGTGCCCAAGGTCAGAACAGACATCTTGAGCCCATTCTTGTGCAACCCTGAAACCATCAGCTTCCTCAGGTAAACTGGCAACATCGAAATTTGCAAACGATCCGAGCCTCTGCAAAGGTGGATGAAGCGCGGAATACAATACCCCCAGCCAGTAACTTCGCGCCCAATGAGTGTCTACGTGTTTCTCATGGACTGAGCGAAGGCGTACCTTTTTACATCCAATTTGTCACAACGGGCTGAGTCCAGGATCTGAAATTGCAGGAGTATCAGGCGGAGTTGGGCGTGATACCAATCCATTGTAAGTTGTTCTGATTGGATGTGTTGGAAAGTGCATGATCCGTTTCCCTTCTGAGTACTGCATTTCTTTTGGACGAGGAAGCGCAAGCAAGGTGCAAATCCATGAACGCTATGGCAGGCGTCGTCCTGAATTTTTGTGCGACCATCGATCCGACTCGAAATGAATTCGATGATACCCCGACGGATCTCGCCATAACCGCACTCATACCCGGCCGTGCTCTTTCCTCTCGGGTCAGATCGATTGGTGAGTTTCTCGTACAGAATCGTGTGTTTCGGCACCAGGTAGCGACTCCGCCCCAGCACTTGGAACCCAAATAGCCTCTGGGGGTTCAAGCCTTCAGAAAGCGATTCGTCACGCCGGACCTTGTTTAGCAGGCGGGTGTAGTCAAGGTAAAGAGAAAGTGATGCCTGAGCCTCAACGAGCGGGAGATCCTGCAACTTGAGAGGGGACGAGAAGACATGGTCCAGGCATAACAAAGCAGCGGGGTTGTTCCCGCTCCCAAGGAAAGTCTTGGCGAGCGTGCGAAGTGTCACACCATCACTGTGTCGGATTGCTTCAAACATGGCAAGCTGGACGTGCTAGGGTGTGAGACCAGCTGGCCGAGTGAAATGGAAATACCTACCTCGTTGGTTTCTTTTTCTGTCATAACTCTTTTGTCCAACTGGCCTACGTGAACCAGTAGCTCTGAAACAACAGGGCTGGATGTTGGAGGTACTCCAAGGGTCAAACCTCGCCGAAGTCCGATCAAGAGGTACTCAAGCGTTGGTCCGACGTGATCAACACCATCACCCAGATCCCAAAGGTGATTGCAACGGGTTGCAATGGCCGCTGGCATTATAACAGCAGGCAGTAGTTAAAATAGTCTTCGTTATCTTTGTAAT
>Ga0307511_10008893_pt1 | contig 10021 bp, 14 predicted proteins | sample 13_EM_MG_FD_200266 | JGI IMG/M metagenome (GOLD analysis project Ga0307511, IMG submission 200266) | Populus trichocarpa ectomycorrhiza microbial communities from riparian zone in the Pacific Northwest, United States - 13_EM | ecosystem: Host-associated > Plants > Roots > Unclassified | place... | reverse complement strand
ATAGCTTCAATACAGAGAGATTACACCTGTTAATTCTCTTCCCGCTTGGGAAATCTGTATGCTCTCAAAGACCCTCTGAGTCCTCGACTTAGCGGAACCAATAACAGACATACACTATCACTCTGGTAATAGTATAGACTCTGTTAAATGGCCCGCGGTGCTACTATTGGTATCGCCCATTACACCAACAGTGTGTTGACTTCCTTGTGAACCAACTCATCTGTGGCCATCGTTGTACAATAGAAGAACATCATGCACATCAAGACGGAGAAGATGCAGACTTGGATTTTGCTACAGACCAGGCAGCAGAAAATGGAATAGAGCTGAACTGTCAAAAAGTTAACTTCCAACAAATTTCTGAGGAAGTAACAACTGCAATAACACGTTCATACAATATTCTTAGTAGAGTTGAAGTTCTACCAGGACAGCCACCTATTACTCGCTTTCTAAGTCCCGTGAATCAGGATGTGGATTTTGTGCCATTGAGCATGGCAGACTGCCATATTATCTTTGAGGGAATAAAGGCGTTTTCTGATCAACCTAACGGAAATTATGAAACTGCAATGCAAAAAAAATATCTCGCTTCTCCTACAGTTACATTAACTGAATTGGAACAGACTACTATTGCATCCTCCATTATTTCTTTTGATATTGATAGCTTTTTAGCTTTGCCACAGTCTTTGGCAGTTGTTAAGCGGGGTTTAAGGGTATTTAATATTGCTTCCACTAAAACAGATATATACTAATATTTAGAAAATTTATAGTTATGTTTTTATGCGCCACGAGTTCTTAACATTCATTCCAACCTTCATCTTACTACGGCTATTCCAACACCAGCAGGTATACGGACAGTCTCATATCACTAAGTTCCTCACATATATTTAGGAACTTTATCCCATTTTGAAGATTGCAGGCTTCATATTTTCTTTCCCAACTTGTACGATAAGGATACGCAGCGAACCTTCTTAACAGATGTGGAATATGAACGATTTACGTATTTTCTGCTTGATATTCTGGGTAGTGTTTATGATTCAGGACTTATGCAACATTTTACATCTTTGTGAGCTGATGCAGCATGCAAAGCTAAAGCATGTGGATCCGAGCAAGGCTTACAAACTGATACTTGAGAACTACGCACACAAATGCTCCACTATATTTTACCCTTGAGTAGGTTACACTTACTATAGAATCAACTACAGGATCGTTTGTCTAGTATAGGATTCCATGATTTGCCTCGACCAACACTCCTTTTGAATACTAAGAACATAAAGACGTTATTTTGTCCAGAAGATCCCGGTGTTCTTTTGCAACAATTTCTGCACGCATGGAACTTTGCAATTGATGATACACACTTGGTACCAAATCAAACATGGATTGATGTTGGAAAAGAGGTAGTTGCATCTAAACAGGAGAACATGGATCCACAGACATAGTTATGGAAGACATGCTGTTTAAAGAAAACTCTTTACGAATTTCAATTAGGAATTCCAAAAAGTGGGTTTGTAACGCAATTTTATCCTTGGGCATTGACTCGAACAACATGCAACATGACTTTTAAAGCTGGCAAACGTCATCCCTTTACAAAAGCAGGTCTTATGTATTCACAATTTTATTCTCACACAAAGGAAATGTTCGATGCTGCGAAGATTTTTCCTTTCAATAGTAGAAGCTTGGAAGGCCTTACAGTAGATCCTACACTACACAAACTTTGAAATAAAAATACTGGAAGGAGTGAAGGAAGTAGGGATCCAGGAAAAGTGCAAAGGTCCTATCTTGCTAATAAGAACAGAGTGTGTACGGCATTGTAATCATTACAGAACAAATGCTATAGTGCGCGAGAAGAGCATCGTATGAGTTGAACTTTGTTTCAGCGGGTTGGTAAGTCTGTACGTCAACTACCAGCAAGCCGATATATTGATGCATCCAATCCACCATATCACATTCTTTCTACAGCATTCATGTGCAAGTTTCTATATAGCAATATTATTAAATTTAGCTATAGTTTTGAATATGCACTTTGTGAAGACGGAGGTACATATATCTCGACAGAAACAACGAAGGTAGCAACTATGTTTCTACATTCCCTCCAAGTATCTTTAGTGGGTGCATTACTAGCAGCAGATTCAGGATTGTGGATCAATATTGGTATAAATATCCCGATTACTTATTTATTATGGTACTAACATATATTAAAATAGGACGAGCTCAACCTATTGGAGAACCTGGACAAGGAATAGGCTTATCAGAAACTTTAAAATCTATGCAATATGGATTCATTCAAAGTGGCAAAATTGATTGGACAATGTGGAAGTTCAAACCCGAGATTACGGACAATATTTTATTTAAGCACAATACACTACGAGCAAAACATACAGTTAAGCTACAAGAGATAAATTATACCAGCAGTGTTCAACAAAATAGTAAACTGCTATTTCGATAGCTACGGGGCATATGGGATTCTCAAAATTGTGCTTGCACATTTTTATGAAAGTTCAATGCAATATCTGCTATAAGGCGATGTACCTCTGAAATCTTAGTTTGAAAATTTCAAAAGGAGGTTTTTAAGGTTTTAGAAAAAGATGGCGTGCTGGAGGTAGAAAAAGATGAAAATGGACAATGGATACCCAATCGTGCTCGCTTCTATGTTAATGGACTAAATATTGTTTTGCAAGAGGAAATGGAGTTTAGTACCAGTATTGGTAGAACTGCCTTGGAAAGACTGTTACATTTATGGAGCTTTGATAATGAAGAGAAGCGTGATAGTTGGAACAACAAAAAGTACCAGATTTTATATCAAGCACTAGTAAAGAGCTGGAATTCTTATTTTAGTACTCACAGTGGGTGGATTTAGAAACATGAGGAATTTCTGAAGCACTTTGTACGGCGATGTTGGGTATGGCCAAATGCTACAACAACAAAGTGGTGGACGAAATCTAAAACAACAAATCAACGAGTATGGCAAGCCTTGAAGCTAACAGCACTTTGGTTTGCCTATCCATCACGATTGTATCTTATGGGAAACGGATTACAAAAAGATGGTTTTCCAGATCGCATAGATATTGAGTTACTTTACTCTTCTGCTAAGGATTCCATGGCTAAGATATCTCAAACTGCTGGATCAATCCAATGTCCGGGCCACTTATTGGTATAGCAACTACGTTGGAGGTGGCCAGCAGTATATCAACGTCTGCAACTTCCTACAAAACGATTCCAGCAGTTTGATGGTACAATGATTGCGGAAAATGCAATGCTTCGTACGCCAAATGAACAAGCAGCCTATGATCATACATGGAATATGCCCCGCCTAGCATCTTACATGTTGATGGATATAAGGATATCATTTTATCGTACAAAGGGATATTTCTCAGCTGGAGAGTCTAACTATGATTATAGGGAAAGAACTGCGGAGATATTTCATTAGGATAAGTATGCTTGCCATATAATGAAACTACTATTACCAAAGACCCAATTGAAGCAGGTACTGGATGATGTAAATAAGTTAGAAATGTTACCTTCTCAAGCTAACTAATTCTTCTTCTCTCCTTCAGGATCGTTCTGTTTATCTTGCACTATATGTATTACTTGCATACTTAGTTATACATCTTACTCTGTTGTACTACCTTCTTTCTCCTTATCCATCATCTATTAAATTATTCCTGACGCTGCATTCTCTAAGTTGGCTACTAAGCCCTTTACTACCTCTTCAATTTCTTATATATCCATAACAATTGTATCCGTCATGTATTCCTCTGTTGTTACGGGCATCATTACCGACGCCACAGCGCATTTACTCCTCTCCAATTACCCTCGGGTCATTGTTTATCAAACTCTAGTTACCTTTTAGATAGATCGCTATTGTTCTTGTACTTGTTATTTTCGTATCCTTATCCAACATCTTGTTCTACCTCCTATACGTAATCATCAACCCTTCCTCTCACCAATATTCTGGACAGTGCTGGATAGCTCGCCCGCATGTACGAGGTCCGTCGTATCTCCCTTGTCCCCTACTCACTTGAGTAACCCCATCTACACAAGGGTTAGAGTCCCCAACCTCGCCTTGACGTCATACCCTTTGGTCCCTTCCCGATTGCCCTGCCCAGTATCCTGCCAACCTTTGCGTGGCACGACACTCACCATCCAAATCTCTCACCGCTATTACAACGTCTATATAATATATCTTGTAATGCTTAACCTTCACTTTTTTTCTATCTTGTTGACCTTTTGTAAGTATATTATAATTAGTTATGCTAACTAGGATATCCTTGATATACGTTGCTACTAAGCATGAAGGTTCTTATATATATATGCCAACTAAGTAATTCGAAGTTATCTCTTAATTATAAGGTTTACAAGACAGCCATATAAGCTTGGTTCGTGGGGTTTATAGTTGTTACAGCTGAGCTGCAGGACGGAAGTTACGGCTGAGCTGCAAGCCAGGAGGTCACCAATGAACGGTGGGAGGCCTGATGCTGACCACGCTTTCTTATATATATACACATATCCTGTATCTAGTTGTTGGCTTCGAGCAATGTTCTAAGTTCAACCCGCACCTGTACGTGCACTTAGTTAGGCCCGAGATCGGTGATCGTGATATCACTCGCTCTATTTCTCCTCATTCCCTATATTCCGACAGTATTCACATGGTCACTGGCTCGCCCCTGACAATAGTATAGCACTAGAAGCCTATTTTATGGGATTTATAGCCAAGTGGTAGAAGCTCGATTTATAGGTTTCATAGGCCAGTGGTAGAACCTCAATTTAGGTGTTTTATAGCCTAGGGGTAGAGGCTTGATATATAGGATAAATAGTCTAGTAGTAGAAGCAAGATTTAGGTGATTTATAGGCCAGCGGGAAAAGGTCAATTTATAGAGTTAATTGCTCTGCGGCAGATGCTCGATTGAGGTGATTGATAGCACAAGGGTATAAGCTCCATTCATGGGATTTGTTGCCTAGTGGTAGAAGATCAATTTAGGTAATTTATAGCCTAGTGGTATAAGCTCGATTGAGCTGATTTATAGCGTAACAGTATAAGTTCGATACATGAGTAAAATATTCCAGCAATATAAGCTTTATTTATGGGATTTGGAGCCTACTGGTAGAAGGTCAATTTCTAGGATTTATAGTCCAGCAGCATAAAGTTGATTTAGGGGTTTTATAGCCTAGCAGCAGATTCTTGATTCATGAGTAGTATAGCTCAGGAGTATAAGCTGCATTTATAGGATTTATAGTCCACCAGTATAAGGTCATGAGATAGTTATGCTCGCTATGCTCGCGCGGGTACTGGGGGCTTCAGGAATAGCTAGTAGATAGTTAAGGTTTATTTGATTAACAGTTCTGGATAGACAATAGAAGTAGTAGTAGATGAAGGAGGTGGTACTTGCAATGTTGCAAGATTATCAACATCAGTAACTCGTGACATTTCAACATAAACCTGGCCATATGAAAAAGCAGTAGTGCATAAATCCAACCCCACAATACCCAATGTTTGACCTTGAGATTTATTGACAGTTATAGCAAAGGAAAGTCTAATAGGAAATTGTTTTCAAGTTAAAATAAATGGTAGTTCGCTCTCCATAGAGGCTAAAAGATAGCGAGGAATAAGTTTTCACTGAGCATAAAAGTTTCCTCCAAGAATTTGAACCTCAATACAAAGCTGTCCAAAGCGAGTGACAATCATGCGGGTACCATTGCAAAGTTCTTCTGAAGGATATAAGTTTCGTAATAACATAACTGGACATCTAACTTTTAAAACTAAGCGTGAAGGATGTAAACCACCAATATACAAGCTTTGTAAATATTCAGCAGGGAAGTGTACAATATCTGAGTCTCCTTCATTAGTATCAGTACTATCTACCTAATGAAAAACAGATGAAATACCAAGAAGGCTCTCTAATATTACAGGATTGAATTGATTGATGGTATCATTATGAAATGCAAGAATACATCAATTGCTAAAAATATTAAAATCTGTAAATGCAGTTTGAAGTAGAGTAGAAGGATATACAAAGTCAATTAAATCTCAACATTGGGTATATATTTGAAGATAAGAAGGTAAAATAAGGTTGTTATGCATAGTCGGATCATATGACATAGTAGAGACTGACAGCGAAGTAGCAAAGGCGTGATTGTTAAATCCAGCCTGAACTCGCATATTGTGAGTTAACGTAAGTAACTTAAAATACTGCCAAAGAGGTAAACTTTGTAATGATGCACAGACTGTAGCTGCATGATTTCCATGACGAACAACTAGTGCTATGAGTGCAAAATCGCCTCCAAGAATTATAAGTATATTACCAAATAAATCTTCTTCAGTTGAGGTAGTGCAGGTATCATTTAGTGTTCGATTTACTGGCTCAAGGCAGTACTGGTGTTGCATTGGTACTTCATCCCATATAATCAGTGCAGTTTGATGAATTAAATCCTCGACTTGACTATTTTTGCTAATTCGGCAAACTGTTTGTTCATGAATATTCAACAGAATAGCAAAACGTGAGTTGGCAGTACGTCCACCTGGAAGTAGAAGTGCAGCTATTCCAGAAGAGGCTACACATAGAACAATTTTGTCTTGTGCTCGATAATAGTTACAAAGACATTTATAGAGAAATGTTTTTCCTGTACAAGCAGGACCTTGAATAAAAAACTGAGCCATCGATGAATCTATATTGATCTGGTAAATAATTGTATCGTATGCTGTCTTTTGTTCAGAATTGAGTTGAGTAGACTGCCGAATACTGTTTTCTTGTTCGGTTTGAATATTATCCATTAATTCTATAGTAATTAATGCATTTTCATAAGCTATTTCCGTCCAAGTCCCTAGAACTGAAGGAAGATGAAAATCCTGTAGTGTTTTTCCAGCATCTTGTAGAATAAGGGATAAAAGATATAGAGCATAATCAAAATGTGGATCTAGTAAGTCAGGAGGTATGATAGCTGGTCGATATTACAATTCATAAGAGAGATCATCACAAATATGATGTCGAAACTTCATCAATAGAGAGGTAGGATTAAGAATACCACCATGTATAATTGCTGTAGCAAATAATGTACGTAATGCAATCCTGAAAGCATAGAGAACAGTTTCCTCAAAACATTGAATCTACTCGCGATCATCTTCAAATAAACCCAGTGCTTAAGATGCTTGCTAATATGTAGAATATTCGATTGCATGAATAGCACGAAGGTTAACAGAAGAGGTAGAACCACGACAAATGGTTAGAAGAAGTCGCAAGTAAAACCTTTCACCCTATAGAGGGTTGCAATAATACATATGTCCAATAGCCATTCCGCATTTTCGTTTTTGCCATCGTTTATGTTTAGCATGTAATACATAGTGTGTAGGAAACTTTTAATAGAGAGTTTGACCTCCGTCCCCTTGTGCTGTATTATATGCAAACCATGCCATTAATTTGGAATGGGCTTGGTCAAGTTGAATCTGAAGTTCAGCTCGAGTTAATCCTGCTGTAAAGAATACTGATTGTTTGCCGGGTAAATGAATAGGTAAATGGTACACAGGTGGGAATTCTTCATGTACGCGATATTCCAAAAGCCTTCACACAGCCTCACATGGTCCAATATATCGTCCTTATAGGTGTTGTTGTACCTCGTCTGAATTTGTAGTTTCCTGTAGTCGAAGTGTAGCACGGTCTGATCCTTTATAAATATATTTGTGAATATATTTTATAGCTTGAATTGAAGCACAGACTTCCACATTAATATGTTCTTGATATCGCCAAATATAGTATGGATTATAAGGAACCACTCAGGGATTGTCATAGATAAATCCATTTTGTCCCACATAGGTATCTCCATTATTTCGTCTTCTATACATTGAATAGCCATCCTCTTGTACTAAAGTATTCTCTAGATATGCTTTTGGAAAATGTTTGCTACATTTACTAAGAGACTTCAGTATAGCATGTAGGTAAGGTGCTCGAGTATATCCTGTACCACATGGACCATGAACCATTGACGTTCCAATAATATGTTGTAGCTCGCCATTAGGATCTTGTTCTTGTGAGGGAAGTTCAGCATAAACAATCTCATCGATCCGCTCTGGTGTCAGAAATCTATCCTCACTATGTAAAAACAACAATAAATACATATGTGGTAGAACTCGTTTCTGATATTCAATTGTCCATACTATTCCTGAAAACTTTCCAAATATCTGATCCTTTCGTAGCTGATACAACAAATTCCACTGCTTGAGATGAAAAATGCGAGCAATTAAATCTGGCCGATCCATTGCTGATTGATGAAGGAGGAGCTCGTCTTGGATCTCTTTCCATTTGGGATTGGCAGTAAAGGTAATGAATAGAGTAGGGCGACCGAAATGGCATACAATTGCCATTGAATCTTGAAATAACTGTTGTATGAACGGATCTCCCCCAAGGAAGCTCCTTGGTAGTACTATCCTTCTTCTAAGTGCTGCCACATCAACTTCATCTCAAATAATATCATCTACAAGCCCATTATATAGATCTGATCGTAGTTGAGATTGATTCAATTTAATCCACGCCAGCTTAGTTTGATCGATAGTAGCAAATACATCTATTAAGTATTGGTGCAAGAATCGAACACCTTGAAATAGTGTTGCAGGTTCAAATAGTCAGGGATGGAGGCGAAATTGATAATATTACCGTTGTGATAATCGTTTTGGTGTACCATCAGGATTTGTGCTATGTTGGAGACCAAAAGACCAATTCCAACCATGATCCCCAAAAGGAAAGAAAAGTACATAGTGTAATGGAGTATATGCAGCATGACTTGAACTGATAATTTGAAATTGACTCTCATTAGGTACATTTTTTTGTGCAAGTACTATATCTCGATGGCTAGCCATACTATACTCATCGGGAATAATAACAGCCACCTCATTGAATGTTGGTATATTATACCTACGAGAAAAAATTAATAACTGCCACATTATTGAACGTTGGTATATTATACCTGCTAGAATCTTTTCCCTGATTCAAAACTAATTCCATTCGAGGGTTGAGAGGTAAAAGTACTTCATGAGTTGGAAGTCTCTGTATGGCTTATTGAATTGATCATGTGGAGTTCGATATAGATGGAGATATGAGTTGTGTTCATATAACAGTTCTAATAACTGTTGTAATAAAACAATATCAAGAACAGAGAGGATAACAAAACCACTGGGACGTTGTCATATTTGGAGAATTGTATCTTTCGGATAATAAACAAAGATTTCAGCAAATTGTGGATGAACATTAGTGGCATGGTCATGTGGACCTCCATGATGATATAGCGCACCATGAATTTGAAAACATTGTAAACCACCCGGAGTGCGGGTATCAGGTTTATATTGTAAAGAAACAAATGCTAAACTTGAGTTATATTTCCTAAGATGAGTACGAAAGTGTCTAGCTAAAGTACTATCATCATAGAATAAGGAATGTAGAAATGGTGGAAGAGCTCGCATATAAGGAATAGAAACATCTCCTTTACTACAGCAAGAACTAAATAAAGGACATTCTCTTGTACTTCCAACTATTGAAATCTTTTCATCAAACCGATGTAAACCTGTTCAATTTGTACAAACAATTGACATAATACCATAATATGATTGTATTTTTGCCTTTGTTGAACTTTTAAAGGCTAGTGGAATATCTGGTTGAGCTCGCTGTCGTTGGGCCTGTCATTTAGCCTAGAATAATTAGCTATTAATAGTTATATTAATTTATTCTTTCTTTGGAATCCGGCAATACAGGATGTACGTCGCTGCTCAACATTATTGTGTAGGAATGTGGCAAAGTAGGTGATACCCTTCTCCCGTTGGTATAATTGACATAATGCTGTATCCATACTGTTCTAAGGATTGTGGAGACTGGTAAGAGAGAGTATGCATCAGGAACCATGTTAGTTTACCTTTAGGGCGTCGGACCCCAGGAACGCCAGCAAAGGCAAACTGACAGTTATGGACGCGCGCCCTGGAGCGGCAGCGTCCGGACGTCGCCCGGCACCCAGGGACGACACCGGCGCGCGGCCGGACGCTGGCGGAATG
>Ga0307511_10008892_pt1 | contig 10021 bp, 7 predicted proteins | sample 13_EM_MG_FD_200266 | JGI IMG/M metagenome (GOLD analysis project Ga0307511, IMG submission 200266) | Populus trichocarpa ectomycorrhiza microbial communities from riparian zone in the Pacific Northwest, United States - 13_EM | ecosystem: Host-associated > Plants > Roots > Unclassified | place... | reverse complement strand
GCAGAGGAGGAAGTGGGAGGAGATTTGGGAAGACAGAGAATTCTGCGGGGAGGTCACGAGATTCTTGAGGAACCAGGACAGAGAGGAGAGGGAGAAGGAAGAGACAGAGACAGATTGAAGAGGAGGAAGGGAAGGAGCAGAGGGGTCCTGTACGTAACATAATCAGGGGAGGAACAGGGGTCGGGGTGGCCCAGTGGTTGAATAATCTAGCCGGGTCTCCACCCGGGGATGCACCCCCTCGTCATGTACCTTAGTATAAATACGAGTAATGATTTACAAAAAAAAAAAAAAAGAGTGCTTGGGTGGTCTGCCCCCAATGCCTTCTCCCCAGCCAATGCTTGCCCATACCACTCCACCGCCTTATCATACCATCCATGCCTCTTATATACTGCACCCAATCGATATGCTCCATCGTGTATTTCCATCTTTCCGACTAAGTACAGTTAACTCCCGTTATAAGCATATGGTCGGGACCAGTGGTGACATGCTTATAGCGAATATATGCTTATATCGAGAGAAATTTACATATATGGGGGGACCACGAGGGGCATGCTTATAACGAGAGTTGACTGTACTGAGTTGTGTGTTTCGGCACTGTGTCTCTATGTGGCATTAGTTGCTGCTCAGATATCCAGTCCTCCGTGCTCATCCCTTCGCTGGAACTGGGAAGCCCTGATGCAATAATCTCAAAGCCTCCCTTGCTTTCTCGATTTCCTTATGCGGCTCGGACTTGAGCCGAAGCCTAGCCCAAGAATGCACTAGCGGGTGAATACTGAAGCTGTCGCCCATACTGCCTCGCTTCACTAGAGAATATGAAAACAAGGTCCTAATCGATTCTTTTAAGGTGAGATCTACCCCAATACCGTCAGCAATATATTCAGGTTATACTCTACTCAAAACGCACATACCATTTTTCTCCAACGGTAGGCCACGCCGTAAAAACTCTTCCCGAATGTCCTCGTGGTCAAAAAAACCCACAAACCAACAGTAGCTCCGCTGCCGACGGAGATTTTTTCTGAAATTGCTTTAAATGATATCTCCCATGTAGCAAACACGGATCTATCATGCTGTCCCCCTTTCCATTTTTTGCTTAGAAGATAACTCACATTGTTTGGGTATTCTTCCAGATATTGACTCAGGGAATGGTGCGACATATGGATATATGCTCCAGCCTGACTCAAGGCAAGTGGGAGGTACCCCAGCTCTTGCGCTATCATACTAGCAGCAGCTTGCTCTATTAATCTGTTGTCAGCTAACGCACTAATCATGAGCAATAACTTTCGGGTGACACAGCACTTACCGATAGTTACCAGATCCTCAAGTGTAGGAATTGCACAAGCGCTCAGTAGTAGCTGAACTGCCTCTGTAGGGTTCATTTGCTGCACTTCAAACACTCGTCGGCCTTGCTGTATACTCTCACGCCGCCTGCTTATAATAATCACCGTACCATGATTGCATGATGGAAGACACTCCTCTATATCAACCAAGTCAAGATCATCAAGGTTGTCAAATACAAGAACCCAATTTGTATTTCCCGGTGCTGAAAACCATTGCTTCACTGCATCTACAACATGTTGTGCGCCTGACTCTGAGGTGACTGCGAAGGATCCTGCCGAATCCAGTTTTCCGGCCATCCCCAACAGCCCTCCTATTTGTCCATAGTCCTCCGAGAGCTGTTCGTGGCACCGAATAAGCTGCTTCATTATCTGAGTGAACCCGAGAATTGTCGTCCGAACACTGGCAGCATTGACCTAAAAAACAGAAGAGTAGTCTTTATAATACTGATAGACCTACCCCAATGCAAGTTGTGTTTTTCCCATACCTCCGGTACCATAAAGTACCAGGATATTGAGGATATCTTTGCTTTCTTCTATCTCTTGCTTCAATTTCTCAAGAAGGTATTCTCTCCCCACAAAGTTACAATTTCTTCGGATATTTAGAAGCAACGGGATGTCGAAAAGGAGTTTCGGGGATGAAGGTTGGGGGGGATTAGCCAGAAGTGCTAGTGAGTTCTCCAATGGCGAAGCACTCGACCAAGTCCATCGCTGTGGCCCGCTAAATGCATAACTCCTCTAATAGCATAAGAACCCCCGGTCCCGACGTTATGCTATTATAGAGGTTAGCCTGTACCTAGGTAGGCATTGCTACACTTGGTCCATTGGCGTCATGGAGTTGATCTCGTCACCCAGCCCAGGAAGTAGCTGCTTATTTTCCAGCACTTCAGGGTTCTCTAGCATCCTTGGTTATTGGGGAAATCGGATTTGGGGATTTTGACCGCACCCTCACTGGCATTACCGATAATCGATCTCACAATCCTGATGTCCGTTTTGCGCCCCCACCCCCAGCAGCCGTTGCCACAATTGCATATTTTGCCCGCAGCTCATCAACACTGCCGAATAGTGCAACTATTCTAGCCAAACTTGCAGTCGCATATCTGTATCGGTATTCTCCAGGATCAAGTCGTGTTGAGTGATTGGGGTCACTCCCGAGACCCCAGGCACGCTCCCATCCCTTGAGAAGAAGTCCCCGAATGCGCAGATCATGCAGGATTGCATTGTAGGTTGATCCAACATCGTTCATCACATCGAAAATCTTGTAGCAGTCTATTGCCGCCTTCACTAACTATCCGGTCAGACTAACAACTAGGCCTGGGCACGAGACGTCTCGAGACATCTTGTCTCGTGCCCAGGCCTACTAACAACTCCGATAGCGAGGCCAGTTTCGTCCATGGTGAGTTTGATCTAGAATTCTGTGGGTTTAGATAAATGCTTCAAGTTTTGACTGCGTAGTCCATACCTTGAACGCGTGTATCTGCAAGATATGGAGTTTATTTGGCGTTGATAACAACGGTGATCAAAATTGTTTTAATACGGTATAAAGGGCAGGGCTGCGGCTGAAAGTTGTAAATTGCTTTGACAGGGTCATCATTTGGCACTAGGTCGTGATGAGACTACAGCGGAACCAGATACCTAGGTGCACAGGACACGTGCAGATGCATCAAAAACCAAGGATGCATACCCGCCCCATACGTTTCCTGAGTGATGCTTAACACCCTCCCTGAGCTCCTAGTAGGTAACCCACATTTACAGCCCTCTTTGCATTCATGAATGAACCCATCCTTCAGCAGCGGGGAAGCACTTCGTCGTCATCCTCAAGGCAATAGCATCTGAATTCTACTCAACATTCAAAAAACCTGGATGTATTCAATCATCTCAGGTCTAGTTGTGGGGCGTGTTTATGAATCCCATAAACACCTCACCCCGTCGGTTCAAATAACCCAATAGGTCAACGTCTTGAGTGATACATCTCAGTTCATCTCACTGGAGGCCTGGATTTCTGACAGAATTCAATAGGCGCAGCGTATTAGCTACTGGGCCCATTAGGTGAGGGGCAGAACACGCTAAAAATTCACTATGCTATAAAGGAAAAGCAGCAGCTTAGATGTCGATTACTGACGCACTAAAAGTTAGCTTAAGCCATTAGGATTAGTAATTATATACAGTGCCTGGGGAAAGTTATGGCGCACCCATATTTTTTTCTTTTTTTTGTCTCAGGTCAACCTGCTAGCGTGAATATTGTACAAAGCATCAGGTTGCATAAACACTCCAAAGTGAGGCTTTTAAGAGCTACAAATTTGCAGAGGAGGGCTTCATATTAGAGAGATTGTATCACTACCCTTTAAAGGCTATTGAGCCTGAAATATGGGTGCTATGCAGAGGTATACGAAGGGCCCTTATTGCATATTCTGTGCATGGGCATGCATGACTAATGCATGTCTGAGGTGCGCCATAACTTTTCCCCTGGCACTGTACTTACAAGGAAGGATCGTCGGACTTGGCATTGGAGGACTGCCGTAAAGAGAAAGAAGTTCGTCGGGCTTGGCATTGGAGGATTGCTATATAGAGAAAGAAGGATCGTCGGGCTTGGCATTGGAGGATTGCCATAAAGAGAAAGAAGGATCGTCGGGCTTGGCACAGGGTAAAGTTAACACGTGATGTATTCAAGAGGAGGCATGTGAGGATGATGTAATGGAGGTCATTTGAGTATATAAGCCTGGGGATCCCCCCTCTTTTCTCTTCTCCAGATCATCATCAGTTCTTCAGTTAAGCGTATGAGAGCTAGACGTCAGAAATTTGAGACTTGAGTTTCACAGGACAAGAACTCTTTTTGGGCTCATCACCCTCAGTTCTGGGGTCACGGCGAGACATACCTGTGAAATCTATTTTCGAGAACTTTATCTTTACCTGAATTATCGAACGAGAATCAAAGTCAACAGCCAAGACGGAGACCGATCAGTCAGGACGTGTGAAACGAACACGGGCAGGTACGAGAGTACAGGCACAGGAAGGCAGAGAGGACACCTCGGAAGTTGTTATTGGAGGCATTAGAGTGTCAAGGGGAGCACTTGCCAGAGCAGCACAGCTGAGGCAGAGAGCTGTATAAAGGAGACAAAACTCAATAACGACGTTTGATAAACAACGGCAGGAAGCAGCACTGGAGTGGTTAGAAAGTTTATCATACGGAAGTAGTGAATCTTCACTCGACACGGGTGAGATTGAGACAGAGATCATAGAACAGAACCAGCCCTAAATGACGAATCAAGTTACGATGGAGAACGAGGACTTTCACCCACCCCTTCAAGCAAAGGTAGGAGGGTTGTTTAAAGTCGAGAAGTTTTCGGGAGAAGAGGACGAGGATGTGGAGGAATTTCTAGATGCAGTGATGTTGTCTTTTATGCCTCAAGAGGTACACTATAGGACTGTTGCTCAGCAGGAAAGGGCACGTATGTTGTTTTTAGCCTCGATGTTGGATGGGAAAGCTAAGAGATGGTGGAAATCCGTCGAGAAGAACAAGCGAGACACATGGGATAAGACGACGAATTTGTTCAAAACAAGATTTGCCGCCAGAATCGGAGTGTTGGGAAGAGAAGTCGGGGAGTGGACAAGGGCGAATGCGGAATTTAGCCTCCCAAGCGGTAAGGGGGCCTCACTTCGTGTATCGCTATTATTTTACTGACATTCACTCTTCGTTGTTTCATAGACACATTACCCTTTGCTGAGCCAGACTGGTCCAACCCAGGTTCTATCTATACGTGGTTCCAAAGGTTTACACTACAACGGGGTAGAAACCCACTTGTCGGAACCTTCGGCCGTGACTTTAAATTTCTTGGGCGTGAGAACACAATTGAAGCTCTTTGGGATGGAAACGGGCTGCGTCCTGGAATTGCAAAACGATTCGAAAAACACAACGAACATGACAAGAACATTCACCCCATCCCTATCTTAGCCGGAGGTCCTGGAACTGGAAAAAGCAGGTTTCTTGACGAAATTGAAGGATTGATCTTTCGCTGTGCTAGCAACTCCCCCGACATAAACATTCAGAAGGGTTTCGAAAACATGGCCGTCATCAATGTCAATTATGGAAATGGATCTGCTGCCAGTGATATGGATATACAGATTGGCGCGCAGGCATCCCTTTCTCTACGGCTCCTTTTTGAGTACTTTAGACCCGAGGATCCCCCTAAGGCCCCTCTCAATTATGGAGGCTTTGTTAATCTCCATGCAAAGAACCCTCGGCGTCTTACCCTGTATACCGCTCTGTCTGTCATTGCTAAGGACTTTACGACACATAAGCAAAAAAGTTCCGATTCTACACTAGTGATAGTTGTTGGGATTGATGAGATTAACAGGCTTCATGATTGGGACAACGAAGTGTTGAGACACCTCATACATAGTATCGGAGCAGTCATGTGTTCACCCCCTACAAACATTTATTTTATCCCGATTTTAGCTGGAACTATTGAGGGACCTTTGGAGCGGTATATATCAGGCTCTATGCACAAAGCACTTCCTCTTCCGCTCCCTCTTCTCTCGGTCGACGACGCAATCAAGATTAGTAACCTTGACGAAGTTGATGGCTTCGAAGAATACGTTGCACACAATCCGTCTTTCAGAATGAGTGTTAGCGATCTCGGGGGTCACGCAAGAACATTAGAATATTTCTACGAACGGTTTACGCAGCTGGTGAAGGAGGACAAATGCAGCTTTGGTGATATTAATATCGTGAAGATTATCTCGAAAGTCAGGGACACGATCAGCGACGACTACCAATTAAAGAGATTTCCGGGGCAATTGGAAGGAGTTGCAATTAAGGTTTTACTGAACCAAGAAGTTAGGGAAAGCGACTTGGTCGCCGGTTCTGGGGAATCCTATAGAGATTTTAGTGACAGGGGAATCTTGAGTCTGGTTCCCTCAACTAGACATGGTTTCTGGAAAATTCGGATACCCTACCTATGGATGTGTACCTTTATCGAATTCTCTGACAGTCCCCTAAGAAAATATTGGGAGGAGATGCTCAAGTACGATGAGCCAATGTATTGGCAAAACTTTGAGATGTTCAATCTCAAATTTCTCGTTATGCGCCTCACTCTCCTTCGCATGACAGGCCTTGCAAAGGTTGATTTAAAGGAATTCCTTCAAGGTGCCACTTTTTCCAAGGAATTTCCTGAAGTTGACATTATCCTCCCAACTGAAGCTAGGCTAGGTCAAATGAGACATCGATATCCAGAAACCGGAACAATCAGGCAGAGTGGGGATAACGCACGTGAATTTCACACAACATCTGGTGTCAGCATCACAAAAATCGACCGCTTACCGAATGAAGATATCCCTAAACATTGTGGGCGTGTCATTCTTAATGCACCGGGAGCATGTTGGGATTTCTTTATGTTTCTTGAAATACAATTTAGGGGCGAGGCTCAAGGAAAGATAGGAACTCTGTGCCTGACCGGACAAGTAAAGAAAGCAAGCGTTGAAAGCAGCAATCCTTTGGTTGCAAATGACCATTTACTTTCAACAGACCATGCCAAGGCCGCCAAAGCTGTCTCGAACGTTCCTGTAGACGAGTGGGTCTATCTTTTCCTGGCAGATGCTGAAACGAGGAACCTAGATATCAAAACCAAGGACAACTGCGCATTCGTTGGAGATGGCGAGTTTGCGGACTTTTACGGATATTCATATTCCAGTCGTGCACAATTTGCTTCCGCAAATGAGATTATCTACATCAACCATGCATATCTAAAATCGCTTCAAATCCTCGGATTCAGCGAAGAGGAGGCTAAGGAGGTATTAACGAAGCGTAAGAGACGCTACTTTGACAGCTTGGACGATCTAAGAGAAAGGTTGGGATTGGGCGACAAAAGACTGAAGTCTATGGAGAACACCATTAGCTTTGCACGACTTGCATGAAATCAAAAAAACTCGATTTCTCTCGTTTTCGTATCATTCCTTGGTTCAACGTTATAGATTGCTCTGGAAGGTGGTTGCTAGTGGGGAGTATGAAACCTTGTTTTGTTTTTTTGTTTTCTTTTTATTTCTTTTGTTACGTCTCGCGTGCTTTGCTCTTATTGCGTCTGGCGTGCTTGAAGGAGGCCTTCAGTTCCACAAAGGATCATTGTTGTCTTGAGCCCTATTCACAACGTCTCCCTCTTTGCTTATCCGCTCCGCACACTCTGTCGCAAAACACAACATTGGGGTGATACTGGCGTAGTTGGCAGTGCGCAGCTGGATGACCTGGGTGGGAGTGGGCGGTCTCTCAACAGGTAGTGGGTTCGAATCCCGCTCCCCCAAATGGTGCTGTCAAGGAGGAAATTCGGGGAGGTGGGGGGATGAGGTAAATACCTACATGGAAAGAGATTGCTAGCGCTGTGGACTGAGACAGCCAAATTCTGCTAGTTGAAATCCCATATGCACTACATATCCACTGATTTGTATAGATTTGTATAGAAAAAACCCTTGCCCGCCAATTGTCGATCTCAACCAGGCTAGCAATCTCTTTCCCTTGTACCCGTGTAAGTCTCCTATTGTGGTTGTAGTATAGCTTAACTTTCTTTGGAACCGCTTTGTACATAAGTAGATACAGTGCCTGGTAGAAAGTTATAACGCACTCATATTTTTTTTCTTTTTTTGTCTCAGGCCAAGCTTCTAGTGTGAATAATGTACAAGGCCTAAGATTGCATAAACCTACTAAAGTAAAGCTTTTGAGGGCTATTAAATTGCGGAGGAGGGCTTCACATTACGGGGACTATATCGGAACCTTTTGAGGGGTATTAAACCTGAGGTATAGTTGCTATGCAGAGGTATACAAAGGGCCCTTATTGCATATCTGAGCCTGGGCATGCATGTCTCATGCATGTCTGAGGTGCGTTATAACTTTCTCCTAGGTACTGTATACAAGGTTTTTTATATAACAATCGTCGAGATTATATTATTATATTCAGCATACTAATCTCGCGCAAACATGTCATTGTGCTATAACCCTTATTTCAACCAACATCCATGATATGGCTTAGCACTTTTGCTTGCCATTCCTTCTCTTAAGAAGTATGTAGCTCTCTATATGCCGATACAACCTAGCCAGCCCTCTAGTACGTGACGGAAATCAGATACAAACTTCCATATTGCCGCCATTCTCTCTAACCCTAAGATCAATAGGTAGACAGCCCTATTGCTGGACCTGCTATGGATAATCAGTGCATGTCTTAAATCTCAGCTGAATATCGTAGACCACCCTCATATACAAGAACTCATAATAATTTCATCATGAAGAGTACATCAGATCGCCTAAAGGAAGCTCAGGCCAATTTCTATCGAAAGGGGGACTTTGATAAGATCCGGAGTATCTGGTTGAATGATCCACGGCATGAAGTGAAAGAACTGATGATTTGTCAACCTATGTGCAAGAGTATTGGCGAATAGAAGACAAGAACTAGAACCCCGCCCTTAATATACAGAATGCTCTAAAATAATGATGCATATACTCCAGTTGAGTGGGGAACTGATGTGAAGATGAGGAGGCAGCTTGAGATCTCTCAAGAGGAGCTGGTTCAAGAATTTTAATATTTGTGGTAGAGAGCGTAGACATTTTACATACCAGGAGGTGTGCTACTTGGAGGAGGATTGATAAATAACGTATTTAGCGGGGATCCGGCGCACTTCCGGGATGCATGTATTTAATTGTTAAAAAATCGAATTATAATGCAGATGGGCTCAAATTAAAACCAGAGTTTTAGTATATACATAGAAGCCATCTGCAAGTGCTGCCCTAGGGTGAGCATTGCTATATGAGGTGGTGAAAAATGGAAGGTAGGAATTGGAGTATGTATGGACTAGCAATTGATGTGACGGAATTGTGGCCCCAAAGGCCTTGTGGGGCTCAATATACGTTGTGCGTGATGTATAATACATGTGGACTCAGTATCAGGGCAAACCGCCTACCATGTGAAGAGATGTAGTGAACTACATAGCGGATTATGTTAAAAACTACATATTCTGAGGGATATAGGGATCAAGCAATCTTTATATCAGGTTTATATGTGAGCTTAGGTTCAAACACATATGCTTACTGTTGGTAAGTAAGTCTTATATGTTATAAAGGTTTGGTGGGCTCTGTGCGACACGGTGCAGCTGAGGATAATTAGTGCGCTTGTGCTGATATCACACAGAGTAAACTTGTGTAATATGAAGGAAAATGCCGTGCTCTTATTGAAAACGCATTTACCCATTGTAAAGTACCTTACTTAAGAGCCTGGGCATTTTGCCTACCTTCTAGCCTGAGCTAGTTCAAAATATGTGCCAATTTTTACACATTTTGGGGGATATTTTAACTCAACGCATGTTGTAGTTTGTCAATGGTACCAAGGCTTTGTAGGAGGCTTCATTACACACTATGAGTGTTGTTCTAACAACATGGTAGCCCTATGCCTCAGATTAAGTAAGCTGACCCACTGGATATCGGGAGAAATGGATTGGTTACCCTCAATTACGTAACTTTGTACAAGTGCCCCCATGGCCCCTCCAGGTCTGTAACTAGTTTCCTTACAGGTAGTAAGTTTTACCAGACCATATGACTATATGTATACCCCACAGAAAGGCTCCTTGATCCTGATATCCCGTAGGATATGTATTTCTTAACATAATCCGCTATGTAGTTCACTACATCTCTTCACATGGTAGGCGGTTTG
>Ga0307511_10008891_pt1 | contig 10021 bp, 11 predicted proteins | sample 13_EM_MG_FD_200266 | JGI IMG/M metagenome (GOLD analysis project Ga0307511, IMG submission 200266) | Populus trichocarpa ectomycorrhiza microbial communities from riparian zone in the Pacific Northwest, United States - 13_EM | ecosystem: Host-associated > Plants > Roots > Unclassified | place... | reverse complement strand
ATGATCAGCGCCGAACGCTCGATGTTCGTGCGGCTGCGCGACGGCCGCTACATCGACGACGAGATGCTGCGCACTCTGCTCCGCAGGCTGGACCTGGAGGAGGCGGCGGCTTACCGGGAGGCGGCCTAGGTCTGTCGGGAGGCCGCCCGGGCCCGTCGGAGGATCAGGTCGCAGACGCGGGGCGTGGGGCGTGCCAGGCGCGAAGCGGAGGAGGGCGGCGACGCGATGGGGGTCCTCTCCCCGTCGCGCGAAGCCGGGACTGGGGTGTCGGCGGCCGACGGCCACGCCGCAGACGCGGGGCGTGGCACGCGCTCCCCGCTGACCCAAGTGTGCGCGCTCTAGCTGCCTCTGTCATCACTCGCCGACATCCCCCAGCCTTCGCCCGGGAGGCGCCCCCCACCGCGTCGTCCGCGGCCGCTGCCGCCGGCGTCTTCGCCGCCTCGCAGCCGCACGCGCCTCGCCCCGCTCACCGGCGCGTCCGTCAACTACCGCCGCTTTCCTGCGACCTGAGCCGCCGGCCAGCCCCAGCACTTGGCGGGACGCTACGGGAACGGCCGCCCGGTGACGACCGCCGCCACCGTCGTCCCGCGCGGAAAGGCGCCCTCGGCGGCCAGCACGACAAGTCCGTACAGCAACTTGGCGACATAGAGACGCTCGACGGCCAGCCCGTGCCGGTCCTCGAAGTCCTCGGCGAAGGCGTCGAGTTCGGTCGGCACGCGCGCGTAGCCCCCGAAATGGAAGCGGTCGTCGAGTGACCAGTCGCCGCGTCGGCCGCCGAAGGCCTGCTTCTGGAGGGCCGTGATATCGGCGCTCAGGAAGCCGCCCTTGAGGACCGGTATCCCCAACACCCGCTGGTCGGGGGCGAGTCCCGCGGCCAGGCCGGCCAGGGTGCCGCCGGTCCCGCAGGCGAGGGCGACGACATCGACGTCGGCACGCGCGCGCAGCTCCTCGCCCAGGGCCCGGCAGCCGCGCACGGCAAGGGAGTTGCTGCCGCCCTCGGGGACGACGTGCGCGTCCTCCGCGTCCACCTCGCGCAGGATGCCGGCCAGTGTCTCGGGCTCGCTCTTGCGCCGGTACGTCGACCTGTCGACGAAGTGGAGGCGCATCCCGTCGGCCGCGCACCGGGCCAGGGACGGATTGAGCGGGCGGTCGGACAGCTCCTGGCCGCGGACCACGCCGACCGTGCGCAGGCCCAGGAGGCGGCCCGCGGCGGCGGTGGCGCGCAGGTGGTTGGAGTAGGCGCCGCCGAACGTGACGACCGTACGGCCGGCCGCCGCCGCGAGGTTGGGCGCGAGTTTGCGCCACTTGTTGCCGATCAGGTCCGGGTGGATCAGGTCGTCCCGCTTGAGCAGCAGCCGGACGCCGTGCCGGCCCAAGCGCCCGTCCGCGATCTCCTCCACCGGCGACGGCAGCCGGGGCCGCAGGGCGGCGAGGTCGGGGCTGGTCACGGCACCATTGTCACCCGGGGCGCCGATGTCATCCGTGTGCCCCTGGGGTCACCTCAGGCGCTCGCAGACCCGCTCGCGCAGCCAGTCCATCGTGAACCCGCGCGGGTCCACCTTTCCGGGCTGCCACTCCAGGTGCCCGATCACCGACCGCTCCGACCAGCCGTGGTGGCGGCAGATGGCCGCGGCGACCTTCTCGATCGCCTCCAACTGGGCCTCGGGCCACGGGTCCTCGCCGTCGCCGAGGTTCTCGCACTCGAAGCCGTAGAAGTGCCGGTTGCCGTCGGTGTTGGCCTCGTTGTCGTGCGGCAGCGGCTTCTCGGCGATCACCGCGCGCAGCACGTCGTCGTCGCCGAGGCCCGCGTGGTTGGCGCGGCCGTAGCCGACCAGGTGGACGGTGCCGTCCTTGGTCACGACGCCGTGGCAGAGCGGGCCGGGCAGGTCCGGGCGGCCCTCGCGGCAGAGGTCAACGGTGTGCGCGCTGCCCTTGGTGACCGTGTGGTGGATCATCACGCCGTGGACGGGCCCCCACGGGCCCTTGTGGTTGCGGTTGTGGTGCTCCCAGTCGCCGACCTCGACGACCGTGACGCCCTCCGCCTTCAGACCGGCCAGGAAACCGCCCGCGGACATGGGTGAGGCCATGAACGCCTCCTTCGTGCTGTGCGACGGCCGACGTGCACGACCGCCTGTTATCGCTGCTTGTACCGAAAAAATCCCGGTACGCACGACTTGTTCGCACGGCGTGCGAGCCGATCCGGACAGCAGTGACCCCGGCCGCAACTCGAACAACATTCGACGTGAACAGCCCCCGTGCCCAGCGGTTGAAGATCCATTCCCGCTCTTTCGGGTAATACCACCGGCACGCTGAGTGAGGAAGGCTGGTGCGCGAGAAGGATGCCGGGCGCACAGGCCCGGCATGAATGGGGAGGGCATTTCTCTATGTCGGTAGGCGAAGAGGTCCGCGCGGAGCAGAACAAGCCGCAGCAGAGCCTTGGCACGGCGGCTGCGCGGAACCTGGCCACGACCACGAAGTCCGCGCCGCAGATGCAGGAGATCAGCTCCCGCTGGCTCCTGCGCACACTGCCGTGGGTGAACGTGCAGGGTGGCACATACCGGGTGAACCGACGGCTGAGTTACTCCGTGGGCGATGGCCGGGTGACATTCGTGAAGACCGGCGACCGCGTCGAGGTCATCCCCGCGGAGCTCGGCGAACTGCCCGCGCTGCGGGACTACGAGGACGAGGAGGTCCTCTCGGAGCTGGCGGTCCGCTGCCGGCAGCGCGAGTTCGCCCCGGGGGAGGCGATCGCGTCGTTCGGCAGCCAGGCCGACGAGGTGTACCTGCTGGCACACGGCAGGGTGGAGAAGGTCGGCACGGGCCCGTACGGCGACGACACGGTCCTCGGAGTCCTCGCCGACGGCGCCTACTTCGGCGACCAGGCACTGCTGGACCCGGAGGCCATCTGGGAGTACACGGCCCGCGCGGACACCGCCTGCACGGTCCTCGTGCTGGCCCGCGGGGACGTCGAGCAGGTCGCGGAGCGCTCCGACACCCTGCGCGACCACCTCACGCAGCTGCGCGCGATCCCCGAGCAGCGCACCAACAAGTACGGCGAGAAGGCGATCGACCTCGCGGCCGGCCACTCCGGCGAGCCGGACATCCCGCACACCTTCGTCGACTACGACGCCCGGCCGCGCGAGTACGAACTGAGCGTCGCCCAGACCGTCCTGCGCATCCACTCGCGCGTGGCCGATCTCTACAACCAGCCGATGAACCAGACGGAACAGCAACTCCGGCTCACCGTCGAGGCGTTGAAGGAGCGCCAGGAGCACGAGCTGATCAACAACCGCGAGTTCGGCCTGCTCAACAACTGCGAGTACGACCAGCGGCTCCAGCCCCACGACGGCGTCCCCAGCCCGGACGACCTGGACGAGCTGCTCAGCAGGCGGCGCGGCACCAGGATGCTGCTCGCCCATCCGCGCGCGATCTCCGCGTTCGGCCGCGAGCTCAACAAGCGCGGACTGGTCCCGGAGTCCATCGAGGTCGGCGGCAACCGCATCCCGACCTGGCGCGGAGTGCCGATCTACCCGTGCAACAAGATTCCGGTCAGCGACCGGCGGACCACCTCGATCATCGCCATGCGTACCGGCGAGGCCGACCAGGGCGTCATCGGCCTCCAACAGGCCGGCATCCCGGACGAGATCGAGCCGAGCCTGTCGGTGCGCTTCATGGGCATCAACGAACAGGCGATCATCAAGTACCTCGTCACGGCCTACTACTCGGCGGCGGTCCTGGTGCCGGACGCCCTCGGCGTCCTGGAGAACGTCGAGATCGGCCGCTGGAGGTGACGTTTCAGCAGCTGGACGCGGTGTCCCCGCCCGTCAGGGCGGGTACACCCCGGTCACATGTGCTCAGCCGCAGTGGAAACGCCACCGTCCGCGGACTCTCCGAGGGGGACCCCATGGCCGAGTTCAGGGCGGAGACGAAACAGCGCGCCGACGGGACGCAGCCGGCCGACGGGCACGAGGCGGCGGTGATCCTGGAGGGGGCCCGCGCGTCCGTCGACCCCGAGCTGCGCTCGGCGATCGACTCGCTGCCCGGCTCGATGCGCCGGATCGCGCTCTACCACTTCGGGTGGGAGCACGCGGACGGCACGCCGGCGGCGGGCAACGCCGGCAAGGCGATCCGCCCCGCCCTCGTCCTCACCGCGGCCGGCGCACTCGGCGGCGAGCGGGCACGGGCGGGCGCTCTGCGGGCCGCGGCGGCGGTGGAACTGGTCCACAACTTCACGCTGCTGCACGACGACGTGATGGACCGGGACACCACCCGCAGACACCGGCCCACCGCGTGGACCGTGTTCGGCGACCCCGACGCGATCCTCGCCGGGGACGCGCTCCAGGCGCTGGCGCTGCGGCTGCTCGCCGAGGACCCGCATCCGGCGTCCTCGGCCGCCGCGGCCCGGCTCGCGGACTGTGTCGTCGAACTGTGCGCGGGCCAGCACGCGGACACCGCCATGGAGAAGCGCGCCCCCGGCGAGGTCACCCTCGACGAGGTGCTCGCCATGGCCGAGGCCAAGACCGGCGCGCTGCTCGGCTGCGCCTGCGCGGTGGGCGCGCTGTACGCGGGGGCGTCCGCCGAGGACGTCGAGGCGCTGGACGCGTTCGGCCGGCAGGCCGGGCTCGCCTTCCAGCTGATCGACGACGTCATCGGCATATGGGGCGACCCCGGCCGCACCGGCAAACCGGCCGGCGCCGACCTCGCCGTACGCAAGAAGTCGCTGCCCGTGGTCGCCGCGCTCACCTCGGGCACCCCGGCGGCCACGGAACTCGCCGAACTGTACGGACTGCCGTACGAGGAAGGGGACTTGGAGCGCACCGCGCTCGCGGTCGAGCGGGCGGGCGGCCGGGACTGGGCGCAGGCCCAGGCGGCCGACCGGATGGCGCGGGCCGTGCAGGAGCTGGCCCGGGCGATTCCGGACCCGCAGGAGGCGGGCGGTCTGCTCGCGCTGGCCGAGTTCGTGACCCGGCGCAGCAGTTGAGGACTCCGGAGCCTTCGGGAACCGTGCGGCCCTGACTCCGCACGGCCACCGGGCTCCGGACCGGCGGGTCCCGCGCATCCCCACGGTGCGCGGGGCCCGCACCCCCTTTTCAAGGCTCGGTTCACCTCCAGGGCGCAAAAGTCGGTGTCGAGCCCCTTCGGCTCACTCGCCCGTAAGTCCCGCTAGTCTCAACACCCGTTCGGATGACGGTGGTTGAGAGCTAAGGGGCGGGACATGGGCGTGGCGATACGGGCGGCGGGCGAGGGTGACCGGGAGCTGATCATCAGGCTGCTGGACGACGCGTTCCAGGACGATCCGGTGAGCGGCTGGATCTTCCCCGACGCCGAGTACCGCCGTACGACCCACCACAAGCTGATGGCCGCCTTCACGGACTCCGTGTTCGCCGACGGCCGTATCGACCTGGCCGAGGACGGCGCGGCCTGCGCGCTGTGGCTGTCGGTGCCGGGCGAGCCGCACGCGGCGGACGGCGAGGACGAGGCCGTACAGCTGCGGGAGTTCGTGGATCCGGACAACGAGCGGGTCGAGACGATCGCCCGGCTCATGGCGGAGGGGCATCCCGCCGGCCGGGCCCACGAGTACCTGTGGATGATCGCCGTGACACCGGGCCGGCAGGGCGAGGGCCTCGGCGCCACGCTGATCCGGCACGTCCTGGAGCGCTGCGACCGCGAGGGCCTGCCCGCGTACCTGGAGGCGAGCAGCGAGCGCAGCACCAAGCTGTACGAGCGGCTCGGCTACGCCTTCACCGACACCACCCTCGACCTCCCGGACGGCCCGCGCATGTATCCGATGTGGCGCGAGCCCCGCACGGTCTAGGCTGAGTACATGGGCAGAGAAGAGCACACCTGTCCCGTCTGCGGACAGCCGGTTGCCACCGTCGTCCGGCGGTACAAGACGCTCGGCGCATGGGTACCGAAATGGGTGGCCGGCCCGTGCCGGAACCCCGGGTGCGAGGCGTACGCCGGCGAGGGCGCCGAGCCCGAAGCGGGGCCCGGGGCCGAATCCGTCCCGAAAGAATCCTGAACCCGTGTCGAGAATCCCGGCCCGGCTCCGATGTCTCCTGTGAGAGCCGCCCGCCACGGGTGGCACGAGCCGAAGGAGCGGACTCATGAAGTACCTGGTCATGGTGCAGGGCACGCAGGCGGACTACGACGGCATGCAGGGCAAGCCCACCCCCGGGTCCCCGGCCTGGAGCGAGGCGGAGATGCAGGCCATGTTCGCCCACATGGGAGCCATCAACGACGACCTGTCCGAGACGGGTGAGCTGATCGACGCGCAGGGGCTGACCGAACCGGCGAGGACCCGGCTGGTCACGCTGGGCGCGGACGGCAAGGCCGTGATCACCGACGGCCCGTACAGCGAGACCAAGGAGCTGATGGCCGGCTACTGGGTCCTGGAGTGCGCGAGCCTGGAGCGCGTCACGGAGATCGCCGACCGCGTCACCCGCTGCCCCCTGCCCGAAGGTGCCGTCAACCGCGCGGTGGTGATCCGCCCCATCCAGGACGGCACCGCGGACGTCTGAGCCGTATGCGCGACACCACCGGCACCGAGGACCTGCTGCGCCGCCACGCGCCGCAGGTCCTCGGCGCGCTGGTCAGGCGGTACGGCCATTTCGACACCGCCGAGGACGCCGTACAGGAGGCGCTGCTCGCGGCGGCCCGGCAGTGGCCGGAGCACGGTGTGCCGGAGAATCCGCGCGGCTGGCTGATCCGGGTCGCCTCGCGGCGGCTGACGGACGCGCTGCGCAGCGAGGAGGCGCGGCGGGTGCGGGAGGAGAAGGCCGCGGCACTCGCGCCCCGGGACCCGTACACGGCCGAGCCGCCGCGCGAGGACGACACCCTCTCCCTGCTCTTCCTCTGCTGCCATCCGGAGCTGACCCCGCCCGCGCAGATCGCGCTCACCCTGCGGGCGGTCGGCGGACTGACGACTGCGGAGATCGCCCGGGCCTATCTCGTCCCCGAGGCGACGATGGCGCAGCGGATCAGCCGCGCGAAGGCCAAGGTGCGGGGTGTGCGCTTCGGGCGGCCGGACAACTGGGCGGAGCGGCTGCCGGCCGTTCTGCACACGCTGTACCTGATCTTCAACGAGGGCTATACGGCGACGTCCGGCCCGAGTCTGACGCGGCGCGAACTCGCGGGCGAGGCCGTCCGGTTGACCCGGGCCGTGCACCGGCTGCTCCCGGAGGTCGGCGAAGTGGCGGGGCTGCTCGCGTTGATGCTGCTCACCGACGCCCGCCGGGCCGCCCGCACCGGTCCGCACGGCGAACTCGTCCCTCTCGACGAACAGGACCGCGAGCGCTGGGACAAGGCGGCCATCGAGGAGGGTGTCGCCCTCGTCACCCGGGCGCTGTCCCAGGGGCCCGCGGGGCCGTACCAGTTGCGCGCGGCGATCGCCGCCGTACACGACGAGGCGCCGTCGGCGCGGGCGACGGACTGGCACGAGATCCTCGGCCTGTACGAGGTGCTGGTGCGCCTGGTCCCCGGTCCCGTCGAACGCCTCAACCGGGCTGTCGCCGTCGCCATGGTCGACGGTCCGCGCGCGGGCCTGGCCGAACTGGACCTGGTGGCGGACGAGTTGGGGGAGGGGCACCGCCCCGACGCGGTCCGCGGCCACCTCCTGGAACGGGCGGGCGAGTTCACCGCGGCCCGGGCCGCCTACGAGTCGGCGGCGGCCAGAACCCTCAGCCTGCCCGAACAGCGCTACCTGCGGGCGCGGGCAGCGCGACTGAGGCCTTACCGTGCCCCCATGCCGGAAGACGAACCAACCACCGCCCCCATCCTCCACATCACCGAACGCGCCCTCTGGGACGCGGCCCGCGAGCGCGGTGTCTACGAGTGGTCGACCCGCGGCCGCACCCTCCAGGAGGAGGGCTTCATCCACTGCTCGACCCGCGCCCAACTCCCGCGCGTCGCAGCCTTCTTGTACGGCTCCTACGACGGCCCCGACGACCTGGTGGTCCTGGAGGTGGACCCGGGACGGCTCGGCGCACCCCTGAAGTACGAGGCGCCGGAACCGGGCGGCGAGGAGTTTCCGCACATCTACGGGCCGATTCCGGTGGACGCGGTGGTGGGGGTCGAGACGTGGGCGGGCTGAGCCGCTAGGAGCGGCCGGGCAGGCCGCCGGTCTCCGGGTCGCGGCCGGTCAGGCAGTAGACACCGCCCGCCGGGTCCCGCATCACGGTCCAGTGCGTGCCGTGGGAGACGACACTCGCCCCGAGCCGCTCGTGCCGTGCCGTCGTCGCGGCGATGTCCGCGCAGGCCAGGTCGAGATGGGCGGAGGCGGGGCGTTCCTCGCCGAGACGTTGAAGCAGGATGCGGATCGGCAGGCCGGGCGGCGGCTTGAGCACATGGAACTCCGGGAGTGCGCCCCGCAGTGACGCCCAGTCGGGCAACAGGGCGCTCCAGAAGGCGATTTCGGCGTCGTAGGAGCCGGGTCCGATGTCGAGGGACACCTGGTCGAGGCGGCTGCCGGCCACGACGGGCGGCCGCAGCGACTCGCCGTGCCAGGGGACCGCGCAGAACAACTGCCCGGCGGGGGACCGGAGTACGGCCCAGCCGTCGTGCTCGGCGACGGTGTCGGCGCCGAGCCGCAGCGCGGAGTCCACGAATGTCCGCACGTCCTCGACGGAGAAGTCGAGGTGCGCCCCGCCTGCGCCCGTCCCGACCCGCTGGACCTTCACGCAGGCGTCCGCCCCCTCCACCAGCAAGGTGGCGAACTCCCCCTCCTCACCGCGCGGTTCGGACAGCCGGGTGTCCGTGACGGCCGACCAGAAGGCGTGGGCGGGGTCGAGGAGCGCGCGCGGGCGGTCGACGAAGGCGTAGGTCCAGCGGATGCTCATGGCGTGATCGTAAGCCGGAGGACGCGACCCGCCCGCGCGGATTTCAGTCCCCGCTGCGCTGCATGAACCGCAGCATGTTCCCGGCCGGATCCCGGAACGCGCAGTCGCGGACACCGTACGGCTGGTCCGTCGGCTCCTGGACCACCTCGGCGCCGGACTCCTGGACGCGGGCGTAGAGGGCGTCGCAGTCGGCCGTGGTGAAGTTGACCCCGCGCAGGGTGCCCTTGGCGAGCAGTTCGGCCATGGCCTGCTTGTCGGCGGGGGAGGCGTCCGGGTTCGCGGCCGGCGGCTCCAGCACGATCTCCACGTCCGGCTGCAACGGCGACCCCACGGTCACCCACCGCATGCCCTCGAAACCGACGTCGTTACGGATTTCCAGCTCCAGCACGTCGCAGTAGAAGGCGAGCGCCTTGTCGTGGTCGTCGACGGCGATGAAGCACTGGCGGAGTTTGAGATCCATGGACGACAGGCTAGGGCCGCAGCGGCGGTCCCGCCCGGTTCGGGCGGGTGAAAGTGCGGGCCACGCAGGACGGGATCACCGCGCCGGCCTCGTGGGAGCGGGCGCGGTAGGCACTCGGGGTCTCGCCGACCAGCTCGGTGAAGCGGGAGCTGAACGAACCGAGCGAGGTACAGCCGACGGCCATGCACACCTCCGTCACGCTCAGATCCCCGCGCCGCAGCAACGCCTTCGCCCGCTCGATCCGCCGCGTCATGAGATAGCTGTACGGCGTCTCCCCGTACGCGGCGCGGAAACTCCGCTGGAAATGCCCCGGCGACATCAGCGCGGTCCGCGCGATCGAGGCCATGTCGAGCGGTTCGGCGTACTCCCGGTTCATCCGGTCGCGGGCCTGGCGCAGCCGTACGAGGTCTTCGCGGTTCACGGGGTCCAGGATGGCACGGGGAGGGAGGGGGTGGGGGTACGACGAAAGGGCCCGGCCGGCGAACCGGTCGGACCCCTTCATCATGCCCACTGGCACGTACCCGATGGCCCCTGCCCGCTGACCCGCGATGGTGCACCGATCGCCGGTCGGGCCAAGGCTGTCGGGTGTGTCAGGCCTTCTTGGTCTCCCAGAAGATCTTGTCGATCTGGGCGATGTAGTCCAGCGCCTTCTGGCCCGTCGCCGGGTCGGTGGACGCCTTGGCGGCCGAGAGGGCCTTCAGGGTGTCGTTGACCAGCTGGTGCA
>Ga0307511_10008890_pt1 | contig 10022 bp, 5 predicted proteins | sample 13_EM_MG_FD_200266 | JGI IMG/M metagenome (GOLD analysis project Ga0307511, IMG submission 200266) | Populus trichocarpa ectomycorrhiza microbial communities from riparian zone in the Pacific Northwest, United States - 13_EM | ecosystem: Host-associated > Plants > Roots > Unclassified | place... | reverse complement strand
CTGTTACCGACACTATCTTGAAGTGTATTTATTTTCTGGTTCAAAATGTGTTTTTCTAATTTTAGATGGTTTATAAATGAGCTGGTATTAAATATAAATTTTTTAAAAATAAATAATAATATATTTCAAAAACAAAAAATATCTAAAAAAATAACTATTATTATAATCCTAATCGCTATCTTAACTGTGTGATTAGAAAAGGCTTCCACTAGTTTATCTAATGCTTAAATAGTGTACTTGGTTCCTACTTTGAATTTTATAATTTCTTTTAATATAATCTCAAAATTTATTTTTGTAATTATCTATTCCATCTATAAATGAATATCAAAGATTTTCACTGACATTGTTTGATGGATATATTTTATTAATTATCAAAAAATTAAACGACTAACATCCTCAGTAGAAACCGTACGATTTAATTAAACATTTTGTTAATTCATGTTTAATTGTATTATAACTCTATAATTAATTCAAATTATATTTTATCAAACTAGATGCATTATTAATACTGATCTTAGAAGAAAACTGTAGCTATAAAAATCGGAGGCGGTCGACCTACAGTTATTGGGACAAGAGCATGACTTTTCAAACACATAAATCTATTAAATTTAAATTAATATTTTAGGATTTTATTTGAAAAAAATTGTATTGAATGGTCACGAGGATGCAGATAAAAAAAGAGTTCTTATTAGTTTTGAAAAAAATTAAAGTACAATCGAACAGTGAAATGATAATATTTATACCAAATAGATATTAAGAAAATAAATAGTAAAAAGACAGAAGTCAAAGTAGAGGGACCAATGCATCATTAAACCAAACGGAAAAGATACGTGGTTACAGTGTATAGAAAGTCAAAGTAACGAACCAAGGTTTGAAGAGGAGGAGTTAACCATGGTAACAAGGAAGGTTACGTGGAGGAGGAGTAAAGCCTGTTAGCAGGAGCTAGCCATACACAGAAAGCTAGCTTATCTAGTAGCATTGTACCATATATGATGATGATGATTTGAGCCAATAGGGGATGGCTGACACAAGCCATGATTGAATCTATACCCATCCGTCACTTTCTCTCTATGTATCTACATATCTATATGTATAGACTAGTCCCATCCTTTTACTGTACCGAGAATAGCAAAAGGCTGTGACACCTCAGGCTCCAAAAACCCAACCATTTTCTACCCTTCTTTTCCCTTTCTGCTCTCTCACAATCTGAATAAAAACCCCTGTTATCCCAGCTGAAAGGAGGCAGAAAGGAGTGTTTATTTTGATTGGGAAGACTGAAGCTTTGGCTCACTGGTGTTCGAGAGGAGTGAAGATGGGTGATAAAAATGATGGACTGGGCTTGAGTTTGAGCTTGGGATTCGATGCTACACAACAAAATCATCAACAGCAGCCTTCTTTGAAGCTAAATCTCATGCCCGTACCTTCACAAAACAATCATAGAAAAACTTCCTTGACTGACCTCTTTCAATCATCAGGTACTTGTTTCGTTTCATGGGTTTTTGCTGGGCTCTAAATAAACAAGCTTATAGTACTGTCTTTGATCCAGATCTGTGTTTTGGATTAATTACATGATTCCCATTGTTTTTTTTATTGCAGATAGAGCATGTGGTACGAGGTTTTTTCAACGAGGAATTGACATGAACAGGGTGCCAGCTGCAGTGACAGATTGTGATGACGAAACTGGGGTTTCTTCACCAAACAGTACGCTATCCAGCTTAAGTGGTAAAAGAAGCGAAAGAGAACAGATTGGAGAAGAAACAGAAGCGGAGAGGGCCTCTTGCTCTCGTGACAGTGATGATGAAGATGGTGCTGGTGGTGATGCTTCTAGGAAGAAGCTGAGACTCTCAAAGGAACAGTCTTTAGTGCTTGAAGAGACTTTCAAGGAACATAATACTCTTAATCCCGTGAGTAGTGTCATTTTTATTTATTTTTTTATCATGTTAGGGTGGTTTTTAATTCTGGGTTTGGTGTAATTTGGTGAAGTGTGGTGGTTTTGTGGTTGCAGAAGGAGAAGCTGGCCTTGGCAAAGCAGTTGAATCTCAGGCCTAGGCAAGTGGAGGTGTGGTTTCAGAACCGAAGAGCAAGGTGAGATATCCCCCCGTCAGGGCTACTGTTTGTATTTCGAAGTAGTATGATCATCAAATGAGTTGATAAGGATGGAATTGTCTTCTTGGATGATTTTTAGTGGAAGACTCAATTTAGTGAGTGTTAATGAAGGGAAAGATTGTTGCCTCTATTGTTCAAGTCAATAGCATTTAATGCACATAGGACTATCAACTAGTTATAATTGCATCCAGTGTTTACAACAGCAGTCGTTCTTTGTGATAATGCATTACCCTATTCATGGGTCAACTACATCTTGAGCAGGAAAAAGAAATAAATTCATTAGGTCTGAAGTTCAGTATCCATGCTTCTGTGGAAGTCATGTAATCTTCAATATCGACAAGTAGGGTGTTTTTGTTGCCAAGTAAATGGATTTGTATTTTTACATTTTGTGATTTCAGAAATTACATATTTATTGTGATTTAAAGTGCTTTTGAACTGTTTTTATGCGGAGGAAAATGTCTTGGAAAGTGAACATTTTCTCATCGAATTGATGCAGGACTAAGTTGAAGCAAACTGAAGTCGATTGCGAGTACCTAAAGAGGTGCTGTGAAAATCTAACAGAGGAGAACAGGAGGTTACAGAAGGAGGTGCAAGAGCTTAGAGCACTGAAACTTTCCCCTCAGCTCTACATGCACATGAACCCTCCCACCACCCTCACCATGTGCCCTTCATGCGAGCGAGTTGCTGTCTCGTCAGCCTCATCATCTTCTGCTGCTGCCGCGTCCTCTGCTCTTGCTCCAACTGCCTCAACCCGCCAACCACAACGACCCGTGCCCATTAACCCTTGGGCAACAATGCCCGTCCACCAACGAACTTTTGATGCTCCTGCTTCCAGGTCATGATTGTTAGCTTGAAGTAGGGGCTATTTGGTAAAGATAAAATGGATGAAAGGATTTAGGATAAGATTTCCAGGCATCCACAGAAATTTGAGAGAATGTGGAATAGGGAGAATATGAAATAAGACACGATCAGTGGTGGTAGTGGTTAGGATGTGATTTTGTTGACAAGTCCAGGTTGCAAAGAGTGGACTAGTTGCAAAGTGTAGTGTTTATAAGTTGTAGGATGATTGGAAGGTGCGACAAAGGAATCCGAATACAATATCTCCCTGCTGATTATTGTAGGATTTGATGTAGACAAAGTGGCTTTACTATGTAAAGAGAATAGTATTTTAGTGATCCAAATGAAGGAATGAATTGAATGGTCATCCTATTAACAAAAAATGCTTCTATTCATCCTTCGATTATCGGTGGCTTTTGTGTTTGAATGGTTGTCAATTAGCCTTGCTAAAAGATTCCAGCTTTTTTCTTGTGATTCCAAGCAATGTCTCCATGCTCGAACATTCTACCTAGCTAGCCGCTAGCCGCTAGCCGCTAGCCGCATGTCCTGGAGCTGTTCTCCAATTGTAAATGTCAAATCTCAGACTTAAACCTCATAGTCTTGGTAGAAGAATTCCATGTCGGCAGCTAAAACATGTAAGATGTTAAACATGGCTGGCTCCATCGATTCCTAGCTCGCTTCCATTTTCATATCCGCAATCCTCTCTTCAGTGTCTGCTCATTCCTTGGTCTGATTACCATAACGTATGGTAGCTGAACCTTCATAAGTAGTTTCTGTTCTTTTGGCCTAATAATTGAACTCAACATATCAGGTGCCAGCGGGTCACTACAGTAACTGAAATTGTGTTTGGAGCTGGGGAGTTTCAAGACTGCATCGTGCTCGAAGATGAGACCTTCGTGGCTGTTTATTTATTTAATTATTTCACGATGAGAAACCACTCAGGTTCACATCCTGTATGTTATCTCTAGCAAAATCTCGAATCAAAATAACACAGAGAAGGAAGTTGTTGTTAAGGATTGTAATTATCCTCCATTCTAAAAGCTGAATTGTCTCTCACTTTTAATCCAAACCATTTAACACCGGTGGTCTTCTAGGATTCTAACAACATCACCACCGTAAAAGAATACAGGCATATAAACAAAAAACCTTATTCAAATTTTATCTCTACAGCAATAGAATCTAAAGATAAAGAATAAAAGAATAAAAGAATAAGAAGACAATAGGCAAAAAGAGCATAAAAACCATATTTAAAAGTTGAGATTTGAAATTGAAACATGATCTCAGAAGCTGTCCCATCTCTCAAACCAGTGAACCACACCCTTATGGGTTGAGACCCTCACAGGAAGAGATTGTAGCTGCCCTTTCAGCAGTTCCGGCCATGAGCAAAACAAAAGACATTAAAAGAAAAGGCTTCCCTCCAAGAACCTAATGTCCACCCATCACAAAAAAATTTAAAAGAAGAGGCAGAAAAAACTTCTGGTTCAAATGCAAGGCTGTGACGTGCTAAAATCTGAATTTGATTACATCGCCTTGAACACAAGAAAAGGCTAAAAGCTGATCGAATTTAAGTCGCCTCTGATTTCATGGGTGATTGTGTCTTGGTCCTTGGACACTATGCCAGTGCATTTATTTATACATCTAACGATGCAGAGGGGACATGGAAGTCTACAAGGCAAAAAAGACGATAGACACTGAACATCTAACGATGCAGAGAAGACATGCAAGTCTACAAGGAAAAAAAGACGATAGACACTGTTATCTATACGTGTAATCTAATTTCAGATCTCCTTTTACATTGATTCAGAGATGAAGATTCAAGAATCTGTCTGATAGGTAGGTAACTGGGCAGAAAATTTAAGATTTCTGGGACAAAACAACAACCTGCTCGGATAAAATACGAAGCAAGAAAACTGATGTCCTTGTCACGAGCTTTGAGGCAAGGCAAAGCTTTTTGGAACAAGGCCCTCACATTTTCTTGACATCATCATCCTACAAAAATTCACTACGTAATTCAATAGTGTTTCACATTTTAAAAAAATATTTTATAAAATAACAAAAATAAAAAAATAATTAGAAATTTAGCATAATTAAAAAAAGTTGTAATTGACATATACCACACACGAGTCATATATGATATTTGCGAAACCTTTAACAGGGGTATTCTAGGGAAGTCTATTTTGCCATAACTTCCTGTCTAAAAAAAATCAATTCCAACAATTACAAATAACTAATTGACCACAATACATTTTATTTCATTTATACCTCCACATATAATTATTAAGCTTTCTTCTCATACTAAATAATTAATCTATATATATACATACAAATATTAAAAACCAATTAATAGTTATCATTCATAATAAAATTAATCTGGTATTTAATAAATATAAAATAATATTACATATCAATCGATTTTGCCTCTAATATTGGGGGCATAGTGTATCAGATTGTGTGAACCTATCATAAAACTTGATCAGATCGGTGTAATGAAACAATTCATAATAGACAAATATTATATCATGTATGTATCTATAACAATCATTAGTTATCGCTTTTTAAAAGCACGATCTCTCTTGGCATTCCACAGAGATCACTGTAAAATACATGAAATATGAACCAGTTTCCCTTGCGACTACCCTAGCTACTAATATTGTGCAGTTTGTTTCTGATATCAACATAATACGAAATATGATGAGATAATCCAAAATGTCACATTACCCTATCTGAAAAATACATCTCAACAATGTCAAAACAATGCAATGAGATTTGTGCTAATCAAATGTCAGATCCCTCTTAATATATTGGTGAAACTTAAAATATTAAGTCCTCCGTTTAAGTCATTCATATAATCTATCAGAACATATAAATAACCAATTGCTAGCATTTGTAATATAATGGAAAAATAATTAAAGTTGACATAATTTAAAACACAAAAACACCTTATGTTGTCTAGTTTCACAAGTTTTTCTATTACGATCCATTTGATTGCATATGTCACATCTATTCTATGATTGTTCCTCTCTAGCATTCATCTCATTATGTAAACGAGTGGATTTTCTTCAACCCTTATATGTCTGCCATCTAATTAGGCATCTATAAATATCTGGACCAGTATATGCAGACCACAATGACGTATCAGGCAATGGTTGAAAACGAGAACTAGATGTATTTTTATAATACAAGTTGGAGTAAAAATCATTGATAAATTATATATAGTTCATATTTTATGTGCAACATGTAATTAGATGTGAACATGATGTTAATGGTTTTTCATATTTTTCTTGCAACACCAGCTGTTGAAGGAGAAAATGAGAGAAAAGGGAAGAAAGGCATGTCTCCGTCTTGAATTCAAATTCAAAACAAGTCATAGATGGCATCTTCTGCAACTCATATAACTATGATAGATTCTTAATTATCTTTTCATATGCATTACTTTATCATTTTTTTACCGTGTTAAGAAAAAAAAAAAACTCGGAGTTTTCACATTGATCTACTCCAGATGCAGTCAAACTTTGTTCAACCAAAGCCACCTTTCTCTGTGCACAGATTACGGAGCCAGCTCTCTGTAGTAACGAAGGACAGTAAAGGGAACCAAATCAATCTGACCATCACTGTACCGAAACCGAAAGTACACGAATCTTACATTGTTTGGTATACACTACTTTCTCTGTCTTCTCAATTTCTTGCATAATTCTTGCATAATTTGATTTTCTATAAACACGAAGTCTCGGCTTCTAACTAGATTATATACTGCGTTAGGGACTGCGGTCAGCCGTGCAATTGCTGCATTCCCAAACGGGTTTTAATCACTCATCCAGATTAGAAAGATAGATTATCAAATCTTCACATCCAGCTAACGTGATTGCAAGAGATTTTCCAGAGTACTCAGATATGAAAAAACATCATAATTCGATAATTTCTGATCATTGGGACATCTACGCTACTAGAAAAGCCATTTTGAAAAGGCACTCTCAGATGCGTTACCAAACACATCTTTGTGAAATTCAGGCCGTATATACAACAAGAAATTCAATTCTTGCAAGCTTTCTCTAATGGGAATTAATGCAAGTCATCTAGTTTCAGTTGCATTTAAATCGATTCAGAGATGAAGGTACACGAATCTTGTCTGATAGGTCAGTAGCTTGGCAGATAATTTAAGACTTGTAAGAACAACTACCCGCTCAAATAAAATATGAAATAAGAAATCATCTAGGTGTTGGCCCAGTGGTAAGAGCTTGGGACCAAGAGATTTGCTCCTTCTGTGATCTCAGGTTCGAGCCCTGTGGTTACTCATATGATGACCACTAAAGGCTTACATGGTCGTTAACTTCAGGGCCCGTGGGATTAGTCGAGGTGCGCGCAAGCTGGCCCGGACACCCACGTTAAACTAAAAAAAAAAATATGAAATAAGAAAACCGGTACTGTATCGCAAGCTTTAAGGCAAGGCGAAGCTTTTGGAACATAAAACCCTGACAGCCCCTGCACATTATCATCATTTCATAATTAAATATTACATAGATGGATAGATTTGCATTTTGGTATATATGACACAGTCAAACGGTATTCACAGTGTCTGCAAGGGAACGCAATATGCAACCCAATCCAGCCTTTTCTGTTAACTTTTCATGTATCCGCAGGCATTGGTCGCATGTGGGCCGATCTCCAGTTGACAATCCCCTGTACAAGTACCTGTGGATTATGATATCACTGAATTAATGTTAACTGCAAAACGTTACACAAAAACCATGAGAACGGAAAATAATAGACCACACAAAATGCTACATTGAGATTCATCCATTCTTTTTCCTTCTGGGAGTTGCTAGTGTTTAATGCAGGAAAAGATTACATCCTTTAATATGTCCAGACATTGTAGAATATAGAAGGCAAAAATGACATAAACACCAAAGGGTCTAATATAACTCCTCACTAATGTGAATTGGTAATCATGCAGCCATTCACATCCATATTGCTGAAATATGTGAGCTCTTGGTATTAACGTGCAGCCAAAAAGAAGAAGATCTAAACACCATGGCTTCATTTTTACTTTTGAAGTTCATGCTCAGAGCTTTTACTCTACATATATCAGGTACGGATCCAACAACATGTACCGGGATGAAACAAATTCTTCCAGAGTAGAAAACAAAGGCAACACAAATATGTCCAGTCACGCAGAAAGCCAATTATGGACAGGTGTAATAATTCATTGGACAAGAAAAATGACCGATCACATTAATTGAGAGGTATATAACGATGAGTCAAGATTTCAGTTTATGCCATCTTCATGTACACATGGACTCAAATAAGCTCTAAAACTGTAATTGTATCAATTGTGGACAAAATCAGTTCCATTCTATTTCTCCGGACAAGATAGCCAAATAATATACCAAGAAAACACAAGGAGGTCTTACAAGGAGGCTTTGAAAGAAGAATGATGAATCAGGATATCATTTTGCACATGGCCTTGATCTTATTCTCAAGGTAATTATGGTTTAAAGAACTTTAAGCTGGTTCTCGACTGTACTTTAAATTTTAAATCAACAAGTTTAAGCTGGTAAACAGAGATCCTTTATCTCAAGGAACTGTTTTCTATCGATCGGCATAAGATGCAGGAGAAAAATAATTTCTCCAATCAATAAAGACTACCCAAGGGCTGGGTTAAGATGAAAATCCAATGGCAATAATATTGGTCTAAGGAAAGAAAGGTGTTTGTGAGAGGAGTTTTTGTTTTCAGGAATGACCACTCCAGCAGAGATGTCTTGACTCTCAGCTGGTTTCATTCTTGTCACGGAACAAAGGGAAAATGTTACAAATCCCAAATTATTTCAAGTTTGGAACTGCACATTCAGAACTAGAAGCTTGAAATTGATTGAACAGACTTGAAAATACATTTAAGGGACCAAGTCCTCTGATTCATCACCAAAGCAGACTTGAAAACAAATGCCATTAACGTTGAGTGTCGATTAGTCTGCAATCGACAGTAATATCACACAACTTAAATTATGATCAATATTGAGGATGCCCAAAAGATCTAATTGAACTAAACTACCACTCTCCTAACTATAAATGTAAATTCAGCTGATGGGCCAAGTTAAAAACAACAAAAAAAAAAAAAATACAAATGAAGAGGAGAAAGAGAAGTACTGACTTCATGAGAATATCATAGTACTCAGGATCTAAAGCAGAGAACAATGAATCCACATCTTTTATTGCCATTAGAGCTCTGTGCACCACTATCCAATTCGCTGACTACAAAAAGAGAAAATCAAAACTTTCCTTCGTAGATCTTTCAAAAAAAATAAAAAATGAAAAGGATAAGGAAAAGGAAAAACCTTGCATCTCTCATCTCGAGTCTTTGGAGGCGAGCCTTCCAGAGCCGTTTTGAGAGCCTCAACGGGTCTGCCCCTGAGAGAAAGAAACAAAAAAGCAGACCCCGAAAGTTTAATAGCAAAATAAAAGACAGAGAAATTGAGATCTCGATAATTACTTACTGTTTGAGTAGGCTTTCGATCTTGCGAGTTTTGTGTTCTATTCTTGTGATTATAGCCTCTGCCTCTGCGTTCTCTGCTTCCACTATCTCTCCTCTCCCTGCCATTCTCCTCTCTCTCTCTCTCTTTGAAATGAAATTATCGGGGAGGGAAGTTAATCGTTTTTAGCTACGGCGGTTAGCGGTTGAGCCTTCGGCGCCGTGCTTTTCCCGTTTTCGATTCAGCTGGCGATGGTTTATGATCGTTCCTTAATGGGCTAACGGCCTCTGGTTCAAAGTCATCGCGGGCTAAATCGTTTCTAGGTCATAATTATAAGGCCCGATCCCAGGTCACCCTGATTTGGGATCAACCTGGCCCAATACCCCTATTACGTATTCGGGTTAATTCATTCAATTTAAAATTAATTTTTTAAAAATAAAACCTACAATATTTGATAAAAAAAATTTCACTAACCCAACTTAGCCAGATTTGAAATTGATAAGTTGGCGAGTTTACTTATAAGTTAGGTCATGTAATCATAGTCTAAATTTCTTTTCCCTGTTTTTTATTTAAAAAAACAAAAAAAATTCATGTTTTTGTTTTTATTAATTTTTT
>Ga0307511_10008889_pt1 | contig 10024 bp, 7 predicted proteins | sample 13_EM_MG_FD_200266 | JGI IMG/M metagenome (GOLD analysis project Ga0307511, IMG submission 200266) | Populus trichocarpa ectomycorrhiza microbial communities from riparian zone in the Pacific Northwest, United States - 13_EM | ecosystem: Host-associated > Plants > Roots > Unclassified | place... | reverse complement strand
AACGCTGTTGGATCCTGGTGTGGTGGGAGGCAAGGTTGGGTCCTGGTTGAAAAGGGATCAAAGATGTTGGATCCTGGTGGCAACAGGATCCAATTGGGTGTTGGGTCACGGTGGTATGCAAGGTCCAACATTATTGGGTCCTAGTGAGTGAAAGGTTCAATTCTATTTTGTCCTACTATGAGGCATGACCTAGGACCCCTTAGAGTTGGTTCCTAAAGTCCAGCCTAACCCATTAGTGTTAGGTCCTGGAGTAAGTAGGACCGAATCGCCTTAGATCTGGCTTATAATTCTTTTTAAAAGAATATTTTAAAAAATAATACAAAAATATTAATTTGAAGTAAAGAAAAAGATTAAAAATTTTAAATTTCTTGGGTTTCGCTTAGCAGTTAGACACAATCTCAAAATATTTTTTTTTAAAAAAAAATATTTAAAAAATAATATGAAAACATAAAAAAAAATTAATTTATAAGAAAGAAAAAAATTTAAAATTTTCAAGACAATCTCAATATATATTTTTAAAAAAATATCAAAAAATATTAATTTAATATAAAGGAAAAAATTAAAAATTTTCAAATTTCTTGGGTCTGACTTGTTTAATTCAAAATAATTTAAAAATTAAAAATTAAAAAAAATTAACGTTATTAGATCTTGCTAAGAAAGTGTTTTGGATCTGGCCTGTCAACCAAACCCAACAGTGTTGAGATTAGCTGCGAAGTCAGTCCCAACAACTTTTGCCAGAGAAAACAACTCCCTCAGCCGCAATTCTTGACTAAAAACACAGGAAAGAAACACCCCACGAGATGCTACAGTGTCGTCTACAATACAAAATATCTATATCTACAGTAAATCTACAACATTTTTCCCATACATTTTAATAAACAGTATAGTATAATAATAATTTTCTAAACTCTTTGCAAGCCGATGACTTAAAAAACCTTAAAGGAAAAGTAAAGCACTAGAAGGCCAAAAAATAGGAAGATCTTCTCTTTAAGCCTAAAAAAGGCAGAGCAACAATCAAAAGCCGTGAAAAGCAACTATGCAAGTTCACAATTAAGACAATCTTTTGATCCATAGTGCATGTATAGTAGAAATCCCACATGTTTTAGAGTTTTGTTAACTATAACTAGTCATGTCACTCTTACAACAAAGACCTATCTATGTAAACTCAAGGCCTAAAGTTGCTTTCTATATATACCTATTTTTGTTGTCAATTCTAGCCTCCTCGCTGTATCTTATTCTTCATGAAATAAATGTAAATGAATTTCTGTACCCAAGGATTTATCTCAACCTAAAAAATAGATACCATCTATGTGAACTGATCGATGCCTTCATTCCTCAATGAAGAAAATAGTATTTGCCACCATTTCTTGTCTCTCCCAACAGTCTACTTGTTTTGGCATTTTCATGGTCCTCGCATCTTGTCAACGATATTCCTACCCTTTTCTTCAATATTGCGCCTCTTTTCTTCAAATTTCTCCCCCATCTTCTTCCCTAGATCAAGCATCTTCGCCCTCCTTCCCATTTTCTTTGGTCTTGAATCGTCTTCTTCAACAGAACGAGTCTGTTTTTCCAGAGATATCAGAGACCTAGATGGTGATTGACTTTCCGAGGCATACCCTGAGCTGTTTTGGCCAGTTTCTTGCGCTTCACTGTTTGCCAACAAAGGACTTGTTAGATCTTGCGATGACTTGTCATTTTTCATTGATGGCTTGTTAGAGCTTAATGCTTGAGTCAAATCATCTGAAGAATCAGAATATGGTGGTTGAACATTTTCAGCATTCCTTGTTGTTTTATGCTTGCTTTCTGGATGATCGCATGAGGTTTCCCTGCCAGCTTCAATCTTGGTTTTTGCATCAAGTTGGGAGTTCAGTAGTTCAAGTGCAGTGGCATTATCACTGGCGGCTTCTTGATTAATCCATATAAAAGGAGCAACATTTCGAGGGACCCAGTCATTCTTTTCTGCTAACATCCAGGGAATGCACACGCTTTCACAGTTTGGAAGAACCATTGTCTCCCGGATTGCAGCCTGCATTATTAAAAGGAGCATCGGATGAACCTACCTTGCATCTATCATTCATCATATTTTATTTCCATAGAAGTACCAAAAATTCCAAACACTAGCTAAAAGCAACCTAATAGAAAATCACAATTGACAACAATTCCGAGATTCACAAACTGATAATCTGAAAGGCAGTTTAAGCAAGGTGTTAATCTCACATATGACTAGCAAGGGTCCTAGACTTTTCCAACTCAACAAAAACAAAGAAGGCAAATACAGGGGACTAGGAATTGTGATAAGAAAACATGCCTCCATCAGAAAACACAAACATCTAACACTCCATAAATAGTCTTGGAAGTTTTTGAGTATTATAATCAGAATATGATTCACTGCAATGATGGAACCACTTGCAATATCCGTTCAGAAAGGAAAAGAACTTCTGGCTAAGTCAAGGTTCTTTTGGTTAGGAAAAAAAAAGAAACTACTGCAATTTAAAAGATGAAATTGACTGCAAAAGGAGGAAGAGAGATAATTGCTTAGAGCTGCATGCTCATCAATGCAGACATCATGTCAAGCAACATAGCGACCCATGTAATGACTGACTGCTTATGTGTTGAAGGAAAATTAAAATAATAGTTAAGAGTCCTATGCGACAAGGAAGTTCCATACCTTAAATTTATTGATCAGGTATAACGCTACTTGCCCACTAGTGATCTTGCGTTCCCCAACAGAAGACTCCAACTCAAACTCCACATCAGGTGTGGATGTGAAGCCAAACCATAACTGATCAGAAGGAGGTGGCTTAATATGTAATCGCACTGTTCCACGAAGGGATCCTAACCTTATTGACAAAGAGAGTGGCACCTGCAATCGATAATCAATCAGTTACTTGGCAAAAGAAAGTTCACTTTGAGTTAATGGGACTTCTGCAAGTACCCTCAATGTTGTTCTATACATATAACGTGATGAAAAAGCCAGGACTCACTTTCGAAAACCATAATGCAACATCTGTAATGGCTCCACCTCATATGACCAACCTAAGTAATCTTTTATTACTCTTATTAGTTTCTTCTCCATGTTTTCAATCAAGATGGAAATAGTTTACCATGAAAATCAATTTGTAAGTTCTACAATGATGAATTTCACATGGTTAAGATGAAATTATAAACATAGGAAGTAGATTCCCTTAAAAAAGGATGTTGAAATAGAGGCTAAAGAATAGAAGACAGCATCATAGATCCAATATTCCTTTTGAGAAAATAGAAGGACATGCCAAGCACAACAAATGGGGAATGAAGAAAGACAAAAACATAAGAGAATGCTAGCTAAAATGATTTTGCCTCCAGCTTGAGGGGCTAACGAACAGAAATAGCAAGTCTTTGTTTGAACACTGTTTTTATTAGACAGCTATAACAGGTATCATGTGGCGAGATCTCATCTGACCGATGGTAAAAAAAAAAAATCATGGGAAACAAATATCCTAATTGTCGATAATAGTAACATAACTAAGATACTGAATTACAGGCAAATACCACAATTGAATTCAAACTAATTCAAGGGATAAACACCATATAATAAGGATATATGTATCTTTGCATATAGGTAGAACAACCTATATATACAGAAAAAGTTTTATACAAACCTGTGAAACCTGTTTTGCAACAGAATTAAGGAGGGACTTCCACCTAGATACATTTGTTGATGTTGATATGCCACTCTTAGAGTCCTTTAATTTATCTGTAGCAAGAAAAGATGAGGCTCAATTGGTATTGTTTATTGTGAATTTCCATTAAAACAGTCAATTAAGAATTCCTCCTGTCCAAAATAACAATGAATAGCTGCATTGACCATTGAGACTGTTGCAATAAGTGGAATAGAGAACACTGTTACAATAAGTGGAATAAAGAAAATTTACATGTTTATCATCCTGACACATGTCTACCTCCTTGCTTCCTAATTTAAGATGATATTGCATGGACCAGGACCCATGCATGTCATGAACCTATCTTAATTAGGATAAACAGTTATAACCATCTCATCCACGTAGGTTTCTTTCTGGATACAAAGACACAATTCTTTAAAGGAGTTTATGCAATGTTCATTAATGGAAAGACACCAACTCATTTCCTGCATGAACATAGAAATGCGAAGTGACCAAAACCTTGAAAAATTTTGACCTTATTTAGGGCTTTTTAGGTGACAAAGAACAGGATCCTAGATTTAGTTTACATTGAAATCTGATGCTATCTTGCTTGCATGAATGAATGCATCCACCCATGTGCATGCACGTCAACATCATTTCAAATAATATTACCACAACAGTGGTCTGAATTAACTACAAAGTTAAAAAGCAGTTAGTGCATGCACGTCAACATCATTTCAAATAATATTACCACAACAGTGGTCTGAATTAACTACAAAGTTAAAAAGCAGTTAGGTGACATTCCAGTATTTTGTTTCACATATGAAAGTTGAGGACACCCATCAGCATCTTCAAGATCTGACAACTGAATCACTGCGAAAGTTTGAATGCAACTTTTGGATCATATAGGGTTTTCTTTTCTGTACATGTGAGTTTGTAATATTCAAAAGCATTAACTTGCAAACTAACAGACAGATATAAATCAGTAAGAATCTTCTATACTTACCAGACTTAGGATTATCCTCATCCTTCCATTCTCGCGAATCAACAGTCCCTTCAGAAAAATTCAACTGCTTTCCAAGATGGTCAAAACCTTCCAGAAGGTCTGACGAAGCATCCCTAACAGAGCTGGATCCCACGTCCGTATCCACCAGACCTCTCTGCAAATCTAGGTCACGAACTTCCAGTCTTGTTTCAATATCTAGCACTAACCCGCCACAATATTCGATATCAACTTCCCATGCCCATACCTCATTCATGTGTGTAGGAAGAACCCTAATACCATGGATATAAGGCGGGAGATTCCCAAGGTTTAGATCAGTACATATGACTTCGCCAATGTAACTGGGGGTCCTCATATTGGACAAAGTTCTCTGTGATCCAAAATCAGAAAAGAACAATGTCTGAGTACATTTAAAAAAAAAAAAAAAACATGTGCATATTCGTCAAAGAACACCTATTATGTTATAACAATTTTCTCCTAGCCTATGGAACACGGTTCACAAGTTCTGATGGAAGCAGGATATATTCCCTGTTGCAAGAGTTCTATCTACTGTATAAATCAGGGCAGGGAAAAATCCAAGCATTTGGAATTTGTGAACACTAAAAGGCTGAATGATAAGCGTGGATCATAACCAATATTTAAGCTATATTCTTAAGTGCTCTTACATCAAAATAAAAATTATTTGATAGACCAATCCCCAAAATTGCTACCCACTGCAGATATTAAAACTACAAGCAATGCATCATCTACTCAGCAGAATCTAACATGCATCAATGGACAAAACTAAATGCTATTGAATATAATTTGGGAAATAATAGACCTGAATCCGCGCTTGCGTTAAACTCTTCATCCTGTCATTGCTTTTGGCATCAAAAAAGAGCCGAGAAATAATCAAGTTCCAGCAGAGTGTTCCCTCATCAACATTTAACTTTTCATCAGCGTCTGCATCAGAAATTACTTGAAGCTGGCTTAGGCTTGAGGCACGGGAACTGGTTGATGATGAAGGTAACGAAATATTTTCTTCCTCGGAGGTGATAGGTGCCTTCAATGTTGGATCATTCTTTCCCACACTACCAGAAAAAGCTGGGTCATGGGATGGATGATATTTATCATTAATCTTTCTCTCTTCACGGCCTAACAAGGAACTCACCTTATTTTCTACACCACTCTTTGATGCCTTTCTGGCAAGCTTTTTCCAAAACAGGCGAACCTTTGATTCAGAACCATCAAACCTACTGGCCCTATCAACTGGCTCAACATAGAAACCAACAGAGGGTTTCATAAATGAAGGGTATTCTGTATTTAAGGATGTCAAATAACGTAGGAACTCTTCATTCAACTTGATGAACCAGTTAAGTTTTTCTTGGTCATCACTTGAAGCAAGACGGAGGGCTTTACACCATGACTCCTTCTCCCAGGATGTCTCAAGAAATATAAAAACTGTCTTACTTGCATTATATATTGGTGATGTTTTGCTTTCCACTTTTATTGGAAATCTTTTGGCCCTGTGATAGGAATAGAGACTAGTCATGTTTCTCCTTAGATAAAGGGTGAAAAAGACACCATAACTTCTTGAGCTATTCTTTACTGAATCAACTAACACGCATATTTCTAACACTAAATAAAAGCAAATTTTGATTCTACTGAGCTGAGTTACAAGGAATTTCAGCAAGATTTCAAAAGCAAGTATTTCAGCCCTGGTCAAACAGGTTAAAACCGATGAGTGAAGTCAAGAAGGAAGTTGACATCCTGAACAAACGTGGTTGCTTAAATGGCACTAACCATTACACTGGCAGCATTTTATGAGTAATGGAAATCCTGATGGTTGCAACCATGGTTATTAGAATCTCATGATTCGTCTCAATTCACATAAAAAATGAATCGCGGGTGTACATGAATCCTATGATTCAGTCATAATTCTGTTTGATTCAGTATTATTCATTGAATTTTATGAGTCAACTAAAATAGAAAATGAAAGTGAAATTAGTGAGAATAAAAATGCTAAGGCAATTTTCTTTGATTAATATTTCTAATTGAGACTGAAACGAATTATAAATTAAATCTTACAAAAAAAGGCAAGAGTGAAAGAAAGTAAGAGTACCAAAGACAACATGAATGACAAAGGTGATATTAACATTGGGGAAGAACGAGACTATTACTTTTTATTAAAACTCGGAGATCTAGTAGTTTACATAGTTAGAAGATAGCTCTTAGATATATAAGTTATTTAGTCTTTAGAATGATCAATATGTTAAATTTTGAGACTTTGGGGTCATTTACCGACTTAGAACTAAAAAAAATAAATGATTTGTTGCATACTTTGTTTTGCAGATGATCAAAACTACCTTTATTTAAAAAATATTTATAACATTATTTATCTTTTAAATGTCATTTTCATTTGTTACTGAATCAGCAATTCACAATCCCAAAAATAAGCTTTCCAATTCATGATTCAAATCTCGGTTTGACAACCATGGTTGCACCACTACATGGAGCTGTGAATGAGAAATAATTACTGAACTATCAAGCTGAAGTTCTTTTCCAAAATGAAATTCTGAGCAAAAATCAACACACATAGAAGTAGGAGGCTTAAGTCTTTGGTCCTTGACTTGTCAATAGCAAAACCAACCCCAAAAAAGCATTATGAAGGCATTTGATTAATTAGCATGTGTGAAACTATACGGCGCAATAGTAGCCAACCAAAAGAATCCCATAAGACAGCAGTTACCATTTTCTTGATGAAAGGCTTGTAGCTGACACAGCTTCTATTGCACAACCTTTCAAAGGAATAACTCTATGTGAGCCACCTGAATCTGTCAAAATAAGTGACCTATCCTTGATTTTTGCCTGTTTTCGGATGGGAGTGACCTCAAGGAGCTCCTTTTTCTTCTTTTGATCTTTCTGTACTTTTTCCACTGGCCAATTTTTCAGAACCTGATCTGAATCAAGAACCCAGACATATCCCTGAGTCACAGAAGCAAATCAGCGAATGAAAAAAAAACCCTTTAACTACTAAAAGACACAATCAACAATGAGTTTAAATGTGCATGATTGTGGTGTGAACATGCATTTCTTTATCTATGCATGATGGATGAACATTTCTTTAGAAGGTCCTTCAAAGACAAAGTTTGTATGATTCTGATAGACATGTGCACTTTCTAGGGCAGCATCAAGACAACAATCCATACAATTGTTGGATAAAAGGGCATGCAATTAGAAAGTTGAATAGGGATTATTTTGTTGGCATAATCAAAAAATCAAAATATAGTAGAGAATTAGAGATGTATGAGCAATTCAGTATTGATATGAAATAGAGTAAGCTAGTTGAACAATCATTCTCTTTGAGACCCAGTTAAAGAAAAAAAAATTTCTCATGCCTTAGTTAATCACAAAGAGTAACACCCAAAACCAGAGAATTTGATTCAATTAGAGAAAGAACCAAAACCCCACCGCCCCATCTGGCAGCAATCAATACCCAAATCAAAAGAAGATAATATAACAAGAAAGCATCATTCTTTCGCAACAAATAAATAAATAAATAAAAGATACCATTTTGACAAGAATTCAAGGAAGAAAACGTAAAAAACCTAGACGTTAGTAATTGAAAGATACCAGAGAGAGATACCTTCTTGTTATGGGCATAATCAAGGGACTGTTGGGGATCGAGGTCTTGATGCTGTGGAGAAGAAGAAGAAGAATGCGATGCTTGTTGTTGTTGAGTCTTTCGATTCAATCTTTTAATCAAAACATAAACACCCAGAGCTTGTAAAGCAACAAGAGTGAGCAGGCCAGAAAGAAAGCCACCAGCAAATATTACTACCACGGGCCACATCACTCCTTCGTTTCTTCTCTTCTTTTCACTCGATCAAATGATTTGATCAGCAACACAGCATAAATCACTATGAGTAAACAGTGTTATTGTTAATCTGCGATTGGCTGACTTGTTGGAGTCGTAGGGAGAACGAGTCAAAACCCCAGAAAAAAGAAATGGGCAACTGTGTGGGCAGGCAAGGTGGTGTTTTCTGAATCAATCAAGCAATAAATCATGTGGGGGTGGAGTTTAAAAAATGAAAAGAATGTTATTACAGAAGGAATAGCACCACTACTGTTTACAATTTGCTCAAGAAGAGAATCAGCTTCTCCCTCCTTATTCTCCAGAGAGGCTATTTGCACTGCTTTTGCTTCGCCAAGACCTGTCCTTTCTAGATTCCTTCCACACCGCATTGAAAAGATAGAGCAATAGAATGTAAGAAGAGGAACAAAGCAAAGCAACACGCGTGTTCATCTAACACTTTCGGATTCTTTGACTATATAGATGGACCGATCATTTCAGTATCGTTACATTTCAGGGAAGCAGGCTCATTTAAAAAAAAAAATTATCATACAATATATTAAAAGTGTTGAGCATCTCTCACTGATTACCGAAATACATATATGTAATAACAAAGTTATTTTTGTTAAAAAAAACTTGTTAAGGATGTAATGCGAGGTGAGATTGTCTTTTTTACGGGATATATTTGATATTGAAAGAATAATTAAAAATAAAATGATTAGTTTGAATTTTATTGGAGCAAGATAAGATTGCAGGCCTCAGGTGTGGGGGCATGGCATAGTTGCTAGACACCTGGTACTGGAGTCAAGCATGTCTATCATGCTCTAAATGTTAGGGTCAAACCCATGCACCTGGCTGCAGACTCGCTCACCTCTATAGACAAGTGTTTGGGTTTGCAGATCCGTCTGTCCCCTTCTAATTCAAGTCTTTTGAAGGGTAAAATTAAAAATTATTATTATTTCTATTATTGTTATTGTTATTATTTTTATGATCATTAGTACTATTTTTATTCTTAATAACAATATTATTGTTATTGTTATTATTATTATTATTATTAGTACTATTTTTATTCTTAATAATAATAATAGATTTTTAAAAAAAATATTATTACTATTAAAGATAAATTATAGATTTGATTTGAAGAGTGAAATTAAAAACTATAAGAACTTGGATCAGGTATGTTTAATATTATTATTAATATTATAAATATTATTATTATTAATATTATTTAAAAAATATTATCACTATTAAAAAACAACCATAAATTTGATTTGAAGGGTAAAATTAAAAATTATTATTATTATTATTATTATTAATATTGGTATTACTATTATTATTATCATTAATAAATTTTTTAAAAAAATATTATTACAATAAAAAAAACCATAAATTTTATTTGAAGAGATTAAAAACATAGATTATTGTTAATAAATATTATTAAATTCATTAATATTATTAAATTTGAAATAAATATTATTTCTATAAAAAAAACATAGATTTGCTTTGAAAGGTAAAATAAATTATTATTATTGTTGTTGTTATTATTAA
>Ga0307511_10008887_pt1 | contig 10025 bp, 12 predicted proteins | sample 13_EM_MG_FD_200266 | JGI IMG/M metagenome (GOLD analysis project Ga0307511, IMG submission 200266) | Populus trichocarpa ectomycorrhiza microbial communities from riparian zone in the Pacific Northwest, United States - 13_EM | ecosystem: Host-associated > Plants > Roots > Unclassified | place... | reverse complement strand
GAGAGAGTTAATAAGTGCTACTTGGTAAGAAGATGCAAAAGGTAATAATGAACCCAGCCCCAAAACCCTAAAAACAAGTTATGATTCGAAGAGGGCTATTCCCTGAAAAATGCCTTTTTACCTGGCAGCATCGACCAAAGCAGTTCTAATTACTTTCAGCGGGTCAATAATGCCAGCTTTCACCATATCAACATATTCATCTGGTAATACATGAACATACCGGAAAAAAATAGTTAAAAAATCAGTTCCTTCAGTGGATAAAGTAAGCAAGCTTCATAATAACAACAATGATAAATCACTGACCTTTGGCAGCGTCGTACCCTAGATCAGGGTTGTCCTGCTCCAATAGCTTACCAACAACAACAGCTCCCTCGACTCCCGCATTAGTAGCAATTGTATGCACAGGGGTCTGACATTGATAGTTCAATTTTGGGATTCAGTGATAACATTATAAAAAGAACACCAAATTCACATGAATGTTGGAATATTTGAAGCTTGGCTATGCACAAAATTATAAAGTGCATGAATCTTCAAACTTGCACCCAGATTCAAGCTTAAAGATTGAATATTCAGGCATACTCATACACATGGACACACATGATGAAGGACAAACCTTCAGGGCGTTCTGAATAATTTGAACACCGATCTTCTGGTCAAAGTTGGCAGTTTGCAGCTTATCCAACTCTTTTGATGCATAAAGAAGTGCAGCACCACCTCCTGCCAGAGGAAGTAGCTTGAAGAGGTTGGTGATTTTAATTCAACCATGTACAACATGAGGGAAGATGGATGGAAATGTTACCTGGCACAATACCCTCTTCCACAGCAGCCTTTGTGGCATTTAGGGCATCTGTAACTCTATCTTTCTTCTCACCAACTTCAGCTTCACTAGCTCCTCCAATCTGCAATGACGGCAAAATTTTCACTTAAGTGACCCCAATTTACAACTTTTAAGCAATAGATATTTCTCCAGTTGGAAGATGGGGGACTCAGCTAGAATAAATACCCCATATTTGTATTTACAAGTCAATTGAAGAAAATATGCAAAGTGTGCAAGACAGTTCACAGACCTTCAGCACAGCAACACCACCAGAAAGCTTTGCCAGTCTTTCATGCAACTTCTCTTTGTCATAGTCAGAAGTACTCGACTCTACTGCAGATCGGATCTGTAATTCCAGCAGTAGACAATAATCATGTTATTCATTCACATTGGAGAATAAACATAGTCCAGCAATGAAGCAAAACTGACCTGTTCACATCTTTCTTCAATGGACTTCTTGTCACCAGCACCATCAAGAATAACAGTGTCATCCTTTGATACTGTAACCTATAAGACAAAACCCAGCTAGTCAATCATCAAAATACACAACTTTTTACAGGCACCCACCCTTGACCCATTCTAATTCTTTGAAGTCATGCCTTCGCTACTGCCCCTAAGATCTAAATTAAAATCCACCATACCCAATCTAGCCCACCCAGCACCCCCAATGCACTGCTTGTGCCCAGTAAACTAACACCAGAGTCAACAATTTGAGCTCACCTTTTTGCAACTGCCAAGCATATCCAAATCCACCTTTTCAAGATTGAGGCCAAGCTCTTCGGTTATAACCTGCAAAACAGTAGAAAAGAACTTGTTCAATGAGACCAGAGAATGTGACACAGAGAATTAAATATATGTGCAGAGGCAAACTCACTTCGGCTCCTGTGAGGACAGCAAGATCCTGCAATGTAGCCTTCCTGTTCTCTCCAAAACCAGGGGCCTTAATGGCACAGACCTTGATTCCAGCACGAAGCTTATTTAAAATAAGTGTTGCCAGTGCCTCACTCTCCACATCTTCAGCAACAATCAGCAAGGGCCTTTGTCTCTGAACAAATACAGGAAAATCTAGTTAAGGAAGTGAACAGCATTGTAGTTGTGCTCCAGCTTCCAATAAAAAGTGATTGGTAAACAGAATGTATACCTTTAAAGCCAACTCTAGTACTTTCACCACAGCATGCAAATTTGAGACTTTCTTGTCATGGATCAGAATGAGAGGGTCATCCAATTCCTGTTTGTGCACAGGTATAGAAAATAAACAGGAAACTCAATGGCTGTAGAAGTTGTTATTTCATATTTTGTACTATGCAGTCATGCGGACACAACCTAGGTCTCAAGACATATGTCATGATTGGAATCAGAAGTGAAGGCTTACACATTTTTGGGTTTTCTGGTCCGTGATGAAATAAGGGGATATATAGCCCCTGTCAAGCTTCAATCCCTCAACAACTTCCAACTCATTAGATAATGTTTTCCCATCCTGAAACCAGAATAAGACCAAAACAACATTTTGGGAAAAAAAATTAAAACATGGGAGAATGATTAATTGAATTAGAAAAGAAAGAGAAAAGTAGCAATCAGTATCCAACTGCATGTGTCAAGAAAAACAGTACTCAATACACTTGACATCCTTTATAACAGGGGATGTATCACCAATCTAATGCACAACTTACTTGAATTGTTATAACTCCCTCTTTCCCAACCTTCTCCATGGCCTTCGCAATCAACTCACCAATTTCTCTTTCCCCATTTGCTGATATTGTACCAACTTGTGCAATTTCTTCGGATGTGCTGATCATTCTTGTTCTGCTTTTCAAATTGGTAACAACTGATTCCACAGCCATGCTGATACCACGTCTTAGGTCCATTGCATTCATTCCTGCTGCAACTGACTTGCACCCTTCAGCAAATATTGCTCGAGTGAGGACCGTAGCACAAGTGGTCCCTGCAAAGACATTGGAAAAGCTCTCATTGCCCAGTGAGACAGAAACATCAAAGAAGCAAAGCTGGGTGGTACCATATCAAGAAAAAAAAACATAAACACTGGATTTAGAGCTTGTAACATAAAAGCTCTCATTGCCCAGTGAGACAGAAACATCAAAGAAGCAAAGCTGGGTGGTACCATATCAAGAAAAAAAAACATAAACACTGGATTTAGAGCCTGTAACATAAAATCCTAACCTAATGATCAGATGCTACTGCAGCATCAAAATTCCAGTGGTTCAAAATACTTAGATAACAACTCTCGAGGGGATGAAACCTTACCATCGCCTGCAGCATCATTTGTGGCATTTGCAACCTGCTTCACGAGGCTAGCACCAACATTCTTGACTTTATCCTTGAACTCAATGCTCTTTGCAACAGTCACACCATCCTTAGTCACTTTGGGGGCACCAAAGCTTTGTTCAATAACCACATTGCGACCCTGCAAATAAAAAATCATCAAGGATAATATCATTAATTTACCGATTAACCCAACGATTCCTTCAGAGAAAAGGTTAAGCAAAAAAAACCAAGTTTCACCAAATGATGTCAAATGCATTAAGATCCATCATACTCAATCAGATGCTGCTACAGAGAAAAAACCCACACTTATCTAGGATATCATAGAGACAAGCCTTACTGTTGATGCAATATTCCAATTGCGAACTGAATATGGTTTCAATTGATAACAAGAATCTAATGACACCATATTCAGCTACAAGAAATATTCAAATTTGACTTCTTTTCTTTATTGGAGATTTCATCCACGGGCATCAAACATGAATATAACATGATCGAACAGACAATCAGTCACAATACCTTAGGGCCCATGGTGACTTTGACAGCATCAGCTAGCTCTTCAACACCCTTAAGCATCACAGCACGAGCCTCCACACCGAATCTTATGTCTTTGGCAGCATAGTTTCTGCTCCAACTCAACCTACTTCCAATCTGATATAAACACAGAAAATTCACTTCTTAGAGAGAGTCATTATAATTGCTGCAGCACACACAGGATCAGATCGAATATGATGATGTAAAAACTTGAAACCAAACCAATAGAACCGCCAGCACTCACTTGTTTGGTGGTGCTCCTAGCAATCCTGTAAAACCCACAAAAGGCAAAACCCATCAATGTAAAGCCATAGAAATCACAAAATCACAAGGAAATCCAAATCCAGCTTCAAACAACGTTTTTGATGGATTAGTTTTAGTCAATAAACTGCTACTGTGATAAATAACCACCAAGTTCTATTTTTTTCTCCTTTTGGGTTTTGACATTTTCTCGCCAACGAAACGGAAAGCGAGGAAGATAATGAAAACCCAGATGAGAATAAAGGAAATGAAGGAGAGGGAGGAAAGTACCGAGCCTTGGAAGCGAGGCTAGAAGTGAAGCGGTGCATAGTATCGCCAAGAAGAATTACGAGAGAAGAAACACAGATAATTTGTGGGATTGTAGAGAAAGTTTGACGAAGTGGTAGAGACAGAGAGATCACGAATGGAGGCCGAGGAAGTGGAGAGCGAGTGCTTTTTGTAGAGAAAGAGAAGGCTCTAGAAGCAGCTTCTGGTTATTGGCAGGGTTTAGGGTTTTGTGTTCATTTCACTGTTAAACGAGGTTTACCGTTGGGTTGGATCCGGCCTGCTTTTGGCAAAATGTTTGTCCCATTTTCACCCTCTAGTACGTTGCCAAATTACAAATGCTACCTTATCTTGTTCATACATCGAAAAGATTGGGTTTTCAGGGGGTGACCAAGCCCAAGTATTCCACCGGGATCCGCCCCATAGAGATTCGAATACAAGTTCTCTTCCCGTAGGGGCCGAGTGGGGTTATGCGGAGGGTGAGGATCATGCAGGGGCAGAAGTGAAAACAAGTGAAGGAAATTTGGCCACGAGTGTAATAAATAAACCTCTCATGAGGGCCTAATTGAAAGTATCTTAGAAGTAAGAATGAAATTTGATTTTATAAATTTTGGGAAGGTCATGGCCCCTTTAAACTCTTCATTTCAAGCCCGTGTGCACGTAGTTATAAGATCCTAGCATGTTTATATATATTTGAATCTTATTCATGTTATTTAAATAAAAATAAAAAAATAAAAATCAAGATAACATTATAAAAAGCTTTACCAAAAAGGCATGAGAGTATTTTAATATAAACTCAAAAATTATTTTCATGATTCTATCTCTCTTTTTTATTTTTCCTCATAGAATAATAATTATTATTTATTCCTTAATAAATATAAAATTTATTTCATCCCCGCAACAACTATATTTCATACCACAAATAGTTTTTGCAATCATAGAATATGTAAATTACAAATTCTTTATCATCAAAATAATTATTACTCCATTTATTAGCAAAAGAATTGCCAAAAAGAGCACTTGATAACCTAACCCGAGAAAGTGAAATTAGTCACAACAAATGGCCACGTGTCTATCCCTAACCGGATCCCCTAACATTCCCACACCATACCCGCGCACACATAACAGCATTCCCCTCCAGCCTCTCCACTATTCATCATGCAGTCTTCCCTTTCCTAAAAATCACAAACAGAGAGAGAAGAAGAAGAGCAACAACAAGAGAAAATGACGGAGGCAGTGATAAGGAACAAGCCAGGAATGGCTAGCGTGAAGGATATGCCGATCCTTCAAGACGGCCCTCCTCCTGGTGGCTTCGCTCCTGTCCGATTCGCTCGTAGGATCCCTAACAAGGGTCCTAGTGCTATGGCCATCTTTCTCGCTGCTTTTGGCGCCTTTTCTTATGGAATGTACCAAGTCGGCCAGGGCAACAAGGTCCGCAGGTGAAAAGGGTTCTTTTTATCTTTGAAGATTTTCGATTGTTTTATGGTCTTGGCATCTGTGTTTTTTTTAATTAGAGTTAGAAATTCGAAGGAAATGGATTTTTTTTCATGTCAATTGGATTGGATTTTCAAATTGAAGATGTTTAGGAACACTTAATATGGCTCTTTAAAATTATCAAAATTTATGTTTATGTCTGTGATAATTTTTGGTAGCAGGACTTGTTTGGATTGTGAAATTAACACTAAAATGTGGCTGGTTATTGTGGTTCGTCAGAGTATTAATATTATGAGATTAAAATTTTGCTAGAGTTTTCCTACTTTGATTGCGGTGTTGACTGGTCGCTACTGGGCTTTTGTTGTTTTTAAGGGTGAAAGGTAGAAATTGTGAAGTCTTGTGAGTGGACATAGTTTTTTGTAGCTAAATTTTGTATATTTCTGAAATGGACATTAGAAATGTTGAGATTTTAGGAGGGTTTCAAATGCGTGCTGCTGACTGGTAGAGAAGAGGGGTCCATTATTATAAACACCAAGATGTACCAAGGAACTGCCAAATTCATTGACTGCACTTCATATTTAAATTTAATAACCTTCGCTAGCAAAATGCTCTCCAGTATGCTACAGATGTATAGCTTTTACTTTTAACTAAAAAAATCCTTAGAAGAGTTGAGAGTAGATTCTCCCCCCTGAAATACTCTTTTACAAAGTCTGCACTAAAAGCATAGATATGTATGCATTTGCAAGTACAAAAGCCGCAACCTTTCCAGTCAATTATATATTGTTCAATATAGTTAGTAGAGGAGACTTGAAGATCAATGAATGTGTTTTTTAATGAAAAAGTGGGTTGCTGTAGTGAAGTTGGATTTGGTTTATTCAAATACAGGGTGCAGGAGAGGGGTTATCTTTGATTTTCAAGAAAGTGAATTTGGTTAGTAATTTAAATTTATTGGTGATTTGCTGGTCTTTACTTGCTAATGTTTTTCATGAAATAAGCAATTTTGCATATCTGATATAACATGATGGAGATGTCTATTATTTTGAATCGGGAAAGAGCATGTTTGGGACTGGTTGAGTCGGCAGAAGGCAGGTTTTGTGGATGTTATGTTACCTTTTCAGAAACCATGGTTTTGAATTCTCAAGGCACTTACTCTTGGGGCAAACCATAATTTTGAAAAAACATTGAGGTTTGTGAATGACAGTGTAAGAAAAATCTTTCAGTTTTGATGAGGAGATGCTGGTTTGTCATATTTTGAGTAAGTTGTTTGGTGTCATTGTCTTTTAGTATTAGTGAAAAAGTGAAGGATTGTTCCTGTGAAAGAGCTAGTGTGTTGCTTAGGCAGTCAAAGCTGTAAAAAGGTTACTGAAGATTCTTTGACATGGGCTTATAGTAAGTGTTTTCATTGTTATATTTACTATCCTTTTGAAGAATTGGCTGTTTGTATTCAGAATGGGGCTGCAGTGGAGACATTACCTGCAGATTATATTTTGTTCTTTGATGAGAATCAACCTAGGCAGACTATAAATTTGGAGGAAAGCATTTTTTGAATGGAGTGATTTTAGATTTCAAATTTTATGCAGTTTATCTCCTCGTGTTCTCCTTATTAAGGTGTAGAAAAGACTCCTGTTTTTGGGAAACCACACCTGGGTGATTTGATTACCCATGAAATTCCTTGGAAGTTGTCATTTTTGTTGGTGTATATCCGAGGTGTCAGTGTCAGTGTTTATTTATTTGTCGAACTACATGTATGAATTACAAGGAAATAGTTTCACAGGAGAAGAAGGATGTTGAGGCGTCTTGAGTGCCAAATATAGAAAGTAAGCATCATTTTGAATTCAACATATACTCCCTGCTTCCAGTTCCAAAGTAAAAGTACAATCACAGTTCATGTTATGCATATTGCCAATATACAAGCTTAAATCTTAATTTGAGCTGAGGACATGTGAGATATTGGCCATTGAGAAGCTGGATTACTTGTACACTTGACCTTGAAGGTGTTAATATGACTGTCCACCTCATATAAGAAACCTAGATTATTGTATGCTGTATAAGAGAAGTTTTTAAAATATCATAAGTTTATACTGAAACTGTACTTTTTTAGTGGTTCATGCAACTGTCTGCTTTATAGCCTTGTATGTAGTAGTTGATGATATAGCTATACTGCCAAAGCAAGTTCCCTTATCAGGGTATGTCATCAACTGTAGATTTGTTCTTAAATCATTTGCATTCTGCAGAGCACTTAAGGAAGAGAAGTATGCTGCACGCAGGGCAATCCTGCCTCTGCTTCAAGCTGAAGAAGATGAAAGGTAGCAAACAGCTCTTTTCCTCCATCACTAGCTAATGTGTTTCCATCTCTTATTGTAAAATATTCAAGTTTTTTTTTCCTCCCTGCTTGCTTTTATTTAGATTTGTCAAGGAGTGGAATAAGTATCTTGAATACGAGGCAGAAGTAATGAAGGATGTTCCTGGTTGGAAAGTTGGTCAAAGTGTCTATAATTCTGGAAAATGGATGCCCCCAGCAACTGGTGAGCTTCGTCCAGAGGTCTGGTGACACCGCTCTGTATCTTGTTATGGTGCATGTCTAGCTGTCAAGTGTCTTCTTGTATTTTCTTCATCTAAGTGTCCTCTGTCACTTGGTGTTCATGGAATAAAAATTTAGCTTTCAATCTCCTGAGAGATGCACTGCAAATACTGCCTACAGTAATTTTGTTTTCTTTCCTTTTCATTGTATCCTAATTACCTGAAAATTGGGAATATAAAGATTGAAGACCTTTAGCGCTGTTTTCCCATTCAATTTTATGGTAAATTCCAATCTATTGTTAATGGTGTGGAAGTAAGGGCACGGGAATCGGGGATACTGGGGTGATGATTCGTCAATCCGTTGATTGGTTTCTGTTTGATGTTGTTCTGTTCTGTGGTCTTTCAGGCTTTGTAAATAATAATGCTCTTTTTTTTTGTCTCACTAAATTGTGGAGAGGATTCACTAGGGTTGTTAGCAGTGTGGAACAATTTTAGCCTCTTATCGTTTTACTAATTTGAGTTACTTTGGATTCAAAAAAAAAACTGAGTAACTTAACCATTGCTATTAATCTCTTTGTTTTTTTCTTTTTGTTGGAGATTAATCTCTTTGGCTAGTTGTCATAACCAACGAGGTATAATACAGAAACAACAATTCGATGTTTGCTGCTGTATCTTGAACTTGTAAGACAAAAAGGATATACTTAAAAGGGTTTGACTCAGTGAATTGTGATAACATGACTGAGGACCAGCTTCACTGCTAGCTGCATCCTGGAAAATGGATCTCCTTTTGTTTTGGTGTCTCTTGCTGAATTTGAATCCAAATCTCGCTATTGCGTCGGGGATGCAAGCTGCGCTTCTTTGGTCTTTTCTATATTGGAGCTTTAATTTGTTGCAGGTTTATATTTCTGCTTGCTGAATCAGACCATATTGACAATGTTTGTAAGATATTCTTAACTTCAATACTTGATTCATCAAGATAATGGGGAGGTTCCCATCAAGAAGTCATCTTTCAGTGTTAGATGTGTGGCACGAAGCACACAGGTCATGGATGAATGGTAGGGAGGGAGACCTCGCCTGAACCAATTTTATCTCAAATAAACATAGTAACATGCTAACACGGGAATATAAAATCCCCAAATGATTTGAAATGTCGAAGATGAAGTGTGATCGATTGGCCACTAATTTATGTGTCACAATAAATCTGTTAGTTGGAACATTTTATGTTTGCACCGCCATTTATGCGTTGAACTGTACGTGGATTTTAAATTTTTATTTCTTATAAAAATATATATATATTCAAGTTTTTTCAATATATTTTTATAGTTTAAAAAATTTAAGTTTAAATTTTTATACATAATCAAATAAATTGATAACTATATATGTGAATAAATAAATAAAAACTTGAAAAATTAAGAGACATGTATATATCATAATATTTAATCTAGAAAGACGGAATATTTATCTGATTATACTTTCTAAATTTGTTTATTAAAATAATTTTTTATTTAAGCAAACGATAATATAAATAGAGACATATTAAATTGATTGAATAAAATAAAAGAAAAAAACACACAATACAAGGCTGCACATATTAGAAATTTTATTTGAAATTTTATTTTTTTTTCAAAAATAAACTTTGTTCATACAAAAAAAAATATAAATAAATAAAAAAAATTCTTCAAATTTAAATACATAGCTAAAAAGTAATTGCTACTTAAAAGAAACTCTTTAAATAAAATAAAAAAGAGAAAAAGTATTAATTTAAATATAAATTAATAAAATTTAGATAAAAAAAAATAAATAAAAAACAAAAACAAAAACCAAGTACCAGCTAGGCCTAGTAAACCAAACCAAACCAGCTCACTAGATCATTTTTTATAAATATATTTTAAACTTATCTCAACTTATTTGTATA
>Ga0307511_10008886_pt1 | contig 10026 bp, 8 predicted proteins | sample 13_EM_MG_FD_200266 | JGI IMG/M metagenome (GOLD analysis project Ga0307511, IMG submission 200266) | Populus trichocarpa ectomycorrhiza microbial communities from riparian zone in the Pacific Northwest, United States - 13_EM | ecosystem: Host-associated > Plants > Roots > Unclassified | place... | reverse complement strand
CGCCGAAACTTCAATTGGTCCCGGCTATCGAAGGGCGCTGCACACAAAGATTTCGAGGACATGTGTCTCGACCTCTTCGGCGAAGAGCACGGGGATATCGCGTTCGTGCCAGGGCCGCGTCGAACGGGCAAGGATGGCGGTGCCGACGGAGCATATGACGGCAATCTCGGGCGACGGCGCGCGAGGTGGAAGCTAGCCTGCACGATCCGTCAGAAACACGATGAGTTGCGGCGGAAACTGGATTTAGAACGCGACAAGGCGCTCATTGGTGGCTTCACCGGTCTGGTGTTCATGACGTCGGTTGACCTGACGACCGAACAAGTAGCGGCGCTCCAGAGCCGGGCTCTCAAGGCGGTCGCTGTGCGTGGTGGCCCGGCGAGAAAGATCAAGCACGCTTACGTCTGGGGCCGGAGTAGTCTCGAACGCCTTCTGAAACGGCACCCGTGGGTTGCCGCAATATATTTCGGTCATCAGCTTCTGCCCGGTTTCGTGCCACTGGCAGGTAGTGAAGGAGACCTCTCGGATCAGCCAGATCTCAAACTAGTGGGGCGCCGGGCGGAGCTCGCAAACGTTGGCGCATTTCTCGGCGCCTCGGAGATGATTCTGGTCGTTGTTGCATCCGGTGGCTCCGGGAAGAGCAGATTGCTGAGGGCAGTTTCAAACTTGGCGCGTGAGGTCAGGCCACGTCGTTCGGCATGGTTGCGCAGACCTGGCATTGGGACCGTCGAGGCGGGACTTAGAAGTGGGCTGCCAACAAGTCGCCCTCTCTTGCTTGCGCTCGACGACGCCGGTCGAGCGCTGGGTGACGTGCATCAGTTGGCGACCGTTGCCGCCGACGGAAAAGCGTGCGGTGATGTGAAGGTAGTATTGGCTGCTCGTGCCGCAGATCGGGATGCCGTAGAGGGCACGCTGCGAGCCGTGCCCGGCGCGACATACAAGGTGCTTGAGCTGGCGCCCCTCACAGCCGAGCAAGGAACCGACGTCGCGTGCCTAGAGCTGCCTTCGCTACCAAGGTCCGACGCCGCGCGCCTGGCAAAACACTTCGGCCCAAACCTGTTCCTCCTTCGGGCTGCAGCGCAGCATGTCCGACTCGGCAGCAGCCCCGCAAGCATCGTGAGAAGCGGCCGTCTTCGCGATCTCGTGGCTGAGCGGTTGGTCGGCGAAGCGACGGTACAGTTGGGTTTGCCCAACGACGCAGCACGACGACTGCTGTTGCAGGTCGCGTTGGATGTTCCGGTCCGGAACGACCCTAGTGCGGTTGAATACGCGACGCTGCGCGAGGCCGGCCTGCTTCGAATCGTTGGTTCGACGCTGAGGTTTCGTGCCGACGTTGAGGGCGACTTGTTGCTTGGGTACTTGCTCGCCAAGCCATGGGCACGCGCCGCACTGCAAAACGAGCTCTTGTGCAAACCTGAGCTGATGGGCACCCGCGTCAGGAATCTCGCAGCAGCCGGCGGTGATCATCCAAAGCAAGTGATCGCCTCGATAGCTCGGAGCTGGTTAGAAGGCGCAGCAGCGGCTGAACTCAAGGCGGCCAGAGGGATCTTGGAGATCCTGCCTTGGTGCACTCGAGCCGCGCCCGAGATCGCAGTTCAGCTTTGTGAGCAATACGCAGGCACCCAAGAGAAGCTCACGACGGATGACTTCGGACCTGTTGCTATCTCGCTCGCCCATGGCGGACAAGCCATCACGTCGCTCAGGCTACTAAGAAAGCTACATGACATCGGCGTAGCCGAGGGCCAATACTCGAACTACAAGTTCGACGGCGCGGTTCAGGAGAGCGTTTCGCTCCGCTATCTGAAAACCATCGATGTCGATGAGCTCGTAGGCGAGTTGTCGAATTGGCTCCGTCAAGCGATCTCGCACGGACTAGTCGTTGTCATGAAAGCGGCCCTAAACGGTCTGCTTTCTGGTGTCGTCAGCTGGGAGACGTCTGAAGGCGCGACGACAACGTTTCACAAGCTGGAGCTTCCCGACGAGCCCGCGGTGGTTCGCATGCGCGCGGCGGTTTTCAATGTAGTCGCTGCGATGCTTGAGCACGCTGATCGTCGGGTCCGGTTGGCCGCTGCCCAAGTACTCCACGAGAATGTGTCGGCTCCCGGGCTTGAGGCCGCACGACGTGGGGAGTTCCTCAGTATCCTGCCGGTGCTGGAGAAATGTCTCTCGACCGAAGATGATCTTGCAGTACTCGATTCACTCGAGAAAGGCTTGGTGTTCCGGTGGGCTGGTCAATGCCCGGGAGCCGACAAAGCCGAGCAGATCCTGTGCGCGACGCCGTGGCCGTCGATACTGCGCGCGTTCCAACTGGCATCAAAACCATCGGAATTTTACCTGAATATTTCTGACGCGATAGCAGTGGCCCCAACGCAAGACCGATGGGTTTGGTGGGTAGACCATCGACCAGGGGGCGGTTCGCCTGGACCGCTACTCGCGGATATTGAGAAGTTGGCTCAAGCGCTCGGTCACGAATATCCGGGGACAGATGGTGTGCTGGCCGTAGTGCGACAACTGGAACACACGGCGCATCCGTTGACAGTTCTCGACGCCTGGTGCCGCCGAAGCGCGGACACGTTTCGCGATGCCTTGGCGCTTGCCCAAACCGATCAACAGGAAAAGTTCCTGCAGCGCGCCTTGCGACGCCTCGGCTTTGCACAACGCACTCTTGATGCGGTCAGCGAGACGAAGCGCCTAGCCCAGGCAGGCGTGCCGCTTGAAACAGTCGCCGAGGTTCTCCAAGACGTTGGGTCCATTTCGCACGAGAGCTTGTTCGCGATAGCCGAAGTATTCACGATGAATGCACGACTCGATTGGCGCCAATTTGGTCTTGCTCAAATTAGCAGACAAGGCTTGTCGCGCGAACAAGCACTCGCAATTCTCGAGCACGCTCTGCGTGATGGCCTCTGGATCGACGGATGGGATTCGATCTCGTACCTGATTGGCGATGACGAAGGGCGGCAAAAGTTGAGCGAGCGTCCATCGCTGGGTATGCTGCTTGAAGCACGAATCGTGCAAGCGCTCGCTTCGAAGGAATGGTCCGAGCGCGCGACGAGTAGCTGGCACATAGTCCGAAGTGCAGAAACGATTCTCGGCAACGATTTGCGTCGGCAGTTGGATTTTCTTCAGAGCGTTGCGTCACCCCATAGCCTTTGGCGCGAACCCGTCGCACGAATTCTTCGATCGCTGGTCAGCAGTCGCGATGCGTTGGGACAACTGGCTCAGGCACTGTGCGACATTCTTGAGTCGAAGCGAGCCAACGACTCAGCTTGCGCACACTTTGTTGGTGCCCTGGTGGAGGCCGCCAAAGCATGGCCGCCGGAAGCGATGACCATTGCACTTGAATGTGTGGCGTCGGAAGCGCCAGTCGTGCGCCGCGTGGGTGTTGTGCTTCTCTCGGAAATGCGACAGGACCCTCATGCATGTGTTGAATTGGCCAAGTTGGCCGATGGTGTGTCTCTTATCGAACAATCAGCGAGAATTGCGCTCAGCAACTTCACGCGGCCGAGGGGTTCATGGTCAGGAACGACGGGCGAGCCGTATCCGGCGTTTGTTGAAATACAGGCTCGGCTAAAGATGGCTTCCTCGTTGGCTCGCACAGTAGCTGTGCGGAAACGGATCGCCGCATTGCAGAGCGACGTCGAGCAATCTATTCGGGATCAACTGCGGGGGGACGAAGAGTTTCTTGACCCTCGATGATCCTGAGGGACGCAGCTTTGACCACGATTGCCAGGTTGTTGCGGCTGGTTGGAGGTCATACGATTGCCATGCGCATGGAAATGGGTGCGGCGGTGCCGCTGAGCGGCGTGACTCTGTCCTCGATCTGCATCGCTGCTTCCAGCGTGCGCGCGTCGCGCGGAATGCCACGGTGCACGTTCAAGTAGTGACGTTCCGCGACCGCCACCGAATGGCCGAGTTGCCGAGCGCTCATGAATACCGTTGCCGACCCAAAGATTCCCTGGGCGTTGGTGAGGTACGTGGCGCACGTGGAGCGAAGCATCTGCCAATCGAACTTGGGGGCGTCGAACTCGTCGATCATTCGCGACCGAGCCGCCTCGATCAGGTGCGTGGAATACGCGCTCATGCCTCCAAACACGTGGGGCGTTTGCTCGGTCGGACGTAGCTTCAGCTTCATGGCCGCAAGCATGGCCAACAGCGCCGGAGATACTTCGAGCCCGATGGTCCGCGCGTGTTTGGTCTTCGTCGCGTCAGCCTTCAGCCGAATCTCGCCCACCTTGCGGCCGTCGTGGTCCAATGCGTCGAGATCGACGTCGCTCCACGTGAGGGCCAGCGCTTCGCCACGACGGCACCCGGTCAACAGCAGGAACGTAACAAACGATGCGATCGGCGCGTAGCGTGGCGTCGTGCCCTTGATGCGGCGCTTGGCGTGCTCCTCGCGCGTTTCCTCGAAGGTCGCCGCATCGTGGCGCGCAGCGGCCTCCAGCAGCTTCCGGATCTGCGCCGGGTGCAAGTACTCCGCCTGTTCTCGGGGCAACGGTAGCGGCTTCAGCGCATCACCGATCGCATCCTTCGATAGAAGGGGCAGTAGACCGCGGGCGCGAAAGTGATTCAGCAGCAGCTTGATGTTCTTGAGGTAGGTGTTCGTCGTGGCCGGCGCGCGCTTCGCTGCTGCGGGCTTGCGCGTTCCGCGTCGGGCACCCTTCTGAACCACGTGCTTGTCGGCGGCGACCAGCGCGTCCTTGAGCGCGGTGAGCAGTGTCGGGCTGAACGACTCGACATAGGCCAAACCGCGCTCGTTCGCCCAGACGCGTAGCCACTCGATTGCCTGCGTGTAGGTGCCGAGCGTGCTGGCTCGCAAGAGCTTCCCAGCGCCCTCGAGATAGCCCGTGATCGCGGCGTCGAACGTGGTTTGTGTCTTCATCGGCGCGCCCGAAGCGAGCTCTGCGCGTCGCTTGGCGATGGTCTGGCTCAACCGCTTGGCCCACAACGCTCGCGCGTGATGCGTGGGCATGGCCACCTCATCCACTAGTGGCTTGCGCAGCCGGCCTGTGTCGGGATCGGTGTAGCGCGCTTGCCAGACGACACGCTTGCTTGGCAGTTCGCGGCGGAGCAGCACGACGCCCGGGTGAGGGGACCTGATGCGGCGGTGCTTAGGCATGACGGGGGACCTCCGAAGCGCCGTCAACGCCGACTGAAGCGTGGGACCCTATATGGGACCCAACTTTCTTCTGTTGGCTAGTTTTTAGTGTTGAAGGCTGCGGCAAGAACTCGCTGGTAAACCTAGCAGAATCCACTAACTAACTCCAATCGACAGAGACCGACAGAAGTCGAAAAATGACCTTGCCAAGGTTGACGTCGAGGGTTCGAATCCCTTCTCCCGCTCTACGGTTTGTCTAGGGAATTCCGCTAGTTACACGGCCGCTTCGGGGTGGCCCGACACGGTCGCTTCGGCTGACCTTCCACCTAATGTTCCACTTTTCGCGGTGGACACGAGATGGAGCACGGCGTTGACGGCCTTGTGCTTCTCGTCCACCTCCACATGCGAATAGTGCTCGGTCATGCGCTCGGTGACGTGGCCGGTCATGGAGCGGACGACCTCGCCGGTGGTAGCCTGCCGCAGCAGGTTGTTAAACGTGCGCCGGAAGCCATGGATCGTAAAACGATCTGCGATCCCTGCCTTTCCCAGAGCACGTTCGAGCGGCTTCTGAAGTGACGAGCCGCGAATGATCGTGCCCTTCTTCGACAGGAACACGTAGCCGCTCGCCAGCCCAGGCGCCTGCGCTTCGATGAGCCGGCGTCGGTGGTCCTTCAGTGTGTCGGCGAGGATCGTCGGAAGTGGCACCGTGCGCGACGACCCTGTCTTGGTCGTGCCGACGATCCCTTTCCAATGCGCGCGGCAGATGTGGACGACTGCCTCTTCGAAGTCGACGTCCTCCCATCGCAGCGCGGTCCCCTCGCTCACTCTTGCCGCCGTCAGCGCCAAGAACAAGAACAGTGGGTACCAGTGCGTTTCGTGGTCTCGGAATGCATGGAGGACCTTCGCCAGTTGCTCGGCTGTCAGCCGGTTGGGTCCGCACTCCGAGTGCGCCTCTCTCAACGCATGCACGCGAGCTGAGGCATCTCTTGGTAACCCGAGCTCGGCGACCGCATCACGCAAGAGCGTTTTCAGAATACGCAGCCTGCCGTTGACGCTCGCCGATTTTCCCTCTTGCCCATCGCGCCATCGCACGATGTCGATGGGTTCGATGGCGTCGAGGTAGTGGTCTCCAAGCACGGGCAAGATATGCAGATCGAGAGCCTGTGCATATCTGTTCGCGGTGGATGGTTTAAGTACGCGCAGCTTGCCAGTCAGCCACGAGCTCGCGTAGGCCGTCAGTCGAAGCCGGTGCGCCTGAGTTCGTCCCGCTTCGAACTCCAGACGCAATTCTTCCTTTGCACTGGCTGCCTCTGCTGCTGTTGCTGCGGCGAGCACCTTCTTGACTTCCTTTAGCTTGCCGGTCTTCGGATCCAGCGCCTTGATGCGCACGCGGAACCTTCCGTCCGACACTCGATGTACTCCTGGATATCGTGTCCGTTGCATCTGGTTCTCCAGACGCCCCGGTCGTTGCATGCCGGCCCGGAGCATAGCGCACTGTTCGGCGCTCAAGAAACTGGTCGAGCGTCGCCACACGAAACATATGTGTTCCGCGCGGCCCGCGGCCGTCTGGCGTAAGTGCCCTGCGCTGAACCAGCGAACGCACTGCTGATGCCGACCGTTTGAGGTGTTGAGCTGCTTCGGCGAGCGTGTGCCATGCACTGCCACGCTGCGAGGCGGGAGGATCCACCATGATCCTGACGACACGCCCATCAATGCTGACACAGATTTCCTCACAGCCCACCGCGACGAGGCCGCTCAGCACGGCTCGCAGCGGCGCGTCTGGGATCTTATGCGGGGTCATCCGAATGCCCGAATCTGGCGCGTGACTCGGCCATCGTCAGAGGACGAGGCGGCAGGGCGCGCTCGTTTCATTTGCCTTGGCCGTGATGGCGCTCGTGAGCGACGACGCCGTGCGGGCTGCGGCATGTTCGATGTTTCGCGCCGGGCTGCGTCGGAGACCTCATGCTCCCTGTCGGTTGTGCTTCGCTCGGGCAATGCCTCGATGCGAGAGCTCAACGTTTCAATCAGCATCACGTCAAACTTCGGCATGTGGTCCTCGCATTGGCGCTCCGAGACCGGCGCACGCACGGACCGGCGGCCGTTTTCGTGCGGATTCATTGAGTCCTATCGAATCGGAGAGCCGGAAGTTGCGGTGTCGCCGCTGCGGCTTCTTGGCGCCGACCGATCGTGCATAGGTCGGCGACACACGCCCGGTAGCTTTGGCGAAACATCTGAGTCCCCGCGGTCCGCGGCCGTCGCACGCCAAGCCGCCGCGATGAATCAACGAACGAACGGCTGACGGTGAGCGCTTGAGGTAGCGGGCCGTTTCATCAAGTGTGAGCCAGTTGTCGTCGCGCTTGCAGTGCGGGCGATCAACCGTGATCTGTACAAGTTGGCCATCTAGCGTGGCGGACGGCTCGCCGCCCCCATAGATGACAAGGGATTGCAACGCGCTGTGCACCGCTTCATCGAGAAAATGGCCCGCGTTCATCGCGCGCCCCGCGCGGGGTGTGTATTGGCGCAGTCCGGATCGAGTTGCTTTGTGGGTCGCAGGCATTGGAGGCAGTGGTTCGATGTCGCCCGCTTAGCGCTGACTTGCCGAGCACCTCGATCTCCGGAAACATTCAATTGTCCAAGGCCAATTCGCCCTGATAGGCGAGTTGCGTGGTTGCTCTGGGTCGACCCGTAGCTCCCTCTCCGAGGTTCTGCGGGCTCGAGCGAGGCGCGTTTCACGGCCGTTGCCACGCCCCCGCGATAGTTGAGGCATTTCGCGACCTCGGCCGTCGTGAAGCGTGGGCGGACCCGCACGATCTGAGCCCGTTTGCCCCACGTTGTTGTCGATGACAGCTCAATGGCGTTAGCGTAAACGTCCCTGAGTCGCAACTGCTTCGCTCGCTGAGGCCGCCCCGTCATTGAGCCTTATCGGCCTGAGACCGCGAAAGTTGCGGCGGTCCCTACACGCGTCGTGTTGATGGACGCGGTGACCACTCAAAAGGACCGGCCCTTGCCGCAGCACAGCGCTCCGTTAGGCGCGAGTCGGAGTGATGGCCAGCTTGACGCGCACATGATCGTCGCGCTCGACGAACTCCAGCTGGTCCTCGCGTCCGACGAGCGTGCTCGCGCTTTCGCGGCGGCGAGTGTTCAGTGGGAGGTTTCACGACTGGGGCTGAGCTTGCCCAACACACAGCGGTGTCGAGGCGATCTAGATGCACTGAGCCGAAGCTTGGGCGAAATGCGCGGTGTCTCGATTGCTCGTGATGATCGTTACCGCGCGACCGGCGCGTTCGACGTAGAGCTGATAGACCTCGCGGCTTTCGTCTTGCGGCATCGTCTCGAGCGCAAGATCATCGACGATCAAGAGGGTCAGGCCACACAGCTGAGTCAGCAGCGCATCGCGAGAGTTGTAGAGCCGACTCTGGCGCAGCGATCGCAGGCATCAAGTAGGCACGCTGGCAGAGCATGTGATAGCGGTTCTTGCACGCGAGGTGCCCGCGCGTAGCGGCCAAGAGGGTCTTGCCGGTCTCGATGTGGCCGAGCACCACAACATCGCGATGGGCGTCCATCAAGCGGACGCTCACCAGCTCCGCGAACAAACGTTTGTCGTGGCTGATGGCTGGTGCCTTGTCCCGGCGTTCGTCAAGCTGCCTGACCGCGCACTGACCTCGTTCAGCACTCCCGGCGCCTACGGCGGCGAACCTGTCTACGCGCGGTCGCGAACCCACTGGCGTGCCATGTCGACTGTGCGTCGCTGCGACAGCTCATGGCTGTCTCGCGTGCATGCCAGTGCAGACGCCGAAGCGTCCCGCGCACGGTGGGTACCATGAGTCGGTGACATCCGCCCCCCACGCAGACCTCGTGGCCATGTCGCAGCCGCGCCGTTGCGCGTCACGTCCAGGCGTTGTCGGCGCATCGTGGCGCGAGTGAATCTCGGCCGTACGGCCAGCGCATACAAACCGTGTACGACTCGTAGCGGCATCGTGGTCTGCCATGTCGCGTGCACGTCTTGGCGACAAAGCACGACCGTAAAAGTCATGCAGCCAGTACGTCGCTCTGTCACACCGAGCGATGGTAGCGGGCTGAAGCAGCAGCGTAGCTAGCAACGGGCGTGGTGCGCGGCTGCGCCGTCCACGTCTTGGTGCACCGACATCCGGCAACTATTGGTGAGACGGGCCGATAAGGGAGTGATGGGGAATGGCAAGATAAAGGGTTTGGCTCTTGTTGTTAGGTAAGTGCACGAGATGACGATCGAAGAGTTGGGTCTTGTCGTGCTCGGTTGGCTCTAGGTCGCGTGTAAGCGCCTGCAATTACATCAAAACTACAGGGTCCATGGCGCGATACAACGACGATTCACGCCCGTTTCGGCCGAAAAAGCGGGGAAGGGCGGCGCCGCGAGAGACTGAGCCAAGCCTGCGCGTGGCTGTGCTTCGAAGGCTTGGTTCTTGGGGTACACGCGCCGGCGCAACGCGCCGTGCGCGGATCGCAGTTCGACCGCCTCGGTCTTTCGATCGACGTTGCGTTGTCAAAGCGAGGTACGTCGCGTGCGGACTGGACCAGTCGCGGACAGGCGCGCAGCTACTCTCGTCCGCACGGGTTCACCTCAAGTACGTTGAGCGTGAAGGTGTTGAGCGCGACGGAAGCCCTGGACGGCTTTACGGGTCGGAGCTCGCCGAGCAGGGCGCTGCCGATGTGAATACAGTGCCGACTACGGTGCGTTTTCGGGGTCGCTGGAGCCAACCGGCGGCGAGCGCGACTACGACAAGCTCGCCACTCGTATCGACGGACGAGACGCTGAGCTCGTGAGCCACACGGGCTCAGCGGAGCCGGTTAGCTACGTCGCGGGGGTCCATTTTCCCGAAGTGCGAGCCGACATCGAGGGTCTGCGACTCACCATGGTAGCAACCTGCCGGTCCGTGGGCGGCCAACAGGAAGCCGAG
>Ga0307511_10008885_pt1 | contig 10026 bp, 6 predicted proteins | sample 13_EM_MG_FD_200266 | JGI IMG/M metagenome (GOLD analysis project Ga0307511, IMG submission 200266) | Populus trichocarpa ectomycorrhiza microbial communities from riparian zone in the Pacific Northwest, United States - 13_EM | ecosystem: Host-associated > Plants > Roots > Unclassified | place... | reverse complement strand
TTTTATCATTGTAATATGTGTGTGTGTGTGTGTGTGTGTGTGTGTGTAGTTGATAGAGTCCAAGAAGGATAATCAACTTCTCTTTTTATACTGCTTTTCGTCGCAACCATGTTATTTGCGTGGCTGGGATTATCATTGCGCAAAAGTCTTGCTTGTTTTTGCTAGTTAGGCGTCAATTACTGGGATATTTAGGAATTAAAGAGACTGGTTTTTAACAAAGAAAACAAAAGGTGAAGGAATTTATTAGGCACCAAAGAAATCGTGGATTTCGAGGCTACAAATATGATTGTTGAAGAAAACGTGAGTGTTGCAACAGAAATAGAGTTAATGTTAAATCATTTCTAGGTTACCATATCTAGTTGCTAGATCATATATTTTCAATAGTCCCAATAATTGCATATTTTGATCCATTATAGGAAAAACTAAAAAAGGTAAAGGTTTTCTTTTGCAAGAAATATTGTGCACACAATCACGAATTAATTCGGAATTTCATAATATTTTTTTTATTATTTTGATCATCAAACTTTTTTCTTTTCGATTGTATCATTATGTGGCCAAATTGATGACTAATTACTTCTAATTTGTTGAGGAATGAAAAGATTCAAATTCAAAGGACTAAAGTGAAAAGGCAGGGAAACTAAGTAGCGGTTTCAAATTTGATGCTAAAAGTTAACTTTGCTCCTCCTACTTTCTAATTGATACAATTATAGTCCTTTTTGTTTCCAATATTTCACTTTCTTTACTTTTCAATTCCTTAGTTTAAGAAAAAAGAGAGAAAGTCGTCAGATTCTGGTTCAGCATAAAGAAAATTATCGTTGGCGCTAATTCTGACAATGAAAAATGTTAATCTTGGTGTTAACGGGTTCTATTTGATAAGAGAAGTTTCATTTGAGTATTCGTTAGCCTTAACCTTGCCTAAAAGAGTGGATTTACAATCTTAAATGGATTGTAGGTGATGTACAATTAAACTTTTATATGTTGAAACCCTTTGAACCATTAAAATTTTAAATTGATCAAGATATTATTAATTTAAATGATAAATCATCATTTTATATATTAATTAATTTTTAAATGTATTTTTAAAAAAAATATATTGAACTTAATACATGTATTCAATAATGTGATTATACGAATATTACCGATTACCAAATTATGAATTATCATTATTCTAAGTATTTGTTTAACAAAAACAAATTCATGAATGCAATTACTCTTATTAAATAGAAGTTATGTAACTATCTATTTTTGTAAGAAACTTAAATTACATTCATTGTATACTTAATTAATATACTTCATGAACACGAAGTCAAGCAAAAACATCAATAAAAAGAACATTAGTATCACAAACAATAAAACTAAATAAAATAGTTTCCTATATCTAAGGTGTAAGGACATCAACAATGATGGATGAAAGGCGTAAAGCATCGTGTGAGTGAAATATAGAAAATCCAATTTAAATTCAAAAGCAATTACAATAATGGGTGTTAAAAAAAGTTTATTTTGGAAATCAAGATATAATATCAAATAAAATCAAGAAGCCTTCAGAGTATCTATTAGCCAATATTGATAAAGTTGATGTCAAACAACATAAAATCAAAAAATTCTTGGAGCTAGAGAAGATTTTCTATGAGTGGTTTGTTCAATACAAAGAATATATGTATATGCCCAGAGAACTAATCGAAGAAGGAAAATGAGTTTCTAAAAAGATGTACTCTATAGATACGTAAATTTCTATTTTCTCAAGATTGGCTCAAGTATTTCAAATAAAAATATGGCATCAAGATGTATCGTCATTTTAAAGAAAGCAGATCAGTTAATATAGAACTTATGAAGAGTAATTTGCAGTCCATAAAAGATAAACTAAATCAATTTCCATTAAAGATATTATTAATATGGATGAAACATGAATGTTTTATAGGCTACAAACATATCATTCTCCTGAAACAAAACAACTTATAGGTAAGAAACAAGACAATGAATAACTAAATTATCATTGTTATTTGCTATAATGAAGATGGTTATGATAAAATTTCTTTATAGTTCAATTGCAAGTATGCTAAATCACAATGCTTCAAGAATGTGAACTTAAGCAAAATTAATTGTGAATATCATGCCAAGAAATGATAATATATGATTAAGATTTTATTTCAAAACTATATTCAAAAATCCAATAGAAAAATAGATGGTAGAAAAGTTTTCTTGCTTGATAATTGTCTAGATTATCCAAAAATTATTGAAGGTTTGAAAAATATTGAATTGTTTTTCTTTCTAATTAATACAACTTCAAAGATTTAGTCTTGTAATGTAGGGATAACACGAGCTTGTAAAATGCATTATTATCATTGATTTTATTAAAAAAAATTGAAGAGTTATGAAATTGAAATTCAAAATCCAAAGACGATAAATGTTTTAGATATAATAAATCTTGCAGTATTAGATTGGACAATTTTTGTTGAAGTAAGTATAATTATAATTTTTTTTTTAACATGGTAAAATTAAGTCTATGCATAATATGAGTTTAGAAAATTTGTATCAATACTCATCAGATTTCTTAACAAACGAAAAAAAAGAGTAAGAAATACGGTAAAAAAAACATAAATTTGAGGGAAAAAACAGAATAAAAGAGAACAAGATGCTACTCTTAGGTCAATTGATTACTATTGAGAATGTAATATAATTTTAATTTCATCTAAGAATTCCATATATAATCAATGGCATCTCTTCCAAGTCTTTGGTCGAACGTAAAGCTCTGCCAAGTTGCGCGGTGGATTTGACAATTAATTTTTCTTATTTCGATAAAAGTCTGTTTCTAACCAAGCTTTTGACTTGGGTATGTTCGGACAAGCAGGTTGCGTCCACCCCTTCTGGAAGTACTCTTCTTTTCCATACAAGTACACCCAATTTAGTCTTGAAAAGACACGAAGATAGAATACCCAAGAGAACTTGCATGGAATAAAGGAAATAAGCTAGAAGATTCCATGGCACACCCTTTGGTTTTACTTATCAGCTGTCATATTTGATATAAAATCACATTATTTAATTAAAATAACATAATTATAACCCTTAAAATACTTCAATTAATCAAGTTTTAGATTTACTTATCAATGATCACGAGTTCGAGTTAGTTCCTTCAGAGTCACTGAAAATTTACATGGTCGTTAACTTTAGAGTTCGTGAGATTAGTCGAGGTATGCGCAAACTGATCCGGACATCCACGTTAATAAAAAATAATAATAACATAATTATTCAATTAAATCTCTTGCCCACATGTTAAGGGAAACATCGGCCTTCTGGTGTTTTCCCGATTCATTAAAAAAAATATATTACTTACATTAATTCACAATCTCGTTTTTCTTATAATACATCATTTAATTATTTGTGAATCAAAGTTAAAAATCTTGCATAGTCGTAATCCTAAGACTCTTACGTATCGAATACCCTTTGGATATTAAAATGTTTGATCGTAATAAACTATATAAAAACCATTATATTACACGCAATCTCTGGTACTAAAAGGAACGTGAAGATCGCATTAAAATTTGTGTTTTTTTGTATGTAGCGAATAATAATATATCCAATACCTTTTGATCATCCAACTAATCTCTATAATGATTATTAATTTAATAACGACTAAAATTATTTATCATTTAGTATTTTACAAGAATATTCGATTAAGACATTACTATATATATAAAACAGGACTTGTGGGTTCACACAGCACAAGTAAAAAAAATATATTTATAGTCATCTGATTATTCTTTTAATTTCTTGTATGATTTTCTTTTTTTTTTTAATATTCACAAGAAAAATCTTAGGTGTTGATTTTCACGTATGGTTTACATAAAAATCATTAATTAATTAGTGTTAAAGTCTATTCACTCATCGATTTTAAAATTTCATTTTCACACTACTCCAAACCGCGTATGGTATAGCCGTGTGTCCTCAACCACATGATTGCTCCCACAGCAGTCAAATTGAGTGTTAGACGGGGTTGATTTATAAGGCACCGTTTGTTTTTCTTGTGGAATCATGTTGCATTTTTAAAATATATTTAGCTTAAAAAAATTAAAATTGATATATTTTTTAGAGTTTTTTAATGGTTTTTATATGCTGATATTAAAAATAAAAAAATATTTTAAAAAACCAACTTTTATTACATGACAAAAAAAATGAAGTTGCGAAGAAACCTACGAATTCCTGAGGTTAGAATGTCAGCATTTCCATGACTGGACGGACTGGCCTAGGATATATGTTATGGTTTGGTGCGTTGATTTATGAAATTAATGAATGTTTTTTTGTTCGGCAAGTTTCCATATTAATTTTCTTATTGTCTTAAGCACATAATTGGAGGTTAGGCCACAATTTTCCGTTCTCTATCTTTTCACAATCTCAAAAAATATTGAAAAACTTAAAGTAAAAACAAATCCCTTCTCACGGGGACAAACAACCGATGACATGTGTATATGTCACCCTTGTAATAAGCCAACCACTGTCCAATTATATCTTTAATTACTATGTATAAAAAAAAAACTTACGAAATAATAAATATATCATGTGAGTAGATAAAAAAATATATCATAATAAAATCTTGAGGGATAAACTTAAAAAAAAATTAAATTAATAATTTTAAGTGAAAATTTCTTAGGATATATTTATTGCTTATTGTTTTATCTAGATCAATTGATGAAAACGTTCATATTAATTATAAGCTTTAATTGACTAGCTTATTCTCTTAATTAATACAATGGAGATACTTAATGTCAAAGAAAGATATAAAATACGAATATTCATATTTTATTTTTATTTGTAAATTCACCCTTTTTCTTTAAAAAACAGAAAAGTTCGAAATGAAGGTAGTTCCAATAGGAACAGTGGGCTATAGCAAATATAGCTCTATTAAAATTATTTTGAGTATATATGTACTCCCATTTATTTATGGGTTTTTTTTTTCTTTTTCTTTTTTCTATCATTTCTTATTTATTTATGTGCAACTACGTGAAGAAGTTTGCTCAAGTAGAACCGAATAATTTCTAGTGCAACAATTTGACTGTGCATATATACAGTAACCTTTGGATTGTTAATGGAATGTCAAAGGGTTAGTTATAAGTATTCTTTGGTTTTTAGGAGGGTTTTATTTATTTATTATTATTCTTAATTACATCTTTTCAAGTGCTGGATTTGGATTTTTACTTAATTTCAAAGGGATTTGATTATATTTTAGAATTCTAAAATATAACCCAATGCTTACCTCATCTCTTTTCTTGTCTTAAAAGAATGATTTTTCTGGTTAGGTTATGCATGAAAATAACATGAATTCAATTTCCTTGCAAAACAAAGCAACATGGTCCTTTCTAACTCCTGTACGAAATAAACATAAAAACTAAAAAAAAAAAAAAAACAGGAGTAAATTAGATAATCTTTTTACACCCTTAGCTAGTCATGAAATAACTCCTGTCAAATCAGTTGATATATAGTTGGAAAAAAATTGTGTAAATTAAAATTGTGTTTCCAAATGAAAATTTAAAATAAATTTTGGTTTAAAATAATTTATATATATATATTTTTGAATTATTTAAATATATCAATATTAAAAATAATATTTAAAAATAAAAAATAATCATTATCATATCTCAAATTCCTTAACATAAAATTAAAGTTATTATTGTGGCATTGGATCCATTGGTTGATTTTGTTTAGTAATTTTTATCGGGCGATTTAGTAGTGTAATCGCATGAAACACATGAGAAGTGGATAAACATGACAATTAATTTTATGAATCTTGAATTTAATAATTATATAAACTTTTAATGACTTTAAAATTTATAAAACTTGAATTAATAACTTTTAAAAAATAAATTTAACAACTAAGGTATACTCTTCAAAATTATAAAATATATTTTTCTTGATTTGTAATCCAAGTGTTTCCATCCATTAGATAAAACTAATAGAGAAATCATGGTGCGTTAATGGAAGGAACAATGAGAGTAAGGTCCACAACCAAGCTATGAGCCATGTCAGCAGCTCCATAAAATGCCGTACAGTCAATCGTACTGAGGGACTAAACCCCACCGACCCACCACCCACCCACCTCCTTTTCATGTCTTTAATAATCTTTTGCCTGTGCAAACCAGTAAACAAAAGCTCAAGAGATGAGGGAAAATGACGTGTCTTGCGTGAACAGACAAATTAAATGACAGAGAATTCCACGAGTTTCTGTCTCGGCGGGCTCCCCTTTTTTCACCTGTCGAGTAGAAAAGTTCCCCTTGTTTTGCAGTCACTTCGGCTCCTCTCCCTTTATTTTGAACTTCATTATTTTTATGCTTCTTTTCAAGATCAGACCATGCTTGCACTCAGCATGCCTTAGTTTTATTTCCATTGGCGGAAGGAAAGTCTCTTAAGGTACACTCTACTTTCATGATGCTAATGGCTTTGGTTGAACTACTGAATTGAAAAGGAAACGATCGGTGTCCAGAAAGGAGGAGCTATCATTTTCTCTCTTCGAAGTTGGTATTACTTATCAATCTCAATATCTGTCTTCTTTAGATTTTATGTGGAAAGATTTTAGTCAAATAAGTTGAAAGATTAGTTGGTCCAAGCTCGGACTAGTCAGGAATTAAATTGTAAGAATATAACTTGGTGGTCCAACCGTACGAAGTTCGACCACGGACTCCACTATTTTCTGTGTCTGAAAACTATTTGTAAGAAAAGATCTGTGAAGCAGATTTCACTATCATTTTGGTCCACAGGTTGGGCAATAGTGGGAAAGCAAGGAACAAGTAGGCTTGCCAATGTCATAGCCCATAAAAACAGTCATGGTTGCCTTCCACTTTGGGTTTTGGGTGGGCAAAATGCGTCAGCAATAGTAACTTCTCTTTCCCTTTTCTATGCATTTCTCATTTTTCAAATACTTACGTGAGTGAAAGAAAACTATTTTCTTTTTTCTTCTTTTTTCTTTCTTTTATTTTTTATTTTTCAATGTGGAATTATAAAATGTATTTTTTAAAAGTTAAAAACAGATTTTTTGATTAAAAAATACATCAATGTTACAACCATTTTTCGTAAAAAATAATCAAAATCATGATTTTATAATTATCATCTTAATATTATTATATTTGTGATAATCAAGTTTTAAAATATTAATTTTATTTCATTCAAATTAAAAATTATCATGAAAAACATATATGGTTAAGTAAAAATTATACGTACTTATCACATGACGACATATATACTGAACCAACCTATATAAGAATTTCATATAAAAAGATTACATATGTCTATAGAAAGACTCATGTGATAGTTGTTTAAATGATTCTTAGACTTAAGATCACTAAGATACCTTGTATAGAGTGTACTAACCTAATTTTTGAATTTTCAAAAACATATTAAAAAAATAAATGAAAAATAATTTGGAAATTTAGTAAAGACAATACAAATTAAAGGTTCAGGAACCAATAAGGAGAGAATTATAAATTTAGAAGTCAATTTGACCAATTTGATATTATTCAAGGTCTTTATCTTCACATTTATTTATATTGACATTTCAAGGACAATCACTAAGCACGCGAGAGATCTTTTGAAACTAGATAGTAACCTACTTTTTGATGCACCTAACGAGTAGAATCTACCTACTAGGTTGTACCTTGTATATTCTCACTATGACAAGCCTAACATGTGATATCTTGAATTCTAAGATCATTGGGCACCAAATGGTCATCCTATAAGAATTTTATAAGGGTCTAAGCTGTTATAGTTGAAAAAAAAAAACTATCTTGAACAAGAAGCTGAAAGATTATCAAAAGTTCAAACTTATAGCAAGAATGGACAAGGATCCCCTTGTTGGCATGATAATAACATTAAATTCCTAAAATTTATGAATAATGATTATTGTTATCTTGTGAAGAGCGAGTCCACATTGAAAATGTATTTTTCTTGTTAATAATATCATTATTTTTATATAATTACATGATTTTTATTTAATGAATTAAAATATAGATTTTCTATTAAAACATATCTAAATACTCGACTGTGAAAAAAACAAATGAACAATAAAAAAAAAGTAATCGAATCATTCTGGAATGGTAAGATTAAATGCCACTGAAGTAGGTGTGGCCGTGTAGGAGGTATTGAATTGGCCAGCATTTTTCTTCGCTGGACTTAAATAGCAAAGTGTGGGGGAATTATGCAGCCATGTGATTGACTGATTTCTCAATTTGACATTTCCTTCCAATATCTATATTATTATATCATTGCACACGCTATGTTGTCAGTCAAATTAATCTTTTTTAATGTGAAAAATATCCTAGTATTTTTAATATAATTTTTAATAAAAAAAACTATAAAAATTGATATGATATAATTTCATTAACTTAATAGATTCAAAAAAATATTGAACGATCAATAAAAATATAGCTTGACTTGAAAAAATCAAGATAACATCCTTTTTCAAAAAATATTAAAATTACAACATATTATATCGATTCAGATCAATTTGGGTTAATCTATCAAATTCTCTATCTAGATCATGAGACTATGATAATCTTATAGAAAGAAAATAACAAAAAAAATATTAAACTCAATTCTCAATCAATCCAATGTTAAGTGATGAAATTAAAAACAAAATTCAATTAAAAAAATAAGTCAAGTCAACTTGGGTTAATCTATCAAACATGAGTCATAAGATTGAGATAACCCTATAGAAAAAAAATTGAAACAAATTATAAAACTCAATTCCTATTAATCCAATATTGAAGGGTGAAATAAAAAAAAAACAACTAAAAAAGAACACAAAAAATCACTCTAGTCAACCAAAGTCAACTGACCAAACTTGTGACCTGAGTTATGAGACCAGGATAACCTCACAGAATGCAAATCAAAATAAATTAGGAAGTTTAATTTCCAATCAACCTAATATTAAAGGATGAAATTTAAAAAAAAAATCAACTAAAAAAATAACAAAAAAAACCTGAGTCAACCACCCTAACCTAGGACATGGATCATAAGACCGTGATAACCTAATAGAAAAAAATGAAAAAAAAGTTATAAATCTCAATTCACAATCAGTCAAATTTTGAAGGATTAAATTGAAAAAAAATCAAATAAAAAAGAACAAAAATATACCTCTAGACAATTCGGGTTAATCTGCTAAAACCGGATCAGAAAGATTGAGATAATTCTATAGAAAGAAAATAAAAAAAAATATAAATTTTAATTCTCAATCAATCGGATGTTAAATGATGAAACTGAAAAAAAATAGAAAAAAAAATTACTTAAGTCGACACGGCTAGCCCACAAAACTCGCAACCTAAGTTATAAGACCAGCATAATTCTATACAAAACAAATCAAAATAAATTATAAAGTCTTATACCTAATGAACACAATGTTGGATGATAAAATTAAAAATAAAATAAAGTTTGAAATTAAAAAAGAGTCCTAAAAAATTTTGAGGACCAAAATGAAAAGGTACTTTGCTTTTCTTCATTGCTATAGTGAAAAGCTAAGCTCTTTTAGTATATTTTTATAATTTGATTTGAGGTTTGATTGTAACCAAATAAAAAAAATGTATTACAATTACAAAAATAAAATAAAATAAAATGCATAAATGTTTTCTATATAAATTTACACTGTTTTTTCCTTGTTTTTTTTTTCAATTTGGCCACTGAACTTTTTTTCTCTTCGAAATGATTCTTTTATTGTGAAATTGACACTCAATTTTTTTGCTTTGTTTAGAAAAGGCCAGATTAAAAGATAAATGATAAAAGTGAAAAACTTAGGGAAGATAAGTGACAATTTCAAAGTTGTCGCAAAATGTTCACTTTGGTACAAAACTTTCTATTTCATATTTTTTAGTCTTTGATATGAGAGAGAAGAGAGACTTGCCAGATATCGATGATAGAGAGAGAAAATGTTGGTTAACATCGATTCTTGTCATTAAAAAATCAATTTTGGTGTCGACAGTTTATATTTTATGAGGAGAGTTTTACTCGGGTATTCCATATCATTCCTTGCTAAGATGGTAGAAATGACCT
>Ga0307511_10008884_pt1 | contig 10026 bp, 5 predicted proteins | sample 13_EM_MG_FD_200266 | JGI IMG/M metagenome (GOLD analysis project Ga0307511, IMG submission 200266) | Populus trichocarpa ectomycorrhiza microbial communities from riparian zone in the Pacific Northwest, United States - 13_EM | ecosystem: Host-associated > Plants > Roots > Unclassified | place... | reverse complement strand
CCAAATTACTTCATGCTCATTGAGAGAGAGAGAGAGAGAGAGATGTCGTTTCTTTCAGGCACTGCTGATTTTGATTGCAAGAGACTGATGATAATCAACTGTTCAGAAAGCATTTCATCAACACCTTTCACGTCAAGAAAAATAGTCAATGTACAGGCCTAGATTCAAAGTATTGATTGCAGATGAAGAAAGAGGAGAATAACCACGTACCCCTTTGTATGGTTCAAAGTTCAAACTCAAGATATAAAACTTTCCCCAGCAAGGAGAATTAAAACGAACCAGCACTTTGATAATTCAATAAGTTGTTTACTCGTTACCGAGTATTTCTGGATCTTGGTTTTTTTTTAAAAGAAGGTTTTTGGATCAAGTTTTATTCACACCAAAGATGAAAAGGAGTTATGGGATCTGATCTTACATGCATCGAGGATAAAACTAGTGATTGAGAGGGAGAAGACTGCCATAAAAAACCAAAGCACAACTCAGTGAACCTACCGTTCTGAGTACAGAACCAATGCTGTTGGTGTTTGATAAGATTCTGGAGGGCCTCATGTGGGGACTGGAAAGTGGAAAGGGACACTGCCCCTTGTATTTTAGCAAATAAAGCAAAAGCTTTGAATAAAGAGCCTTCCAGCACAATCAGAGTTTGCCAAATTCCTGAATGCCTTTAATATCCCAGTTGCGTGGGAGGATACTTCCATGACAGGTCAGTGACATTTGCCTTGTCACCAGATACTCTACACCGTGGCATTTACTACTTGCCACCATGCATTTGGATGGGCCATAGAAAATATCATTTGCTGGCACAGATCAAGATGCACTCCGGTGCCGAACATGCAAAGGAAAGGTAATCTACTTTGGGACGTGGGCCTTGTGCCCATCCTCGGGAACAAGGCTCAGAAAGACACGAGCCCAGGAGGGAGGCCCGCATAGCACTGCCACACAGTCTGATCATGTGTGTTTGTGGGGCAATCATTGTTTGCAGTTGGAAGGAAAGGATCCTTCGAATAAACGAAGTGCCACGTCTCTCTGCTTCTTCTATACTGATAGACCAATGATTGGCTAGGCCAATCTCGTTAAAACCAACTCATAGTCATATGTTCTTTCAGGTCGAACAGTTCCATTGGGAGAAGAGAAAACCATTTCTCAAGTGTCTTTCAAGAGATTCAAAGGTACCGGACTTGAAATGTCTTCTTCTCCCAAATGAGATAGCGAAATGCTTCAAACTATCCTCGATTTTTTTTTTTATTATTACATGAACAAATCTGTTACCAATGACCGGATGTTCGAATCATCGGTTAAACAAACAAGCTACGACAATAGATATTTTAAATTTAACATGCCTTTTAATTTGATGATAAAATCAGATTTCATACATTTAGAAAAATTTAATAAAGTTTCTCGCTTCAAAAGATTTGAACTCAAAACATCAAAAAACGTCACAACATGTTCCTGTAATAGCAGAGAAAATAACTTAAGAACATGGATTGTTTATACATCAAGTCCTAGCTCCTTGTTAAAAGTCTTGACAGGTGATATATGGTGGGGGTGAGGCCCATGAACACGACACAGGATAGTCACAGGTTAAGGAAACACCACGAGATGGTTCCATTGGAGAGCAAATTGCGTTGTAAATAATATACTCAACAAGATACCTTCGATACCTTCCCAGATTTTACAGGAGCAAGAAAGAAAAAGGAAGGAAATCGAACCAATTAGTTTACTTGGATATCACTGTTCAATTTCCAAGTTATTTTCAAAAACGAAGATCAGCAAGCATTCGGTGCCGCATTTAGATAATTACCATGTAGTGCTCTGCCTACAGAATTTACTTTAATGCTGGATCTACAGCAGAAATGAGGTGACTTGAATTTTAAATTGATGAACGAACAAGAACAAGCATTAACAAAAATTGGAAACAATTGCACAATTACTCCATTTCGGCAAGTCACAACACACTATCACTTTTTACATGCGCGACAATCAACATACACTAACAAAATATCAAAGAACCCGCCTTATATTTAAGATATAGTTTCCAGACATCAGAGCTATACCTACTATCCAAAATATAATCACTCATGAACCACAATGTCAGCAACACTTTGTCCAGATCCTTTGAATCCTTTGAATGAATGGGCTGTGACGGTGGTTACAAATTCCAACACAGAACGACTCCAGAGTTCCCGCATTACAGAAGCCACATCACATGCTTTTGACCTCTACAGTTTCATTGCACAGCAGCTTTGGGAACTTTCATGCCAAATCCACGCTTTACCTTCTCAACTCTGTTTGGAAAATCAATGAGATTATGTCCTTCCACTTTCGTAACAAATTTGTTTTCTGTAAAATATTAGATGACACAACAGCAACCTTCATGAAAGAATGGATGTGTAGGTTCAACCCATGTAATGGACTCACATTATTATGGGAGACATTGATTAAATACATTCCTCTCAGAGATGACAAGTTAAAATTAGTAAACTTTCCTTTTCAGGTGGCTAATGGTACAAAAGGATAAGAAAAACTTGAGTTGATCGACAAGATATCTAAAACTAATTTAGCAATTATTCAGTACCGTTATGAAGAGATGTAATCTCTTCATGCAAAGTTAGCCCGGTGCAAATAGTACGGAAAATGCAGTGATGAACATAACACTCACTTGAATAAAAATAGTGTTAAAATTGCATTATTCTTTCTATACCAGTAAAACATTCAGAGTGGTGAGGGAGCCATGATGTTGCTGTGATCCTTTCATTTTTCTTTATGACATAGGCAGTGGTTATAATCAAATGGCGTTGTGATATGACACTCATTGTAAAATAGTTGATGGCAGGATTAAACGATGAAATTCTCATTCTTTGATAAATTGACAAGCAAAAGGAAATGAGGTAAATGAGCAGTGGAGCATGGAAACTTACGTTGGAGCAAGTTTGCCAAGACTATCCATCTCTTCTCCAGTGTCCTCATCCAGGACTCTTCCAGAGATTTCAACGATGTAAGATCTGTCTCTATCAGTGGGCAGTCCTCTACTAGCCAGCAAATCAAAATCTTTCTGATGAAGCTCTCTTCCATTTACAAAAATACCAGTATTCCCACCAGCACACTTTTCTGGCATGGGATAATTTAATTCTTCAATAAATGGCTGCAAGAAAAATAACAATTGCATAAATGTTACTAATAAAACTACCACTCGATGATAATGAAATGCTATTCACACACCAAAAATAAAATGCAGTTGATCTTACAGGAATTATGCCAAGACATGGCCCGCCTACAACACCCCAAAATCCAGCTCGGTAATCATACCTGGTCAAGGAACATAGTAAAAACCAAACATTAAAACAACCTTTTTTATTCCCTTCTAGAATTATAAGCGACCACTAATGTAATTGAGGCACAAAAATAACAAGCATTCAGCCAGCACTAAGCACACTTCAAACACATGCAACATACAAGAACATGTACAATTACAAGGTTTACAAAGCACATGGATACCACTACAATCTAAATCCTCAGACAAAAGCATTAATAGCATTCTTATTTGCAACAACTGGTGAATCTGAATGCAAACTTACCAATACTGTCCGGGATGGATCGGTCCAGCTAGTTTTTCAGCTTTCTTTACCAAACGATCTGGTATGTGACGCCCATTAACCAAGACATTATTTCTACCATGCTCGTCTGTCTGGTGAGATCTGGAAAAATCCTTAAAGCTTTTCTTGATAATGTTCGCAAAAAATGAATCACCCCCCTTGTTGTTTCTTGACTGACTATCTTCTCTGCTCACATCACCTGAATCTTGGGACGCTGCAGTATTAGAATAATCAGGAAATGACACCTCCATCTCAGTCGCCACAGGAGCCTCTTTCATAGAATTTTGTCGAGTGTTAGCCTTGTTTGTTATCACCCTTTCGTGATCTGCACGATTGCTTCGGTTTCCCTTCCCAAATCGATTCACTGCATGATTATTAGAAGAGTAATCAAAATGCTGCTGAAGAGGTGAACCAGGAGGTGGTGGAGACAGTGAGGCTTGCTGAGTACCATTGATGGGTGCAATTAAAATGTCTGGGATATTTTCATACTCAGATGTACTTGGAGATGAAGAGTGGAAACTTTGTGTCTCCTGAGGATTGGTTGAGTTCAAATGGTGACCTATTGGATCTGTTTCTACTGTTTGGAAGTCATAGCCAGAATTATCATAATCATCAGAAGAGAAATTTGCATTTATCCTGTTAATGTGGTCTTGGGAATATGAAGTGTGGGTTTTTATCATCTCACTGGAGCTGTCATCAACCTCTGTAGGAATCTGTGTTGCTTCTGTGTTAACAGAAAGCATGAGTTTCTTGTTTACAACAGAAAAATTGATCACACTGGAACAGGTGCTGCACTGCATCTTTTGTTGATTGTTAGCCATAAGTAGTACTTTCTTGGGAAGTTGCAGCAGTTCAAAGCAATTAAAACATGTTAAAAATGGAGCGCCGCCAGCTATGGGACGACAACATCTGCTACCACTGGCTAAGACCACTCTTCGAGTATGAGGGCGAGCAAAACCAGCCATTTCAGAGTTGAGATCACTTGGCCATCTTTTGTGGGATTGAGAACTGTGGAAATTCAATTGAGAAGGAACAGGAATCCTGGAATTATTCATGTGTGGGCCAAATGCCGCAGAGTTTCTGTGCTGGTACATTATGGGATTGTTTGACATATCAGGGAACCTTATATTGCCAAAAGAAGTGGGTGGAACTGTTGCTGAAACTCCATGATGCTTCTCATAGCAATGGAAACAAGAACAAGAAGGCTGGTGAAAGGCTGCATTGGATGGATATGGCTCGAATAAATCAGGATTGGTATCAAAGTATTGTCCAGAAAAATATTGACGAGGCGGTTGTTGGTATTGACCAGGTAACTTATGTGGAGTTCTCCTGAGTATTTGGGGCCCAAAAGGATCCCCATATCCAGGTATAAGATTTGACTTGTGCACCGAGGGATGAAAGCTATTCATAGCCATTTCATGCCCATTAGTATAAGCAAAAGACTCAGAATGGTGATTGAAATAAGAGGGCCCTGTGGCATGCCTATCAGGTGCAAAGAACTGCATTGAAGCCCTATTGGGCATTGAAGAACTACCTTCAAACCATTTATCAGAACCACCATAAGAATCTGGAGGAGCCATTCTCCCATTAAGAGGAACCTTCTCGTTGGGTTTGGCAGCCACATCACAGGACCTGCTAAGTTGTTCTTTTAGCTCATCCAGCTTCCTGAGAAGCTCTGCTCGATCTTTTTCAAGGTACTGAACTCTACTAGGCCCACTCTGCTCATCAACATTCCTTAATTGATCACCGTAACTATAAGAAGAATCAAAATTGTAATTCGATGGGCCCTCATCTGGGTAGTTTGAAGTTGAAGATCTCATGCCTTCACCCTCAGATCTCAAGATTCTTTGAAACCCCTCCATTTCACCTCTATCCCCACATTGCCTGCCCGACATCTGTCCAGATCTCCTAGACCCTTTAGTATATCTGATCTGCAAATTCACCTCATCAGGTTCTCTTCCCGCAGCATCACCCCAATCATCTCTATTCCTATCATCTTCAAGACCATTTCCAACGACCCATTTTCCACTAGCAGATTTAGCTGGATTCCGGGATATATCGTCACGGTCCATATCGTTCTTCTCGTGATTCTTTTCTTCACACCTCAAAGAACCAGCATTCGACTTAACATCTGTATCAGAAGCATCACTCAGTTCAACTACATTTTCCACAGAATTCGGTGAGATGGTAGCAACTCCAGCTACCCTAACTTCATCCGATTTCTCCAATGATAAAGTGTCTGTATCCCGATTCTTATTTTTAGCTGCATTTCACATAAACAATAAATACGACTCTAAAAACTTGATCCCAAAAAAAAACTCCAGCAAGTACAGAGATGATTCAATTCATTAATTTCTTCTCTCTCCTTGGTTTCATGATCAATAGAACAGAAATTACAATGAGCTAGGGGGGGGGAACCAAACATTTCATCTAATAAGATGAGAGAAAATCAAATTTCCATTCATTGAGAACAAAAATCTCAAATCAAACATAATGCATCACAACTTACTGCTAATACTCCATAATTAACTGAAAAGGAAACAATCAGCTAGACACCAAATTTTATAACAAAAGCCCAGAATTTCAATTATGAGAAGTAAGAAAAATCAAAATTAAAGACATAATCTTTCTATCGCTTAACCCAATTAACTTTCTCATCAAACAAATAGAAAATTGAGAGAGAAAATCAAGTACCTCGAAGAACAGCACCACAACCACCACACTGATAAACAGAATAATCAGCAAGCTCTGGAAGAAGGTTTTCACATTTTGGGCACCGTACCAACCTCACTTTCGTTGACTCCGCCATTTTTATTATTAATACAAAGTATGAAACATTCAAACAAATATTTTTTTTGTTTATATAAACAATGATACAAAACGACAGGTAATAACACAACAAACAAACACTAGTAGTAACAGCGACCTTTCAACCAAGCTTGACAAGAGAATAGTTTTAACATGAAAATAAAAAGATATAGGGTTATTGAGAGAACAAGGAAGTTGAGGAGATCAGAGGTTTAAGAAGACATGGTGAAAACGCTAGTCTTCTAGAGAAGGACTTTTGTCTTTGTGTCTGTTCTCTTCTCTCTGGGGAGCCAAACAAGAAAGGTAAAATGGTGAGAAGGGAAATTTTTCTCGGGAATCTTCTATAGGAGAAACCTTAGAATTTGTGAAATTCTACTGTTGTTGTAGTTGTTGAGAAATTTGTGTTTTTATGCTGTTTGTGACTTTGTGTTTTGTTTGTTTTCATTTGTTTTTGTAGAAAAAGAGAGAGAGAGACCCACACAATTCACGGGATCGTTTTCCAATGTTTCAGGCTTTCAGTTGTGAGCTAAAAACGCTTCACGCGACGTCGTATTTCTTGACCGCCAGATTCCTTTCGGGAATCGATGCTTGTCCGGCTTAAAGTAAAAAAGAGAAAAGTGATAAATCAACGACTTTTTGCTTGGAAATGGCTATCAACTCTCCAGATTTTGATTATTTCAGTTCCTAAAAAGAAAAATTATTACTTAACTCGAAAATAAATACAGAAAATTATTGATAGGGCCTGAAAGTATCCCCTCCTTCACACTGTGTGCGTTTTTCCCAGTATAAAAATAACTCCATGGATTAAAAATCTTTTAATTTTTTTTTTTATCATTCATGCACTTTGGCAAGCGAGGACTCCAATAAAAAAACGGGGGCTTAGCATTTAAGTCACACCAGCTTTTATCCTTCTCTGAGAGTGTCACTCATCCATGAAGAGAAGGTTTTTATCACAAAATGTTTCTTTTTTTAAAAAAAAAAAACTCCATCTCCATCTCCATCTTTGGTGGATAACTAGGATGAATGGAGGTGGGGAGAAAGCGAAAAAAGAGCCTTTGAATTGATGATCAAAATAAATCATATCTGATATCTCAATTTATCAATAAACTAACATTACAGTAGTTGGTGTGGTTTATTCGAATGATTTGGTCAATCAAGCTTACAATAATTGTAGTTCGAGGATTCAAGAATTAATTTCATACACCAATGATGTGGATTTTCAAAGTTAATGCCGTTGATGTTGAATATAAAGGTTGTCATGCAATGCCTGATGGGTGTAAACTATGTTGTTCAAAAAGTAAAATCCTGCATTTTATAGGATTTAGACTTACTTTGGAGTGGAAAGAAGGAGAGGGGTGGGCTGCAATTCGCTGCTGGGGTGCTCTTTCTTCTTTAGCTTTATTGGTTTCTTTTTATATATATATTATCTGTTCCAATTTGTAAACGCAGTATCTGACTTTTTGCTTTTGTGGGTTTGTTGTTAATAGTGATTGGTGAGAGAAAAGCACGGTTTTGGCCGCTGTGAAAAGAAGTGAAAAGGAGAAAGAGAGGGTGGCAGCCGAGTAAAAGAAGAGAAAAACCAGAGCCTGACAGGGTCCGAGTCATGACCAGTCTCCAATTGATTCGCTGCCCCACAACCACACCTTCTAGCGCCCCTTCTTCCAACGGACCCTCGCCTGCATCGCTGCCACGACATCTACGTTTGACTTTTTGAGCTTTGAGTTATTAAATTTTGATTTTTACCACGACCTAAATTTCTGGTTCCGCACTGCAGTTCTTGGTGGCCGATAGTTAATTAGGTAGGCAATAAAATTATTAGCAGAGGGCGCTTTCGTGTAATTAGATGGATCAATTTACAGTAGAGAGGTTTATTCAATTCGAATTGGATGAATCGATTTATGAGAGAAGGGTCTGTCCAACAAATCCAGTTACTGCTTGGTCTTGATAATTTATGGAATGAGAGCGTTCTGCTTTTAAAAGTAATAAAGCACTCTTGTTGGGAGTTTTTTTTTACATACTGTCGGTTTGTTTTGCTTGGAATATTCTATAAGAAAATATTCTTCAAGTTTTTCAGTATTTGTTTGTTTCCTGACAGTATTTTTCACAAAACATTTTTTTATGTTTGTTTTTTGAAAAATATTTTATTCTCCAGACACCCATTTTCTATGATTCTTTTACTTTGATTCTCTTGCCTTAAATAGTGTCTTTTATTAACAAATTTATCTAAATTAACCATCAATCTAGTCTTAAAATAATAAAAATAAAAATAAAAAATAATGCATTACAACCATTCACAATGTGTTGGATTTATGTGCATGGTAGCGCGGGCTATAGTAATTTATTTGGGCATTATAGTGCCTATTAGCTATTTAACTAGTGTTTCACTACGGTTAAATATTAAAAATATATATATATAAAAATTATAAAGTGTTGTTGTATATAATTAAAAATATCCATATTTTTATTCATTTTCACTTTTTAATATGTTAATGATATAATTTTTTGAAATATCCTTTTTTTAGAGTACATATGTTAATGATCTAATTCTCTAGTAAAGAAAACAAGGACATTTCAAATCAATGTTTACACATCAAGATTAAACCCCTCCTCATTAATGATTGCTTCAAAGTCGTCGCCTAGATTTGAGATTTTACGTAGAGAATTTTTTTTTTAATTAATATAGTTGTTCGGATCAGTCTGTGTATACCTCGATTAATTCCACGAGTTTTGAAGTTAAAAACCATGTAAGTCTCCAGTGGCCATCATATTAGCAATCATAGGACTCAATCTTGAAATTACAGGAAAAATAAATTTTTTAATCACAAGTTTTTATTGTCGTGCACCTACTAAATAGTTAAATTTATTATCTTATAACTAGATGCTTTGGTGTTTATTATTTAATTTAAATTCTTTGATAAGAGTTAGATGCAGGGAAATAAATGATTCACAGATCACACCAGTCAAAGCCTAAAGCTATTAAAAAAAAACGCAAGAAGAAGAGCTGGCTGACAAAAAAACAACTGGCAACTTGAAGGGAAAATGAATCCTGCAAACGGCACATCATGCGACCATTCGTACGGCAGCATAGGCAAATTATACGGCCTGCACTTATAGCTACAGGTCTAAATGCTTATTTTAATGGAGAGTAGCAGTTAACGTATCTATATGAATTGTATTATATTTAAAGTAAAGGATTTAAATAGAGGTTATTTTTTAAAATATTTTTTATTAAAATAATATTTTTTTAATTTTAAAAAATTAATATTAATATTAGCATATTAAACAATCTAAAAATATAAATTAATTTTAGATAAAAATATATTTTAATTATTTAAAATTATTTTTAAAATATAAAAAAATTAAATAGGAATTTAAATATTTATACCATGAAACGCTGGTAATTTCAAAGTGGAGGTCGAATGTCTTGATGAAAGTCAACATGTCGCATTCCTTTTTGAAATTTTTTTATTTTAATTTAATTTAATATGGGTGTCCGGATTAACTTGCGCGATTAGCTCTGCGATCACCCAAGCATGTTAAGATTTACCAAGAGTTAATCCAGAGTTTGCAGGCTTGCAGTTTGGCATCGCAGAGGTAATTGATCAATACCTTCTTGGCTAATTTT
>Ga0307511_10008883_pt1 | contig 10026 bp, 10 predicted proteins | sample 13_EM_MG_FD_200266 | JGI IMG/M metagenome (GOLD analysis project Ga0307511, IMG submission 200266) | Populus trichocarpa ectomycorrhiza microbial communities from riparian zone in the Pacific Northwest, United States - 13_EM | ecosystem: Host-associated > Plants > Roots > Unclassified | place... | reverse complement strand
ATATATATATATATTTTTTTTTTAAAAAAAAAAAAAAACCTATGGGGTAGACAGCATCACATTTTCCTTCTGTTCTCGCCGAAACCTGTTTCTCGATTTGCTCTGTCTTTACTGTCTTGCACCAACCCGCCAAACTATTTTGGTCCACAGAAGGTTCAAGGAGCATTGCTGGCTAACACAGGCCCAAAAAATGTGATTGGAAGTTAGGTAGATAGCATTAAAAACTAGACACGATTACTAACATCAGACTCGGTTGGGTAGTTTAAAAACAGAAACACGGCAACAACACTACAAAACACTGAAACTGAAACACCAACCATTAATTATATCATTCTTTCTACAAGGGGTTGAATTGAGTTCTTGATGAAAATGGAAGCGGAAACAGTGGATAACAAGCAGGTAATATTCAAGGGGTTTATAGACAGAATACCGAGAGAGACAGACATGGAACTAAAGATTGGAAAAATAGAGCTCAAAGCACCAAAAGGGTCCGGAGCTTTTTTAGTCAAGAATCTCTATTTGTCTTGTGACCCTTACATGAGAGGTCGCATGCGTGAGTATTATGATTCATACATCCCTCCTTTTGTCCCTGGCCAGGTATATATAGCATTATAGCTTTGCGAAGTTGTAGATTATTTGATATCCAGATGATCGTGATTTGCAACATCTTAATCTGTTGAAAGATCAAGAATCTGTTTTGTTATGTTCTTGTTTACGATATTCAGTTTGTGGGTTCATTTGATGGAAATGTTTAGAAAAAAGGGTCGGTTTTCTTGTATTTGACATAGGGTTTGTATTGGTTTTGTAGTGGATTTGTTCTAATTTTCATGTCAAATTGGGAGATATTATTCATGGGCTGCACTGTCCTAGATTAACTTAAGTTCTCTCAGATTATTCGGATAATGTTACGAGAAAATTTACAATAAAAAAAGAGTAAAAGATATGATTCATGGGCCGCATCTTGTGGCTGTAGTGTGGAGAACTTGGGCTCGAATCCCAGCAGCCGCATCTGGCTGGATATTTTGTCACTCTTTCCTGTAGGCTATGGTTGGCTCCTCGTGAGTTGCATTTAGGTGGTGAAAATCATTCTAGGCCAAGTGTTTTTCAATTCAGGAATAACACATATCCCATGTTGATGAATTTCTTTTATTTTCGTTTTTTCCCCCTTTTTTTGCTAAAAGTTGATGGATTTCTTACCCTCGATGAATTCCTGTATTGGTATATGAATTCCTGTATTAGTATCTAACACTGTATCCATATGGCTTCTGCATTGATGAATGATGGTTTATTTTGATGAAGGCGATACAAGGATTTGGTGTATCAAAGGTTGTGGATTCTGATGATCCAGATTTCAAGCCTGGAGACTTAGTTTCAGGGCTGACTGGTTGGGAAGAATTCAGCTTGATGCGGAAACATGAGCAATTGAGAAGAATCCAGCAAGATGATATCCCCCTCTCATATCACGTGGGTCTTCTTGGTACGCTATTCTTGTTATTCAAGCATTGCCAATTCTTTCTCCTTTTTAGGTTTTTTACATAATTTGCTAATTCACTTAAAATGAAGAAGACAACATTCCATCTCTCTTATAAGTTCTTTGCCACTTGGTCCCCAAGTTTTGTACAATCTATATATAATCGACCCTTAGATTGCTAAGTTGACTTATATTAGAATACTTGGGCATTAATTATATTTGCCAGAAGGAATGAAATTGATTTCTGCGGTGAATCCTGACTCATAGCTTACTCCTTACCACCAGCTTGGCTAGTAATTTATATCACCTATTCACCAGTTGACTGTTTATGTCAATTTAGCTCCCCGTCATCATAGACATAAGACACCCATTATGGTGCCCAAGCCAGTTCTCCTTTTTCTAGTTGATTTGATGAAATGTTTGAGTGCTGCTCAGCGTTTATATATATATAAACTAGAAAGTTGTTTTTCGAACTTATGATTTTATTTCCTGAGGGAAAAGTTATTTGCTTGCTGCAGTTAACATCGACTTCTGCTGAATTTGTTGTTTTTTTCCCTCCCCGATGAGTAAGAGAGAGAGAGAGAGAGGAAAAAACTCTCCAGCTTCATTGCTCATGATTCTGTATCTTCATCACTTTAAAATTTTAATCTTATGGAATTGTTATTAATTATTTTCTGATGTTGATGTATTTATCGTTGAAAATTTAACGGAAGTGGGATTTCCATGTAGGTATGGCAGGTTTTACTGCTTATGCAGGGTTCTATGAGGTCTGCTCCCCTGAAATAGGGGAGAATGTCTTTGTCTCTGCCGCTTCCGGTGCAGTTGGCCAGCTTGTTGGCCAGCTTGCCAAGTTACATGGCTGCTATGTAGTTGGAAGTGCTGGCACAAGCCAAAAGGTAGATTTCTTTTATGAATATGTTATATGGATAGTGTTCTCATCCCTAAGTGATACTGCTCAGGAGTTAGTATTATATAATTGACAACTGCTATTAGAACTGATACAAGAAAGAAATCTTGAATGGGAAATATTAGGTTGACATTTTAAAGAACAAGCTTGGATTCGATCAGGCTTTTAACTACAAAGAGGAACCCGACCTGAATGCAGCTTTGAAAAGGTCAGTACTCAGTAATTAGCTTTTCGAAGTGTAAGCATGATAAAAGAACATAATTTTTCTGCTTGTCACGGAAGTAGCTACTTCTGATATGCCCATTTTCCTCGATGCTTAATCTAAATTCCAAAATCCCGAAACGAATATCATGAGATGGCCCGATTACCTTGCAACTTGCTTACTTGTTATTAATCATCCGTGCCTTCATGATGTTAGCTGCTGGCCTTTTCAGCATAACTATTAAACCTTGCATAGCCTGACGCTTGGCCCAGACCAAGTTTCATTTCAAACTGTTTTGGAGGTTGATCCAGTTAGGTCAATTCCAAGGATTTTTTTCAAAAACAATGTAGTTTGGGTTTTAAAAAAAAACTTTGCCCTAAATGACTTCCTTCCATTTGAAAAAAAAAACAAAACAATGTCATTTTGAGGTTGATTTGGTTTAACTCAGCAAGCCCATGACCCAGGCTAGGTATGATAATTATGCTTTTAAGTGAACAATTGGCCTTCTGTTCACATAATAAAAAATAATCGATTTAGGGGATGTTTGGATAATGGTAAAAGTTGTTTTTCAAAGTGTTTTTTGTTTGTAAATGTATCAAAATAATATTTTTTTAAAAAAAAATTATTATTGATATCAACACATCAAAACGATCCAAAAATACTAAAAAAGTAATTTGAAACAAAAAAAAAATCAAAATTTTTGAAAACTCCAGTTCAACCAACCATGAGGTCCTTAGTCTATAACATTCTATTAGAAGATGATCCAGTTATTGATGCATCCAATTAACTATATTTCACCTCCTTGTCGTGCCATTGCTCTGCCATTATATTTTGATAACTAATACAAACTAGACACTTTCAATGGCAGTTAATTGTAGTGATTAGTTAGCAGACTTTCTCTCCAATTTCCAAGCATAATTTTCTTTTCTTTTTTGTTGCTGTTGTTAACTGCTACATCTCACTCGATAAAAAAATGTTAAAAAACAAATGTACAAAGAAGAGAAGATTTTTAGAGGCATAGGTGGCTTTACTGTTGATTATCTTATAGTGAAACCCCAAAAAGAATGATGGGTTTTTCAGCCCGTTGCTTTTCTAAACATAAACATAGGTTTGATTTGAAAAGTGAGTTGCCTTGACTGAGATTCGAACTAAGATTTTTATCTTAAGAGTCAGCAAAGCAGTTGTGCACTTGATGTCTGCATTATAATTTGTGAATTTGTCTTTATAGAATGCTAAATGCATTAAACTTTCACATACATGAGCATCTTAACTCAAGTTGTGGGTAGCCAAGTCAGACACATCCAAAATTGTATCAGCATCAGCTAACACAAAATTGCCTCGTGTATAAATTTCCTTACGATAAGAGTTACCCTCAATTTGATCACTGACAGAATATCCCCCGAACAGGTACTTCCCTGAAGGCATTGATATCTACTTTGATAATGTTGGTGGAGATATGCTTGAAGCAGCATTGCTCAACATGAGGATTCATGGCCGAATTGCAGTGTGTGGAATGGTTTCTTCCAACAGCCTCTCTGTTTCCAAAGGGATTCACAACTTGTTCAGTCTCATAGCCAAACGCATTAGGATGCAAGGATTCCTGCAAAGTGATTACTTGCATTTATATCCACGCTTCTTTGAAAATGTTGTCAGTAACTACAAACAAGGGAAGATTGTTTACATTGAAGACATGAGTGAAGGATTGGAAAGTGCTCCAGCTGCTTTAGTTGGATTGTTTTCTGGAAAAAACGTTGGTAAGCAGGTCATCTGTGTAGCCCGTGAATGATTTTTGGTTAGCATGGTGTACTATTTATGAACTTTTCAGGTATAAGTACTGGAGCTGTCGTAGAGCTTTAGTAAAATCTGACTTGAAATCATCTGCGTGATTATCAGAAATCATTAAATTCAAGATATTCGTGGATGATCTCTTCAATTATGGGAACCCTTTCAGTTGAACAATACTGTCAATGCATGAGAATTTTCTCAACCCTTTCAAATCATATTATTCACCACCTTTGTAGTGAAGAACGTAGACTATTGATGAGAGCCTTGAAAATTCTCTTTTTTGCGTCATAATAACTGTATTACTGCATGGTTAACCAGGCCATATGCTTGATTGATGGTCTAGAGACTAAACAGGTCCAACCGTCGAAGTGCCTGCGGGGCACGGCTGGCCAAGTTGGTATGACCGTGTAATTTTGTTTTCATTCCAGGTCTAGGATTGAGTTAATTTGCTGAAGCATTAGGCTTGATCTGTGTAGGTTTATGGTAACTGGTAGTTTTCTATTTAAGTTTATCAATTTATTTTACATTTACTAATGGCCACGCTTTTCCTTTTTCCCGTATTGACCGACCTGTTATTCTACCTCTCAAAACCTTTTGTTTTTGGATAGGTGCAAATGATCGTTTCATCTCATCATCGTTATGACTTGTTACTCCACCTCTTATCAGTACCCTTAATCCTCACCGCCACAAAACTTTCATCTATCAAGATCGTCTGCCCCTCCTCCACACAGCCACCACTCTCTATAACATCTCTTCCCACAGTAAATATTGCTGTTTATCACACAACACTACCTCACCTCCATATTCTTGAAGTACCCCGCATCTACAAACTGCATCAATAAATCTGGGAACACAAGACGGAAATTTTGTTCATATGGTATCCTTCGCCTCTATGAATCCAACATGTTAGTTTGCTTGTAAGTTCTTATTGACTGTGTATAATTCAGTCATTTTCTTATTGTCTCCATTTTTTTAAAAGAGGAGTAGCCTCTGCATCTGCACTGAACCTTCCTCAAACTCTCACCTGCTGACCTTAGCCTAATAGATGCTCTCACGTTAGACTACACATCTATGTTGTAAAAGCTCCATCAACTATTTTGCAAAATAAAAAAACAAAACATCATTAAATTCCCTCCCAAAATGCTATCAAGAGCATGTGACAGCATCCTCGTATGCCCAGCCTCAAACGACACAATAGACACCTGAGTATCGCAACGACCACTGTCAACAAAAGCAACATAAGTTGGCCCTGCATTTGAGAAATCTGTTTCGTATATCCCATAATTGAATGCATTTGCAGCACAGTCATGCATCTATCTCTGAGGCTTCAATCCAGCAATTTTTGCAGCATCCAGATATGCCCGTCTCTGCAAATCTGCGGTACCCTGATCACACAATCTGTTACAGGAATTTCCAAATTTGAATTTTTTTCTCTTTTATATCTTTCAAACTTGAAAATAGCATAGCCACCATCCTTCCTTCCACAAGTTTCAAATGGTAGATTTCAAAACCCTGCTTTGCATGCCTTCGCGTATAAGATGCATTGCCAACAACAGAGAAGATGGATAAAAAGGGTTCTTTTTTGGGTTTTGAAACGAAAAAGATAACAATCCTCACTCAATTAGAACAATAATCCTGGAAATTAACTTGGGTTTTTCCAAGGGTTTTGAAAAAAAACAATAATATTTGTGTTGAGGTGATTCCAGCAGCGCAACCTCCGTCAAAAAAGTAAATTTGGGTTGAAGTGATTAAACATATAGATTAAAATACTTTATTAGAAGGGTTTGTACTCCCCCTTCTCTACCCGCCTTTAGTTTAATGTGGATTGTGGGATGGCACAGTATGTTTCAGTGCAGAAGTTAAATTATACTTAACCATATACCTTACTTGGCAGAAGTTTGAAATTCTGACATTTTTATGTCAGCCTGATGGTAGAATCATACAAGCTGTCCCTCAATTTCTGGCTCCATTATTATTATTACTATGGCTCGAACCTGAGACCACAGAGGAAGCAAACCTCTTGGTCTCAAACTCTTACCACTGAGCCACCACCTAGATGGTTATTATTATGCTTCTTATTGTGAGATACATGAAGTTATGCTGCCCATGATTTTATTTTCACCGACTTAAGAGAGTTTCTATATTTCTGTCTTTGACATTCGTGTATGGCAACGCAAATGTCAAGTTTTTCGTCTGATAATGCTAAGCTTGCGCATATGAATATTGTTGCTGGTTCAGTTTTGAGACCCTTTGCATGCAGAAGCTCCAAGGATTCGTAAGCTTAAACCAGAGCAACAGTGTGAAGGCTCCATATAAGGCTTACAGCCCAAAATAGCTCGAGTCCTCGGCCTTGTGGCCTTGTTCTTGGTCCACACAAAAAAAAGTAGCATGTCGTTTAACTAAAACTTAGTATCCAATAAAAATGGGAATGCCATTTCTGAAGAATAGAAGGTTTAAGAATATGAGAACAATTGTTTAGGCAAAACTCCTAAATTTACTCTCGTACTTGTGTTAATTATTCATTTTTATTCTCATGTTTTTTATCATGTTTTGTAAATTTGTTCAGTTAATCCTAGTGATTTCTAATTTTTTCTAATAAACTCAGTAATTAACTTACATTAAGTCTTGATTTTACCATGCATGTCGATGTAACATTATTTATTTTTCACTCTTGTATTTTTAATTCGATCAATTAACTTTTGTGTTTTTTGAAGTAGTTTTTTTAATCCTTGTGTTCTTTGAACATGTTTGCTTTGACTCAACAGCTAGCTGGTTTTTACAAGGGTGTGATTGATATTGAAATTGTTTATTTTTTTAGATGTGTTTTAAAACATCATATTAATATTTTTTAATAATTTTAATATACTGATGTTAAAAATTAAAAAAAATTAAAAAAATTATTTTATTTTATTTTTAAATAAAAAACACTCTACCTCGTAGTATTAGATACATTCTAATAAGAACATGTTTATTATTGTAGTAATGATTATTTTTCAAAGTGTTTTTTACTTGAAAATATATCAAAATTATGTTTTTATTTTAAAAAATTATTTTTCACATCAATATATTAAAATAATCCAAAGATATTAAAAATTTTATTTAAAATAAAAAAAACTAACTTCTTTCAAGAACAGTTTTAAAATACAAAAGCATACAAACTCCACGCTTCAGGTTTTAACCATGCATGTTAATTATGTTGAAATTAATTACTTTTTATCGCGAGATGACTTTTATATTCATACAGGGTCTGAACTCTGAACCCTCAATTAGCTATTGAGTCAATTGAACATAAAAAAAAAATAAACTGTTTCAAGGAATAAAAAATGAAAAGGAAAATAATTTTATATTACGAAACACACGCATGATATTTCGTTGTCTCGAAGGAAAAAATAAAGAGACAGACTGGCGGCTATGAGAAATCCAGAGTGAAAGGAAAGAGGAGAGAAAATGCATTGCTTTGCAGAGTTGACCATCCCAAGATTGGACACGCAACCAACTGCTGAAAATGGCAGTCAATGCCATGATTGCCGGCTTGCCGCGAAGAAATGACAGAGAGCCAAATCCTCAACGTTAGAACGAAGAGGACCAGATTATAATTAATAAGTATTCTTGTCGAAAAAAATGTTATTTGGTAATGAAATCATCATCGTTAAATAACTACCTTTGTTATAAAAATATCATATAATGGTGGTTGATGGTGGCGCGTAAATCATAGGTTAAAAATATTCTCAAATTTATGTGTCATGTTTTTACATCATGAGGTTTTTATTATGTATATCTTGATGTCTATTTTTTTTTTTTTTTAGAAATTCTCTTCAGTTCCTATATTTTATTTTTCCTACAAAAAAAAAACTTAAAGTTTTTAGTCCATGTTTTTTACAATGAATATGGTTACAAACTAGTCCCCAATTATGTTTTGGTTTCAATTTAGTTCTTAAATATCAAATTGTCAAGATTCTTCAAATAGATATAAATTATTATAGTAAACAAAATCACAATAATATCAATCACAGTCATGAAAAGTAATCAAATCTATGACCAATCGAACCAGTAAAAAAATATCAAGAAATTCAATTACTGTTATGGGACAGAATTCATTCTTATAATATCATATATTTATTATACTATTTCCTGTTTTTATTTTTCATCTCAACTTCTTTGGACTAAAATCAGGAAATAATTTTCTGGCAAAAGGAAGGAAATTCTTATAGTAAATATCGATTTTACATGAAATAAAATCTATTTTTTAAACGAACTTAATTGGAAAGAAATAAAAGAACTAAACGATACTGTAAAATACGATGATAAAAAAAAACTTTCAATTAAAGACTTTTGTCTAGGAAAAATAAAATATGGGACCAAAGTTATTTTTAAAAACGAATGCAGGGACTAAATATTCGTTTTTGAAACGGCATTTCAATTCGGTGGATGCTTAATATAGCGATGGTGGTTTTCTCATGATTTGCCCTTCTTCTTTTTCCACACTCTTGCAGATTTGACCCTTTCTTTTCAGTTGTTTTTTAATTTAATTTGTTGCTTTTATGAATTTCTTACTTCCACCTGCTCTTTCTTTTCATATCCTCCTCCCGCTGTCCCTACACAATTATCACCCTGGTTTTAATCCGTGGTTGATTTCCTAAAAGGTTAGCTAAAATAATTGATGTTAACTTGCCTTCCTCTTTTCCAGGTTGATTTATCAACTCTTATTGGTTTCTGTTGCATGCAGGTCACAGCTGAGGCTTTCCTTTCATCCTTCTATTGAATCTATATGGGTTGTTTCTTAGTTTGAAACCTCTGTCGTTTATATAAATTTCTATTGTTACAAGTCCTAAATCCCTATTTCTTATCCAGTTCTGTTCATTTATCACTTCCAGTTCCTTAAGTGCCAGACTATTCTTCTTCTCCTTTTTAGAATTTATCTGTAATATTAGGTGTTGTGCTGTCTATAAAATTTACCAATTGATGCCTTCACATTCTTGGTTGTTATTTTATTTACTTCTTTCTCAGTTCTCTTATTAACACCTATTTCTTCTGCCATGGCTCACATCTGGCTCTTTTTTCCATGGCATAGCATAGGACTGTTTTGCATTGCCTTCCACATTTTGTCCTTGCACGTGGTGCTATTTTTTCTGTTTTGAATTGTATATGTTGAGAAATTTTACCAGTGGTGTGGTGTGGTGGTGGTGGGTTTCGCAAATAATTTTCTGTTTGGTTCCTGTGAAGATTGATTTCTTAGGTATTCGTTTTGCTGAGCTAATGTGACAGTTAAGTTTGTGTCTTTTTTAGGATTAAAGTATGATTTTAATGTGTGATTTCTTTGGTATTCGTTTCATCTTTACCTTATTTTAGCTCATTGATTTATTCCTTTTTCCAAAGAAAAAAAGAGGTTTAGGAATACTTATACCAGAGCATACTGCTGATGTTTTGAGGCATATGTATAATTTTACCTTATCAAAGTAGAGTTATGTTATTGATGTTATTTTGATCATTCTTTTAGATCTGATATCCGTCAAACCTATTCATTCCTTGAGAATAATAGTTTTCCAACATGGCTAAATTTGGATTGAATGTCATCTTTGACAATCTCCTTCTTTGCAACTCTTAAAGATAGTTTTGTTTTTCATTTTGGTCTGTTGTATGAAGTTTTTTTTTTTAATATGG
>Ga0307511_10008882_pt1 | contig 10028 bp, 5 predicted proteins | sample 13_EM_MG_FD_200266 | JGI IMG/M metagenome (GOLD analysis project Ga0307511, IMG submission 200266) | Populus trichocarpa ectomycorrhiza microbial communities from riparian zone in the Pacific Northwest, United States - 13_EM | ecosystem: Host-associated > Plants > Roots > Unclassified | place... | reverse complement strand
TGCGGTGCGACGATTCGACTTGCCGGCGATGGGCGCGACTCGGTTCTGGATCAGTCCATCGGGCCGTAGCGCTTGGCCGCTTCAATCGCCAGGCCGCTGCCGATGCTGCCGAAGATATTGCCTTCCACATGCCGCGCCTTCGGCAACATCGCCGAGACACTGTTGCGCAATGCCGGAATCCCGCTCGAACCACCGGTGAAGAACACCGTATCCACCTGATCGACCCGCACATTGGCGTCGTTCAGCAGCTGGGTCACGCTGTTGCGCACGCGCTCCAGCAGGTTGTCGATGGCCGATTCGAACAGCGCCCGGCTCAACTCCACGCTCAGGCCCGGCTCGATGCGATCCAGCGGCACATGGCGGCTGTCGGCGTTAGTCAGCTGGATCTTGGTTTCTTCCACTTCCATCGCCAGCCAGTGCCCGGCGCGTTGCTCGATCAGCTTGAACAGACGGTCAATGCCGCCCGTGTCTTCGATGTCGTAACGCATGCTACCCAAGGCCAGGGTCGACTTCTGCGAGTACACCGAGTTGATGGTGTGCCAGGTCGCCAGGTTCATGTGGTGGCTGGTCGGCATGTAGGCGCCGCTCTTCATTCGGCTGCCGTAACCAAACAGCGGCATCAGGCCTTGCAGGCTGAGCTGCTTGTCGAAATCGGTCCCGCCGATGTGCACGCCGCCAGTGGCGAGGATGTCGTCGTGACGGTTGTCGTGGCTGCGGCGTTCGGGCGAGAGGCGCACCAGCGAGAAGTCCGACGTACCCCCGCCGATGTCGACGATCAGTACCAGCTCTTCTTTTTCGATGGTCGACTCATAGTCGAACGCCGCCGCAATCGGTTCGTACTGGAACGACACGTCCTTGAAACCGATGGCGCGGGCCACATCCACCAAGGTGTTTTCCGCTTCCTGGTCAGCCATTTCGTCGTCATCGACGAAGAACACCGGACGCCCCAGCACCACTTCGTCGAACTCGCGGCCGGCCGCCGTTTCGGCGCGTTTCTTCAATTGGCCGATAAACAACCCGAGCAGGTCCTTGAACGGCATCGCCGTGCCGAGCACGCTGGTGTCGTGCTTGATCAGCTTGGAACCCAGCAGGCTCTTGAGCGAGCGCATCAACCGGCCTTCGTAGCCTTCCAGGTACTCGTGCAGCGCCAGCCGACCGTACACCGGACGGCGTTCTTCCATATTGAAGAAGACCACCGAGGGCAGGGTGATCTTGTCGTCCTCCAGCGCGATCAGCGTTTCCATGCCGGGGCGCAGCCAGCCGACGGTGGAGTTGGACGTGCCGAAGTCGATACCACAGGCACGGGCTGGAGATGCGTTTTTCATGTCTATCAGGTTCCGGTTAAAAAACGGCCGCGCAGTGTATGTCACTGCGGCGCAGATTCGAAGGCCGACTATCCGCTAAATCTCGGTAATTAGCGCCTTGATAAGATGGCCCGATGCCCCAAACTTGTCTGCATTGGCCCTGGCAGCCATGGGGACGGTCAAAAGAACCGCCCGCCGCTGCCGATAAACTTCTGATGCGCTGTCCGGTCACATACTTGAGATCGGTCAAACCTCGTGCGGCAATTAAGAGCATGCTGAGGCTGATGGCGCGATTTTGATAATGGATGGTGATTCCACGATGGACTTCAAAGACTATTACAAGATTCTCGGTGTGGAACCGACTGCGGACGATAAGACGATCAAGGCGGCTTATCGCAAGCTGGCGCGCAAATACCACCCCGACGTCAGCAAGGAAAAGGACGCCGAGTCCAAATTCAAGGACGCCTCGGAAGCCTATGAAGCGCTGAAAAGCGCCGACAAGCGCGCCGAATACGACGACTTGCGCAAATACGGCCAGCACGGCCAACCGTTCCAGGGCCCGCCGGGTTGGCAGGGGCGTGGTGCCGGTGGTTTCGGCGGCGGCCAGGACACGGGCGATTTTTCGGACTTCTTCAGTTCGATCTTCGGTAACCGTGGTCCGGGTTTTGGTGGCGGACAGTCGGGCCGCAGCGCCGGACGTCGAGGGCAAGACGTGGAAATGGAACTTGGGATCTTTCTGGAAGAAACCCTCTCGAACGAATCGAAGAAGGTCACCTTCCAGGTGCCGCAGTACAACGCTGCCGGCCAGCACGTCAGCAACACCAGCAAAAGCCTGAACGTGAAAATCCCCGCCGGCGTGACCGACGGCGAGCGTATCCGCCTCAAAGGGCAGGGTGCACCGGGCATCGGTGGTGGCGCCAACGGCGACTTGTTCCTGATCATTCGCTTCGCGCCGCATCCGAAGTTCGACGTCGAAGGCGAGGACCTGATCATTACGTTGCCGCTGGCGCCATGGGAATTGGCACTGGGCACCGAAGTGGCTGTGCCTACACTCACAGGCAAGATCAACCTCAAGGTGCCGGCCGGCAGCCAGAATGGCCAGCGCATGCGTGCCAAAGGCCACGGCTTGCTGAACAAGGCCGGTGAACGCGGTTATCTGTTCGTGCAATTGAAGGCGGTCATGCCTAAAACCTCGAGCGATGAGGTCAAGGCGTTGTGGCAGGAACTGGCGAAAAAAGCCGCATTCGACCCGAGAGAAAATTTCTGATCCAAGAGACGGAGTAGCCCATCATGAGCAACCCCCTGATCGTTCAACTGGACATGGCAGAATTCTGTGAGGCGACCGACCTGTCGGACGTCTACGTGATCGAAATCGTCGAGCACGGCATCCTCGAACCTCAGGGCTCAGTGCCCAAGGATTGGCGTTTCAACGATTATGAGTTGGCGCTGGCCAAGCGTGCCGCCAAGCTGCGGCACGACCTGGATCTGGAGTGGGAGGGGGTTGCCCTGGCGCTGGATTTGCTGGAGGAGTTGCAGCAACTGCGGGCCGAGAATCGCATGCTCAAGCAGCGGTTGGCGCGGTTGGTGGTGGAGTAACCTTCGTTACAAGACTTTCAGCACCCTAATTCTGCGTACTTCTGAGGTTTTTCTGCAGTTCAACCAAATTGCTTTTGTTCACACTGCTCTGTCTTGGATTGCCGTAACGGTCGTATCCCACAAAGTAGTGACGCGTGGAGCCTTCTGGTAGCGTTCTTGTACGGGGAGCAGGTGCAGGTGAGGCTTCAAAAGGTTTTCTTTTCCATACTTCACGGTAACGATAATCTTCACCTTCTTTCCAGTTGGGGCTGATGATTCCTGTCTGCCCACCAGTGTCATTAAAGCGGGGCTTTTGTCTGGACGGAATCTGTGGAGGCGAGTCGCTCCAAGGCCCGTAGTCAATGAAGTGCTGATTGCTTACGCCTTCAGGCGTCTGAATTTTAATATGAGTCCTGGTCTCAATATGAGTCCGGGACTTTCTGGTGAGTGCAGGTATGGTTTTGTATGTGGGCTCGAACATGGCTCCGTTATCGATGTCGCCGTGATTTTGAGCGAGAGAGTTCAGGCTTGTACGGGAGGGGCTGGGGAGGATGGGACTCAGGCTCGACGTACTAGAGGCTCTGTTTACACCCTGGTTTAGCCTTCTTGTAAGGTTCGTGAAAAATTTCATATGCCCTGAAGGATCTGAAAAATTCAGCGGGTCCACACAATACACATACGCATTCAACCCGCCCGCCCCAAACGGACTCCAACTGTCCGGACTATGAAACCGCATCAATCGCGGGTTATAGAAGCGGTAACCATTACCCAGGAAATACCAACTTGTTTGCGACTCGCGCAACTCGCCATTGAATCCTACACACGCCATGACCTCATGCTGTGCGGATTGATGCCCATAGGCAGCATAAGCAACGGAGTTGGGTCGCCCTCCCGCGAGTTCAGCGAGTAACGAGTTCTTGCTGTCGGTCGCCAGTAGAAGAGTGCGTGATTGAGGCGAGGGAACACTGGGCATGGGCCTTTCCTTGGTGAGAGGCTCGACTTTGATCAATGCGCCCAGTGTGACGTTACTGCCAAGTGTTGGGAACTATCAGAACTGATAGTCGTGGTTGAGGAAACGGCCTGATTTTTTTGTGTTGTCTGAGACGGCCCCTTCGCCGGCAAGCCGGCGATGAACGATAACGCGGTCTCTCTGCCTTACAACTTGCGGGGCAACACCACGGTAAACAGCGTCCCGTCGGCCTCGTTCGAACTGACTTCGATCGTCCCGCCGTGCGCATCGACCACTTCCTTGACGATGAACAATCCCAGGCCAAGGCTGGTGGACGGCTGGCCGAGTTCTTCATCGGCGCTGCGTATCAGCGGATCGAAGATAGTGCCGATCGCATCGACGGGAATGGGAGCGCCATAGTTATGCACCGTGAGGCGAACCGCGTCGGGCTCGCCGTTGAGGGTGACCGTGACATCGCGCTTGTTCGAACCATGCTGCAACGCGTTGCCGATCAGGTTTTGCAGCAGCTGAGCCAGGCGCCCGGCATCCCAGACACCTTTGGTGTCGCCCTCTGCATGGATCGTCGGATCGCACTCCGGATTGCCGGCACAGGCTTCGGCAATCGCCGCGTGGGCGGCATCGGCCAGGTCCATGGGCTTCGGTTCAATCGGCAGGCGCTTGCCCAGGCGACTGCGTACCAGCTCAAGCAAATCGCTGACCATCACCGCCATGTGCCGCGCGCCCCGGTTGATATTGATTGCGCATGCCAGCGCCTCGCCTTCAAGCGTGGCTTTGCGCATCAGCAATTCGGTGGACATGCTCACGGCCTGCAATGGCGCGCGCAGGTCATGCCCGAGTATTGCCAGAAACAGATCCCGTGAATGGTTGACCTGTTCGGCATAGGCGGCGGTGGATTCGGCGAGCGCTTCGTCGATGGCTTCGTTGAAGCGGATCATGTCCTGAAAATACACCAGGTCCGGCGACACCAGACTGTCGACCCATAAACGGATGACGCAGGCGCGCAAGTGGCGGAACTCGCTGGTCATCTGCACCAGATCAAAGCCCACCGTATGCCGCAGCTCACCATGGCTGGCGGCGGCTTCGCACAGGCTCGGGGTTTTCTCCGGGCCTTTGCCTTGGGCCTTGGCGAGTTGTTCACTTGCAGTTTGCGCGGTGCTCATGTCCCGCGCTGCCGCCAACAGAATCGCCTTGGCATGGTCGCGCAGGGCCGCTCGATCCATGTGTTCGGCCGCCGGGGTGATCGTTCCGGCGAACTGCTCCCATTCATCGACGATACGGTCTACGTGTTGCCTGATGAATTCGGATAAGCGCATGGTCGGTTTCCTGGTGGCAATCCGGGGCATCTTAGCCCCTTTGGCGTCCCCTAAAAACTACCATTACGCCGGCCACCCTACTTCGGTGGCTTCTGGGTGCCAATTAATTATTTTTTTGATTCTAAATTCAAATGCAATGTTGACCCGTAGCGGTTTTCCAAGTGGTTTTTTACTCTTTTGTTTTTAACCGCATTCAATAGTCTGGTGGTTCTTTTCATCGCATAAGGATTTGCGAAATGAACGAACTATCGGACGCTTCGGCGTTACAAATAATTTCCGGGCAAGCATTAGGCAAAGACAATCTCCATCGTGATTTCCTTCTGAGCAAACTGCCTTCGCCGGTAAAAGACGCACCGGTTGCGCGACTGCTCACGATGACCGCTTCGACAGTGGATTTCCCCGAGTGGTATTTGAATGCACGCGCCATCGACCGTCAGTACCTCAAGCAACTGACAGATGAGCGCTGGCGCGTTCAGGTGCCGTTGGACGAAACGCTGGAGGATGTACAGCGAGACATTCTTGCCTTCGCCAAACCCTTGCTCGTCAAAGCATTAAAAGAACAAGTGAATCTGGAACTGGACGTCAATGCGGCGCTCATTCGCTTGTACATCCCGGCCAACCTGGGCTTTGGCATCGACACCAACGCCAGTCGACTCAGACAATCCTCATTGCTGGAAGCGGCGCTGCACAATTTCGAGGAGCCCGAGACGCTGGAGGGCGAGTTTCGCGATGGCACCGGCATTTTCACCCTGGACGACGAAAACCAGTTACAGCGGCATGCGCTGGCCGTCGAACGATTTGCTGCTCTGTGCCGGACGCTTGATATCGGTACGCAGTATCAGCGTCACCTCAAGTCACTTTTAACGGCGCAAGAAGCTGCGGCCAAAGCGTTGGTTGAACAGCAATGCATTGCCAGCGAAAAAGCCGCTTTCAACGAAGCCGCGTTGATCGCGTACTTGAAAAACGACATCAGTTCCTATGGCTACGGCAAACTTCGGCAAGTGCATGACAATGAAAACGGCATCACGTGGAATAGTCGCCCTTTGCAATGCCATCGACTTTCGCTAATGGGTTTCAGGTTGTCCGGCATCCTGTTGTTCAGTGCGGTGGCAGACCCCACTGAAGTTAAAAGAATTTACGACAGCCTGGTTCCCCAACACCAACGCACACTCATGGAATGGTCCCGGCGTTTGACGCTGCTACCGGGCCAGGAATTTGAGCAGTTCAAATTACTCGAGGCGTTTTTCGCCAATGGCCCCAGCGGTCTCGTCGACGCCATGTTGCAAAGGGAAGATGGTTTTCAACAAAGCCGTCTCGACGGGACGTTGATCGCTTATGTCCCGGATGATCCTGAGCACCCGCTCAAAGAGTATGCGTCCTTCACTGACTTCATGAAGGAACTGACGAGCCAACTGCGCTCGCCGGACTATCAACAGTTTTTCAGCCGATTTGTGGCACAAAAAGACCATGGCAGGTTCTTTGCCCGGGTTCGCGAGCGTTTCACCACGTTCACCTGGACGCAGCGTGAACCGCTGAGCATGGGGCCCTGGTGGCGAGAGACCGCAGTTGAAAACGCCACCGCAGAGCCCATCACCACCATCATCTCAGGCGATCTCTGGCCACAAATCGGCCGCTGGCGCACGGACAAAGCAATTGCCGATGCGCGGCAGATCGCCGTGCCGACCGATGATGAAGACGCAACCACCCGCTGGAATCGGTTGACCAGTTACTTGAGCATCGGTTGGAACGTGTTCAACTTCGGCGCCATGTTGGTGCCCGGACTGGGCGAAGCGATGCTGGCGGTGATGGTCGCGCAGATGCTGTTCGAAACCATGGAAGGCATCGAGGAGTGGAGCAAGGGCGACAGGGAAGAAGCGGCGGCTCATCTCACCGGGGTTATGATCAATTTTGCGCAACTGGCGATCATGGCCGCGGGGAATGTTTTGCCCGCCGGTGCGGCGGCGTCGGTCAAACCCTCGGCCTTTATCGATCAGTTGAAAAAGGTTGAACTACCTGACGGCAAGATGCGCCTCTGGAAGCCGGACCTGTCGCCCTACGCGCATGAAATGGCGCTGCCCGAAGGGGCGAAGCCAAGCGAGCGGGGACTGTACCGGCACGGCGAAAAAGACATCCTGAGGCATGAAAACAAACACTTCGAAGTCAGAAACGATCCACGCACCGGTCAGTCACGCCTGCAACATCCGGATCGGCCGCAGGCGTATCAGCCAAAACTCGAACACGACGGTGTGGGCGTCTGGAAGACCGAACTCGACCGACCCGTCGAGTGGGACAAACCCACGCTCATGCGGCGCATGGGGCCGGCGGTCGAGGGTTTGTCCGAGACTACGCTGGAGCAGATTCGTATCGTCAGCGGTCTCGAAGAAGACCAGTTGCGCAGGCTGCATGTCATCAGTGAGCCGGCGCCTGCTTTGCTGACCGACACGATCGAACGGTTCAAGACCTGGGCTGACGTGCAAAAACTGCCCGAGCAAATACTGCGTGATGAGGTGCCAGAAGCGTTCGTCGAGCAGGTGCCCCGTTTGCTGGTTGACGTGCCGAGATGGCCTGCGCAAAAAAGCATTGAGCTGTTTGACGGCGCTGGTCATGCGGAGCGTTCGACAAAGTACGGCGATGTCGACGCGTCGCCGGCCAACACGCTGAAGATAAACCGTGCGGAGATCAGCGCAGGAAAACTCCCGGGGCTTGCCGTGAAGTTTTTGAACGAGGCCGACATCCATGCGATGTTCGGGCAGGGCATTTCGACTGACGAGCAAATCCGGATCGATGCCTTGAAAAGCATGCTGGCCGAGCGGGCGGGCAATCAGCGTGAATCGCTGTTTAAAGCGCTTGATCGCCGTTTGCAACAGACCAACAATCGGCAAGTGCTGGCGCTCCAGGACGCCTTCAGCGGCCTCCCCACGGTGATCGCCCGGGAATTGCTGGCCGACATCGAACCGCAAGACCCGCTCAACATCACCGACTCTTCGCGCATCCCCTTACCGCTCAGAGAACGCACGCGGTTGACCTTGCAGGCGGTACGAGTGGCACGCGCTTATGAAGGGCTGTTTCTCGATGCCGCATACGGTGTTGATAGCGAGCGGCTGGCGTTGCACTCGTTGCACGCGTTGCCCGACTGGCCCGCTAACGTGCGGATCGAAATCCGCGAGTATTCGTTCGATGGACCGTTGCGCGACAGTGTCGGCCCGGCAGATGCCTCTGTTCGCCGGGTCCTGGTCAGCGAGGACGGTCAGTACCAGGCCCGCGATGACGATGATCTGCACTTGCATGGGGCGGACGACCTCTACGCGTCCGTGTTGCATGCCCTGCCGGATGCCGAGCGAAACGCGCTGGGTTCTCACATCAATCAAGGCGCGACGCTCAAGCAGGCCATTCAAAAAGCGCCATTGCCACGGGACAGATTCAACGTGCTTCTAGCGGATAACCCTGTTCGCAAACTCACGTACGATCCGGTCACGATGCGGCTGCGTGGCGGCATGCGTGGAGTTTCTCAGGGGGGGCGTCGTGTCGCCGGGCGGTTGACGCCGCAGGAGCGGGTCCGAGTCATTCGTCCCGGATGGACGGAGGCCGAAGCCCTGTCTTATCTGCAGGCGGGTGGCAGCGACGTCAGTCTTGAGCAGAGGGCGAGTGCCCTGGACGCGGAATTCGATCGGTTGAACGCCAATTTTCAACGCTGGCTGAAATCGCCGACCGAGTCATACCGCTTCGCGTCCGCCGGCATCGCCGAATGGCAGTCCAGAAACGCGTTGTACAAAGCGATCAGGGAATGTTGGCAGCACACCGGGTTGCGCGATGTGGATTCGTTCGGCGAGCTGCAAGGTGTCGTACTCGACCTCGAGAACATGCCCCTGGGGCGTCATCTGCGCACCATGCCCGCCCTGGAAGGCAACTTCGATCACGTGACCCGCCTCAATCTGAGCCTGACCGAATTGAGCGATGCGCATATTTCCCTGCTTGATCATTTCCCCCGATTGCGTTCACTCAACGTCAACGGGAATTCGCTCACCCGGCTTCCTCGTGCCATCGGCCGCATGCGCGCGCTGACGGAGCTGAACCTGCGAGCAAACCGCATTGTCCTGGATACGCAGGGCGTCGCGGACCTGCGCAACCTGACGCGGCTTCAGATCCTGGACCTGCACAGCAATCCTCTGGGCCAGGTTCCGGATATTGGCAGCATGCGCATGTTGCATACACTGATACTGGCCGATACCGGCATACGGACCTGGCCGGACGGATTATTCGCGCAGCCACGGTTCCGGCATTTTTACCTGGACATGCAGCGCAACGAAATCACCTACGTGCCCATGGTCACGCGTGGTTCCGTCCAGGCGGAATTGCTGGCACGCACGGTGTTGAGCCGTGAAACGGATTTTTTGCCGGCCTTCAATTTGCAGACGCTCAGGGAGTACATCGCGTCCGTCGGCATGGATCCCGATCGACCGTATCCGCCTCGTGGCGTGCGCGACAGTCTCGACTGGGAAGCCGGCATGACCCGGCCGGAATGGGTGGCCAGACAGGAGGTGTGGAACAGCGTCGAGGACGAGATCGGTTCGGTCGGTTTTTTCAACGAGATTCGCAAACTCACCGAATCGGGGCATTTCAAGCACGACCCCGGGTTTCGGGTCGATATGACCGCCAAGGTCTGGCGAATGCTCGATGCGATGTCGAAAAATACCGAGCTGCGGCAAAAACTCTTCACCCTGACCACCGTGCCCACGGCGTGCGTCGATGCCGGCGCGCAGCTGTTCAACGCCATGGGGATGGAGGTGCTGATTCATGAAGCCTATGAACTGGCGAATCCCGCGTTGGTGGAGAGTGAGCTGGTGTCGCTGGCGCGGGGCAAGTCAC
>Ga0307511_10008881_pt1 | contig 10028 bp, 8 predicted proteins | sample 13_EM_MG_FD_200266 | JGI IMG/M metagenome (GOLD analysis project Ga0307511, IMG submission 200266) | Populus trichocarpa ectomycorrhiza microbial communities from riparian zone in the Pacific Northwest, United States - 13_EM | ecosystem: Host-associated > Plants > Roots > Unclassified | place... | reverse complement strand
TGGAAAGGTGGTTGTTGGTGTACGACAGGCCGGGGGTGCGGTCCTGGCCTTGGTGGACCCAATAGATGCGGTTTTATATGTCTATAGAGACGCAGCACATGATGGCAGGGGGGGTTGGTATATGTGCACTTTCATTCACAGGCAACAACGGCGGGTGCGGGGACGAGCTTGATAAAAGTACTTTGTTAGTGGCAATGGAGTTGACAATTGCAACCTGAACAACCACGACCTGTATGACAGTGACCTTAGCAGGGACGGCACTAGCTTTGACGATACCCTTGACCCACATACCTGTTCCAATGCAACCACGCTGAAAATCCCATTTTCAGCTCAGAGACTCCGACATCCCAACCCCCTACACCACTGAACTCTACGGGTCTCTCCTACACCCAACACCCACCTGCACCAGCAAAAGCAATAACAGTAGCCTCTCTATGTCCACAAACAATAGCAATAACGATATCCTCCACCCGGTTATGCTTCCTAATTCTCATCCTACCCCTAGTCCGCCCTCCGCACATAACACTATCCCCAACCGTTCGACGTTCTAGCGCAATATGGGTCAATTCGAAACTGAGGTGAGGCAGAGCAATGATGAGGGTAGCAAAGATGGTTGAGGCGGAATGGGAGCAGTGCGGAAAAGGGGCAAAGCTAGGCCTGGGCACGAGCTGGCTCGACATTTTTCGAGGCAGGGTCGAGCTTTTACCATATATGTGAGGGCTCGAGCTCGGTCGGCTCGAGCCCAGGCGTAGCCAAAGCGCAGGGGAAGGTGCCAGGATGAGGGCATGGAGAGGGTGGTGGATAGGCAGCAAGGAATGACGGATGCGGAGGAGGGATGGGAGTACGAGTAGGTACACAGACCTCGGAGGGGGAGTAGGAGTCTGTGGGGACACTCGGGTTGGTATGAGGGAACGATAAGAGAACGTAGGTATCATAGAGTCTTTCGGCGGTGAATCTCTTTGCGGTTGTGGAGATCCGGTATTATTTGTACTGGATATTGGCCAGGGGGATAGAATTATCTTGAGAACTTTAGACCTCTATATACGGCCTCCCATTCTATTTCTTTATTTGGGTATCCATGTCAGGTAATATTTTCACGTTTCAATTTTAATATAAAGTGCCGTTATCCCAAAATCTTTGCAGACGTCTTTTTCAACTTTGTCAATAATCAATCAGGTATTTTTGAATATCTGTAAGGCAGCAGAATGGTGGAACAAAGCAGTACAAGTAGTAGAACGCAAGTCGCAGTAAGTCAGTATCAGGCTTGAACCAAGTGTAGTGAGCTAGAGAAAGCGAGCTGGGATGTCTTGATTTGCCTCAGTATAACAACCTGCCTTTAACATCCCAGGGCAATCCGAGACTAGGGAGAAAATCGAAGAAAGTAGGCGTATTGAACCAAGGGAAAAGCACAGGTGGAAATTAATAACACGAGAGGTCATTATGCCGAAAGACAAGGTCCCGAAGGAGGTTTAAATGGGTCAACCCTGACTGGCTCAGGGTAACTAGGTTGTACAGTATAGTAGGCTAAATACACCCTGGTAGAGGGGTGGTTGTAAGGGGGTGTAGAGCGTGTGAGGGCCATAGAGGGTCGTTGGTAAATGCCCGTAGGTTCGAATCCTGCCTCCCCCAAAGGTTTTCGCTAGTTGAGCTTTCCCCCTGTTCGCTGAGTCAGTGAAGGTATCCTGAGATTTAGCGCTGAATGGCCTTGGATGAATCTAAACCAGGCTTCTGGGTGGCTCGTCATGCCCCTCCTGTTAGGGCCCCATACGAGTACTGAATATATTAAAATAAAAAAACATAGAGGGTTCGGGTATGAGTTTGAGAGGTTTCAGCCTATATTGATTATGCTAGATACTGCATCCGTTTATTGACGGTTTATTGGCTCATGTCAATCGCCACTTGGGTGTCGATCGTTACATCGTTGGGTAGAGTACATCCTTTCCCAGTCGTGCATGGAAAGCTACCGTATCCATAACGCCCCCATATCTTTTAGAACAAATGTCTCAATACCACGTCAGCAGGGGTGGAAATGCCAGACTACCACGGCGACCACAATGCAACACACCACACAACAAAATACCATAATACAACATACTACAATACAACAGTTCCACCACCCATACCAACATACACTATGATATTTTACCCAAAGCAACATGCATATATCTTGATTTTGGTATGCAATAACCATTCATACCGTTGTGGTACCTATTGATCTTGTGGTTTTGGTTATGCGTGTCTCAGCACCGCTGCATGTGCTGGGTAACCAACGAGAAGAGGGCAATACCAGGTCGAAATACTAGACTATCATGGCGATCACAATCCAGACTACCCCGGGGCTTCTGCATAAAAACCACCCGGATTTTCCACATAAGTGGCCTGCATTCAACTTATGCAGTACTGTATATCTAGACATTAAGATCCCGAGTAATTCATGCGCCAACTTATGCTAAACAACCTTAATCCCTTGAATTAACTGAGTTGCACAAGAAGGAAGTACATGGTGGGCCATTCCGGTATGGACAACCACCACCTATAGAATATCCACCAACTGCAGGCCTTGCAAGAAATACATGAATATGATACAACATATGTGAACTATGGGAACTTGCAAGAAATCATGAACGTACAAGCAACGCATGATTGTCACCGAGGGTATCGGTGAATTGTACCCATGGATTTGTATCGAAGCTTCATCGTAAAAAACAGGAGAGAAATATTATATACACAATTACCCAGTAACTAAGAACATACCACCCACACAGTCCTGCCGATTAATATATTTAAACTACCGCATCAAATAGTGAATGGCCCCCTCACTATTTTGTCAATTGATGCGGTAGTTACTAACATTTCTTGCACTTGCACACCTTCCCCCCACTCAAGCTAGGGTTAGGATTACCGCTCATGACTATAGGCATGGACTTGCACTCGCTGGACCAGGTTACCAAAGTCTGATCATTATAATTCCTCCTGAGGCATTCCGAACAAGTATTCCACGCCGGGTGTCTGTCCTGGTGCATTGCACATATACAGTACCCGAACTCCTCCTCGTTTTCGGTGTCCTCGAGACGCTCGAGGCAGTGGCTCATCTCAGACACGAAAGAATTGGTACACATGCTGGTGTCTGTGAAACAGAGGTCATAGTTTGACGGTGATCGTTGTTTATAGCGGTGTTGGAAATCAGATTGAGAAAGGGCGGCTCGGGGAATAATGATCACGAAGAGGAGCGGGAGGATTAAAATTCGGAAACTCATGAACGAGGATGTAAACATGATTGATATGTTTATTGTTTGAATTGTTGGGTGTATCTGAGTTTCTTCGGGGCTGATAACTAGGGTAGTGGTGGAGTGCCTGTTACGTAAGCAGGGACGAAAATGATAAACGTATCTAGGCAAGGTACGTACGGCAGCAGTTGTGGTATGGGGACACGAGAAGTGCTGTTGACAATTATATTCTCCTTGCTGAAATGTGTAGGTAGTCTGGACATCTAGAGAGCAAAAATCTATGTACAAGGCATCGCGGAGCCTATATGTCAACCGGAAAATATTACTCATAACGAAACGTGAGACATCATGGGCAAAAATAGTAGGTTAATGAGATCGATAAACACCAATCAGTGAGATACAGTAATTAATGGGTCAACGGGATAGCCTAGCCTGTGAGGGTTGGTTTAGCTGTAGGTAGCAGTGTGTTCTGTCTCATTCATGTAAGTACCTACGGTAAGAGCGTTTTACAATGAATTTCTCCTTCAAGGGGGCTACGCTTAATCCAAATACGCCCGCATCGCGTTGACTAGTCCATCCCATTAACCCATCAATCGCTGTAGCCGACGATGTATGGGCACCAATTACCTATCACTTGTGGTTTTGGCCATGAGTGCCTTATCGCCCCCGCATGCGTTGGGTAACCAAAGAATACCAAAGAGCCGAGCACGTTTGTTAAAGCAGGGATCCGGGTTAGTGGAGGTCCTCACAAAGGACCACAGATCGTAGCTCTAATGCGACACCCAACTGGTACCGGTGTTCTGTTTATGCTGGCATTAATGCGGACAGGCTCCTGTGAGACACCACTCCACCATGTAATTCTTGCTCATATATTCAGTACTCATATGCGGCCTCGGTGATGGGGCTATGATGAGCTAGTATCACTTGCTCATGCTAATTAGGTAATTGTTCCATCGCTACCACACTTTCTACATGCTCTTACTTGTACACGCCTTTTACTTGCCAAGCGCACTGTAGTTCTGCATTCTATGCTGGGGTGAGTCCTGGGGGGCCAGGGCAAATGTAAAAATCTTGAAACACACCAAAATCTCATGGCCTCCCCGGTGGATCACTCTGGTTGCGAGTGAGCTGTAAAATCACCCTTACTCACGTGCGAACTGGTCAATACGCGCCAGGCTCTAGGTACGGGAAGACTACGCGGATTTCATCTTGCGATGTCAGATTACCCTGGAAATGACAAGGGACGTTGGGAATGGTAACATCCGCTCCGCTGTGTGTCTCACCATTCGACATGTATGCATGAACTTCCATGCATGCATGCACTCCCGTAAATTTAGAAGTTCCCCACTATTTCCCGCACTAGAGAAGCCTACCCCTCGGGTGTGCAACCAGATCTGGCAAAAAGGTGCATACAGAGGCTGTCGATCCCCGTTCAGCGGTAGCGAGACTACGTTCAGCCTTCACTGGAGCACAGCGTAACGGGGGGGCTAACGAGTCCTGGTTAGAGTCGATAATTGAACGGTGCTTATCTACCGTTGCCAAGCAAATGTTTAAAATTACCCCGAGTTTTGCAAAGTGACGTACACTATCTAAGAATAACCGCCGAAGCGAAACAAAAGATAGACAAAATCCAGTTGCCAAGCTTCTGCACATGTACTGCAGGGAGAATTCCGAACCCTGGACGTACCTAGCTAGTCTCTTTGGTCTTCCCTTCATAAATCTGCAAGTATGTAGTACGCCGAAAATGAATTGGCATGAAGTCAAGTGAGTTGGGGGGAATCTTCATCTTGAAAACTACGACATCCATAAGTGCGATTCCTTAGGTGAACTAGATTGTGGCCCCACTGGTTTCTTTTATCCGACCCTCATCCGGAGAATGCATTTGTGGAATATGTTGCTGAGCATTAGATAGTGCTTTTAGATTTCTGTGGGTTTGGTGGATTTCTCAACGAAAGGCAACTGCGGAACAGCCCTTGAGAACCAGCGCTGTCTGCTTGCTATATAGCGCATAGGTACTCTATAGAGCCGCCTAAGCAGGTATGTTCGGGATTAACCTTTGCTACCCTCACACGCCATCTGCGCTGCACGGATATGGAACTAACATTGCCGACATCTCACAATCCTGCGACCAGTGTTAGATTTTTGAAAAAGAAGGTAAAGCCATCTGGTATTGCCCAACCCTCCCTAGCTTGTTTCAAGCATTCAAACGACATATACTTTTGCTCTGCCACAAGCAGATGGGTCGTTGTAAGAACTCAAGCACATAGAAAATATTTGCTTGGCAAACGGGTGGCAGGAGAGCACTGGCTTGACGCGAATAGTACAAGAATATCGAAGCCATGCCTAGCAGAGCGGTTCCAGTTCCAGCACATATGGCTAATAGAAATATAGGTAGTTATCTAGCCAGGCCTTGGCAAGAGCACTCCGGAATAACATTGCTGGTGGAAGTATCTGACTTCACTATACTAGGCATGGCTAAAATTAGTCTTCGGAAGTAGGTAGCGCAATTGCGTTAGCTAGAGGTGGAGGCATTTCTCTGTGTTACCTGACCCAGTCTCGCTAAATCTGGGGGTGTAGGGATAAATACATACAGTACATACAAAGTGTCGTGCCCTGCATAAAGATGCAATGTATGTCTTACTCCTGCAGCCATACGAAATCCAAGGTACGAGATGGAGCCTCCTACACCCTTATACTGATAATCCCGCGAATAAGAAATGAACACTTACGGTTGCTGTGATTTCTGTTGGGGGTTCTCCAACATGCGTATGCAATTGACGGCAATATAAACAGAGCACCGGGGCCGGTTGGTAAACTAACGATCTGTGCCTCTTTTGTGAGAGCCTCACTAACCCTGACCCTTTCCCAAATTCAACAATGCCAACCTCCGTTACCGAACGTATTCTTTTCTTTAGTTATTCGCATTTAGTTGGGCGTTGTCTGTCCTCCCCTTTCGGGCGATTCATACTCCAACACCTGAAACTTTTCTGGGGACTCTCCTTCATTGTGCTCTTCGCCGTTGCAGGTGTTTCCTCCTTGCGGACAGTCCAACTGACTAAGGATTTGGCATTCTGCGAACTTGCTGATCCTGTGTCCGATGTCACCGGTATTGGCATTCGTCTTGCAACCTATCTCCAGTCCCTCTTGACGATATTTGTGGAGTTCTACAGTGCAAGGCAAGCCGGTGCTGTCTTGCACATGAACCTTGCATTCATATGGACACTGGGTATTTTGTACTGGTTCGCCGAAGGGGACAGTCACTCTGACAGCAGTTCCTCTGGCATCACTCTAAATGTCGCATATATCATTCTCTGCCTCGGGAGTTGCATTTTTTTGGTCACCCTCAGCCGAATCATTCTCCCAATTCAAGATGAGCGTGACAATCAGGAAACACTTTTAACAACTTTTCTGAGATTTGTTACATATATCCTTTGGGGATCGTGCTACATCTACTTCTGGTACATGGCTGTCCCCACAAATCTCTCGGACCTCATGGTGACAGTCAGCTTTGAGGACGACGAATTTCAGACAATAAGCCAGAATGAGGCCCAGGAGTTGGGGGTATGTGTCCAGGAACTGCGTGGTTGGTTATTTGTTCCCTGGAGGCTGGAACGCCAACCGAGTAACCCAGTGTATCTGGCGAATTCCATAATTTTCGGGTTTTGTGTGGGCATTTTCTGTCTCATGTCATTACGACTTTTCCGGATGTCCTGGTTTGTGTTATGTTTTGTTCGGAACTCTACCGCTGTTGATATCCCAACCGGAGGCCCAGAGGCCGAAGTCGATATCCCCGTTTCCGAGCACCTGACTCAGTTTTGTCTCCGAAGCATGGGGCGTGCAAAGATGCCCTCACGATGGCGAATTCTCCTCGACGCTTGGTGTTGGTTTCCATCAGGAGACCTCAAATGGATAGTTGGCCCTGTAAGTTTCTTTTTCACACCAAATGAGGCCTGCAAAATCTGCGATCTGTGCAACAGTGGGGTGGTCGCATATATTTACCTAGATGCATGGTGCTAACTGTCACGATACCCTTAGTGTTCCAGTCAAGAACGAATGGTAAGATGGAGATGGTACCTTGATGCAAAATACCTGAAATGTCCCAGAGACCACCACGAAGCTGAAGGAGGCAAACGGTTACTTCGCACCAACATCAATGAAGACGCAGTTATCGAGAATGCGTTGGACGACCAAATTTCAGTTCAGAGTGGACAGCGAATTGCACGCCATTTGAGCCTATGGTTGAATATGTATATATGTGTTTTGATGTGCATGGCGGTAGAATTTTCCACTTGGTCTAACTCTATGCATTCACCTCAGGACGGTGGAAAGGGAATTCGGAATCCAGGGCAGTTATTTGCGTTGACCACGAGTATCTTTATTTGTTTCTTTGTCATTTTGGATATTCTAGGTCACCGGGCCAAAGGGAGTGTGGGAAAAGGCTCAGGATGAAGGGGCAAGTCTGTGCAATTGGCCAACTAGGGTGTTAAACTCTATTCACTTGGAAGTTGAGATTCTAGTAAGTCCTTTGGATAGGGATGTTTTTTTTCTGTTCCGTAACCGGAAATCAGCCCTAGGCGATGACCGGGGGGGGGGGATAAGTGTGTACCTATGTGGGAGGTCAAGCACAAACTGGGAAGAACATTCTTTTAGAGCTTCGACGATTAGATAGGGTAGCAATTATTTCATTTTTTTATTGTCAATCCCCGGTTATCACATTCAGTATGGGCAGGGTTCATTTTGTTCTGACCCATTCAGCAATGCGGCCCAGTGAGCAATGGGGCGCTATTGCTGGTTCGGACCAATCGCACTAGTGAGCAACCCATTGAGCAGTGGGCCCAGCCCATCCACCAATCTGCATAATATTCTAGTATTATTACTTCATACGAGACACTTTCTTCTATTTCGCATGCAGCTTCTGCCGGGGCCTCTGGTTTAGATAGTACATTGCATTCTATGGTGTTGCAAAAAAAAAGGACTTGATTTTCTAGCATTTTATTTGTTATATTTTATTTGTTATATTTTTCATACCTTTACCTGTTTGGTGATGTCTGGCTTAATTATTCCATAGTTTCGTTTGAAGCAATAATACTAGAATATTATGCAGATTAGTGAATGGGCTGGGCCCATTGCTCACTGGGCCGCATTGCTGAATGGGTCAGACCACAGCTCTCGAGACATACAGCAATTGATGGATTAACCGGATAGACTAGTCAACGAGATAGCCTAGCCCGTGAGGGTTGGTCTGGGTGTAGGCAGCAGTGTTCTCTCTGTACCGAATTTCTCTTGCGCTACGCTTCATACGCTCGCATCCCGTTGACCGTCCATTCCATTGACCCACCAATAACTATAATTCATTATTGATGCAAAGATGAACCGACTAGATGTGGGCTTGCTAAGACACTCCTGTGGCGTACCCGTACATGTTGCTAATTAAGTTACACTTCGCACCGATAGGTATGCATCGATATCATTGACGTACGTACATTCCAATTTGGTGTCTTGTAGTGATTGGGAATTAACACCCCGTACTCAATTATAATGGTCCCCCTATATATAGAAAATTTTAGGTGCCTCAATGCACGAATCTCATTGCATCAGTAGCAAAAATCTCCAAATATAGCGTTGAGTATGGGGTGTTAATTTCCAATTTCTACCGTACCAATCACCATGATGTCTCACGTTCTGCAATGAGTCAAATTTTCTATTAGTTGGTTGTTAACACATATATGGGCTCCGCGATGTCTTGTGTATCGCTTTTTGCTCTCCAGACGTCTAGGCTACTTCTGGATTTCAACACGTAGGATATTCTTGTCGACAACACGTTCACTATACCACAAGTCCTACCGCAAGTGCCTACGTCTATCTACCTCCGTCCCCGCTCGAGTATATTTACAGCTCCACCGCTACACTAGCTATCCGCCCCGAATCAACTAACATAAACGCAACAACTCAGCCACTAAACATATCAATTATGCTGATATCCGGGTTTATAAGCTTCCGAGTTTTAATCCTCCCCCTCCTCTTCCTGATCGTCATTCCCCGAGCCGCCCTTTCCCAATCTGATTTCGAACACCGCTATAAACAACGATCACCGTCAAACCACGACCTCTGTTTCACAAACACCAGCAGGTGTACCACTTCTTTCATCTCTAAGATGAGCCACTGCCTCGAGCGTCTCGAGGAGACCCAGGACGAGGGGAAATTCCGGTCCTGTATATGTGTAATGTACCGGAACAGCAACCCACAGTGGAAAACTTGTTCGGAATGCCTCAGGAGGAATTATAAGGATCAAACTTTAGAAACCTGGCCCAAAGAGTGCAAATTCACGTTTTACCGGCCGGGTAACTTGAGTGGGGGGAAGTTGTGCAAGTGCAATAAATGCTACTAACTACCCATCGATTCACAAAATAGTGGGGGGCATTATTCACTAGTTGGAGCGGCAGTTTGAATATATTGTGGCAGGTACTCCGTTACAAGGTAGTTGTGTATATAACATTTCTACCCGTCTTTTGCTTATTGGTGCGGCACTTGAACGGGCACGGTTCTGGCCTCCACCGGCTAGGTGCTCGAGCTCCAGTTCAACTATATATTTTTTGGTATTAGCTACAATCAGTAGTGTGTACCTAGAGCTGTTCGATTGACCCGAGAGTTGAGATTCTAGGAAGTCCATTGGATAGGGGTGTTTTCTTTTCTTTTCGGTAACTGGCAGTCTACCTAGGAGATGACCAGGGGGATTAGCGTGTAGCTGTGTTGGGGGGGGGGGGGGGGGGGGTCAAGCACAAAATGGGAAAAATGTTATTT
>Ga0307511_10008880_pt1 | contig 10029 bp, 7 predicted proteins | sample 13_EM_MG_FD_200266 | JGI IMG/M metagenome (GOLD analysis project Ga0307511, IMG submission 200266) | Populus trichocarpa ectomycorrhiza microbial communities from riparian zone in the Pacific Northwest, United States - 13_EM | ecosystem: Host-associated > Plants > Roots > Unclassified | place... | reverse complement strand
CAATCTAAAAAATAAATACAATAACGGGAGAAAAAATCACATCCATCTTACCAAAAATAAAAAGAAAAAAGGTGGTCATGCATAGGTCACTGTCCAAACTCCAAAATGCCAAGTAATCTAAATTACATTGGCTTTATATAGTGTAAAATACTAAGCAAAATCTACGTAAAGTTTTAGCTAATAATAATAATTAAAGGCTAATGTTGGAGGAGCCACCACTAATTAAAAAATTGAAGCAATCTAATTCTCACTTTCACCTGATTTTAATACAAATTACAAGGAAATTAAACCAAATGGCCTTTTCCCATTGGTACACCTTTTCTTTATACATTTGTTGACGCAAAAGCTAATTGGTAACATATGAAAGATATTAATTGTTAATTAATCCCACGTTCTAATAGTTAAATCCACTAATTAATCAGATGTCCAAAGTCGAAACCCACTCAAGATGTTTATGATCACCAGCATGCTTTGAACAAGTGGAGATTTTAATCATTGCAAAGGGCAGATAATCAACTGTTACTCAACTTTTTAACCCATTTAAAGGCATTATTTAGTAGTAATTATAGGACTTAATTAACAAAGAGATTAATTAATTAATTAATATGCCTACTCCACTCCTCTACTTTGTCATGTATTTTAATGGAAAATCCTACTTCCACTCTTTAAATGGCTGATCAAACCTGTGACATGGGACGTGGGTGAGGACATAAATTAATGCTCTCTTCATAAATTGTTATAATAATTACCTTTCATTTATTTAGATCAATTTGTTACTGCATTTATAAATTATTAGTTACCATTTGTTATTTTACTTGAAATATTTCTTTGTATGTAAATCATTTTAATTAATTCCTTCCTGTTGCGTATTGGATGTTCTTCAAATTTTAGTAGCTAGCGAAAACCACAATATTTTATATTTTAATATAAATGCTTTGTAATATATGCCATTATTACTTTTAAAAAAGGCTAAATTTCTCATTACATTTTGATATTCTTATTTCCCGGTTTAAGTTAAATAAACACTTAACGATTTTCTAAGTCAGGTTAAGAATAATAGGAGACTTAACTTATTAATTACCCAACCTTTTCTATTTATATATGTAGGGCAATATATAATATTAATGCGGAGATTACAACAAAAAAATAATAAATCTTTCTTAAATATATATAAGCCTATAACATATAATATATTATAATACACCCTCTCAAGCTAAGGATGGAGGTTCAACTCGAAACTTGAACTTAAAAGCAGTAAAAGAAGCAGTGGAGAGAGGTTCTGTAAAAATGTTTGCAAGCTAATCCTTCGAAGAAATAAAGCAAATTTGAATGACCTTTATAGCAACTCCGTCACGTACAAAATGATAATCAACTTAAAAACATGCTTAGTACGAGCATGAAAGATGGGTTTGACAACACTCAGATTATCACACCAAATCGTAGGCATAAAAAAAGAAGAAGTAATATGCTGATTTGACAATAAATATTGAAGCTATATGACCTCAGAAGTGCCATCGGCTAAGGCTTTATACTCAGCCTCGGTAGAAGAACGAACAACGGTGCGTTGTTTCCCTGACTTCTAAGATATCAGTGTATGTCCAAAGAAAACAAGATAGCCACTCTTAGATTTATGATCATCAATACTACTAGCCCAATCAATATCTATAAAACCATGCAAGGAAAAAGAAGAGCTACGAGTGATATGAAAACCAAAAGAAACCGTACTCTTAAGAAAACATAAAATATGTTTAATGACAACCCAATTTGCATCTACAGGAGCATACATATATGACATACTTTTTAACAAAAAAAAATGTCTGGTCTTGTAAAAATGAGATATTGAAGAGCACCAATAATTTTTCAAAAACATGTAGGATAAACAAAAGCAATCAGACACTTTAACAACCTTTGATGTAGAAATAAGAGTATCAACAGGCCTACAAGAAGACATAATGCCTAATGAAAAATGTCAAGAATATACTTATCTTGTCGTAACATGATACTCATAGTAATAGGATGAACCTTAATGCCTAAAAAATAATGAACAACTTTTAAATCCTGGAGCTTAAACTCTAAGCTCAATAACTGAATTAATTGGTGAAGCAAGACTAAATTGCTTCCAATTAACAAAATATTATCAATGTAAACCAGAAGATAAAAAATATCATTACCCATAGATAAAATGAATAACGAGGTGTTAAGCTTAGAAGCATAAAAGCCAATAGATAAAAGATAATCACTAAGTTGAGTGTACCATGCTTGGAAAGCATGTTTTAAGTCATATAATGACTTATACAATTGACACACATGAGAAGAGAGATTAGAATTAACAAAACCTAGAGGTTACTGCATGTAGACCTCTTCGTTAAGTGTCTCATTGAGAAAAATATTATGAATATCAAGTTGATTAATTTTCCAAACACGCAACACCGTAACTGTGAAAATTAATAAAATAGTGACTTGCTTAACATCAGGACTAAATGTCTCAAAGTAATCAATACCTTTTTGCTGACTAAAACCTCTAGCAACCAACCGAGCCTTATAGTATTCAATTTTGTCATCGACACGATGCTTGATCTTGTATACCCAATGACAACCAACAACATTCATTGAATGATAAAAAGGAACCAAGGACCAAATATTATTGGAATATAATGCTTGGATTTCAACCTTCATAGCATCTTGCCAAGCCTCATACCTATCAGTGTAAGAAAAGTAAGTGGTTCATAGGCAGGACTAGAGACTACCCAAGATTTATGACTGTCAGATGAAGCTGAAGAAGTTGTCAGATTGGCTGTCTTTGGCAACCGTGAATGAAGAACCATATGATATCGATAAACCATAGACAGTGAGGCAGGAAGAACTGAACTTTGATGATGTTGCAATGGATAAGAGCAGAGGTCAACAACCAAATTTTATCTATCAGCAGAGGTAGAGCTTGCAACAGAGGCATCACCGTTAGATATTGGAGAACCTGCAATAGACGACCTGGGACAACCAACAACATCAGACTTGTCACGTTGCAATTCAGAAGGGGTCGAACCTATACCTGCAATATGATTATTAAAGAAACATGGATGTGGTGATGTAAGAGCAGAACTAGTAGCCTGTTGTTAGTGGGTAGAAACGAGAGGCTGCAAGCATAGGAGAGTGAAAAATTGGTGAGGTGAGGAAATTGGGCACATTGGTAGAATTTTTAAGAGAGGGAGTAAGGGCTGGTAGTGTAATTTGTTTATATTTGTCAAAAGAAAACACTCGTTCATGAAAACAAACATGAAGAGAAATATAAATTTGTTGAGATGTAATGTCAAAACAACGATAACCAAGATGAGAGGAGATATAGCCTAAAAACACATATGAAGAGGAATAAAAATCTAATTTATGATTATGATATGGATATAAAAACAAAAAACAAAGACACCCAAACATAGCAAAAAATTATAATCAGGAGAACGTTAAAAAAGACAATCAAAAGGGGACCTATTGTCGAGGATAAAAGTAGGCATGTGATTGATAAGATAAACAATGTTCTACACTGTCTGAGAAGAGTAAGGCCAATTTCTACAATATGCCTATGACAATGTTCAACTGTGCCATTTTGTTAATGAGTATGATGATAAATTAAACAACGATATTGAATACCAATAGTCTGAAAGAAATTATGTAACTTGTGATATTCACCACCCCATTTAGTCTAAATAAATTTAATTTTAAGCAAAAATTGGCGCTCTACCAAAGTTTAAAATTAATGAAAAGCAGAGAAGACATGAGACTTCGCAACAAGAGGATAATACCATATTTTGTATGCACACCAACAAAAATAATAAAATAATAAAAATCATCAGAAAAAAAAGGAGTAGAGCCCCAAACATCACTAAATATTAATTCAAGTGGAGCAGGAGTTATGTAGCCTGTAGACCCCAACGACAGATGCAACAACTTTCCTAATGGATAAGCTTGACACTAAAATTGAAAAACAAAGTCTAGAGGTGCAAGAAATTTTATTTCTTACACTAAAAAATTAAAAAAATAGGAAGTAGGATGACCCAATTGACGGTGGCATAGATCAACAGAAGCAGATACATAAGGAGACCAATAAACTTGATGAATTGATATGGCAAAAGACTCGAACAAAATATAAAGACCATCTTTACTCTGACCATAAAAGAGTATTGCCTTGGTGTTAAGATCTTTAATATAAAACAAAAATAGTTGAAATTCAAAATAAATATTATTATTAAGATAAGATTTTTTTAACATAAAGCAATGGTTTGTATATGAAGAACATTAGATAAAGTGAAGGTATGTTTTGGTGTATGCAACTTAGTATGCTCAATATTAGATATAGAAAGGCCCTTACCATCACAACTATGCAAATAATCCTTACTGAGATATGGTTCGGACTTCGTTAGATTTATAAGATCAGGTGTGACGTGTTGATTCGCACTAGTGTCGGGAAACAAATCCATAAAGTTTGTTGAGGAAACATTGTTGAGCACAAGATTAGCATTAGGCTGTTTTTCATAGCTTTGAAGTTGAGAAAAATAAGGGGCTGAAGGACTGAAGGTTTGGCACATCTGAAACCTGACATTAGACCACTGGGAACAACCATTATTTCATTGGTTTTGTTGCCAATTACATTGCCTTTAGTTGCTATTTAAAGACCCATTAAAACCTTGAAAATCAGACCCGATATTAGTGCTGTTATGGTTGCTATTATAATTATTACACCAACCTCCAAGAGATCGTCCTCTACCATGCCTGAAATTATAATTGTTGTTATACGAACCAAAGGTCTGATGTTGGGCAAAATAAGTTGATGGTGGCTGAGCTGGTATGAGTAGTAAATGAGTAATGATAATAACATACATGGATAGAAGAGAGGTCTTGTGAAGGAACTCATGAGTAAAAAAATGACTATGAAGATCAACATATGAAACATGTTCTGTCTTAGTCACGAGGCTTGTTACCAAATGATGCGAACTTCGTGATCACGTGGTCACACAACCCACAATCAAGATTGAAATCTGATTCTGAAAAGCCGAAATAGGTCTGATAGAGTGTGACACAATAGAAACTTGCTCCAAGGCATCACACTATTAGAATGAAGTAGAATGATGCCACAAAGCCAGTTAATCTTCGATAAGTCAGATTCAGTTCGTTCAAGAACTGAAGAATGCAAGATTCACTCTCACACATTAAAACTGAAAAATTCAGAAGTAATATTCATTAATGGCTCCTGAAATTTTGGTTACATGAGTTTAAATAGTTCTAGAAAAATTAACCTTAATGAATCTACCTTTGTGGGCTAAACTGACTCACATACAAAACTGACCCAAAAACTCTCAACTGAAAAGCCCATAACCTAATCCAAACAAGCCTTGAATTCTAGCTCAAAACAAAATTTTAAATAAGCCCAACATGAAAGAAAATAATAAAAATAACTAATTTATCCTTAAATAGCACTAAACCTTTTTCCTTGTGTAGTTAGAATGAATAAGGAATCCTTATAAGAAAATGATTTTGGAACATTAATGAATCGTTGCCACTCTTGAAAATTATGTTTCAGCTCATTAAAAATTCTTGTGGAACTAGGAAATTCCCAAAACAAGCTGTCACATCCTTTTAGAAAAAGAATCCTTGCCAAATAGGAAGTCCACGGGTCAAAATTGTAAGTCCTTTCTGAACTCTGATTCACCTGAAAATTTATCCCAACATAAAAAAATACCTCTAGAATCCTTTGGTATAGTTTCACCTCGATCCACTAGTTAGATTTGGAGTTATGCTCAATAGCGTAAAACTAGACGGTAGAAAAGTTTATGTCAAAATCCGAATCTGACCTTACTTGGATCGTATCACAAGGTTGAACCGTATCATCAAGTCCTTGAACTCACTCTGAAGACCAAGAAACACATAAAATTGAAATCCTTTAGCAAAACTGGCCGGCTAACAGCTGTTAATTCATTAAACAATGCCTTTACTTTTTACATAAATATAGTGACCGAATCATCACCTTGATAAAGATATTGAAAAGTACTATGAAGTTTCATAATGCAAGAATTTGACGAAGAAGCGAGGGTTTGCTCAAGAGTACGCCAAACACATTTTGAGTTTGGCAGTTGACAACAAGATGCTGTACATCCATTGAAAGAGAAAAAAAGTGGTGCACTTAGAATAAATTGGTCATGTTGTTTCCAACGAAGAAAAAAATTATTAACTTAAAGAGAAGAATCATCAACAACAACTACACGAGGAGGAGGACACGAAAAAGAGCCATCAACAAAAAGGAAAACACCTTGTCCAATATGATACGACTTTATGCATTTGTCAATAAAGATAATTTGTGTTTGTAAGCTTTAAAGAAATAACTTGATGAGAATTGGAGAGGGTAACAATGCTTGCAATTGAAGCTCCATGGTGGCAAGAGTCACGACACCAGTAGTAGAGGAAGGTTACACAACAACAACATGGAAAGATTCCAAAGCAGAGGGAGAAGAAAAAGTCTGAGGATTCATAATAGTCGAGGAAGCTTCCAAAACAAAGGGAGAAGAAGAAGTCTACACCATAGATTGAGAAGAAGAGTCTATTAGAGAAAAGGAAAAATAGTTTTTAAGATATGATAACTCTGATACCAAGTTGAGAATAATAAGAGGTTTAATCTATTAGTTAACAAACATTTTATAAATAGTTAATGTAGAGAGTATAATACAAGAATAATAAACTTTTCCTAAATATATACAAGCCTATAATACGTAATATACTATAATAAGCTAATAGCTGATTATTTGTCAATTTTATTATAATACCAAAATTAACAAAACTTCTCCTACAAATTAATATATGAATTAACGGTAACACTTGTATCTTCTTTAATCTATAAATTATGTTTGTTAATTATATTATTTATTAGTCGTAAATTGTCTCCCCTTGTGGAGAAATGACTTTGAATACAGAAGTCCTCCTTTGGAAGTCAACGCGTACTGTATAAATCTACAATGACACACTAGCTTTGGGGAGTTTTAAAACGAGCAAAAATGAATTCGAAAAGGACCGAGTAGAGTTCTTGACCGACGGCTGAGTCTTTCCCATGTAATATTAGCAGGACCCAATCTCCCAAACCGATTCTACAATGCATCTCCGTCCACTGTAGTGTTCATCTATGGAGCTTCTACAGGTGAATCAAATTCATTGTATTTGTATCATAAAAACTACAGCGTTTACCAAATAACAAGTTAAGATTGATGACATGGACCTAGTAACTCAACACACAGTAACCCACCAGGTCTATAAATAACACATCTGCAACATGCTTTGGTGTCATACAAGCCAAACAACATGAAGACTCCAATGACAAGTGCTATCTTACTTGCAGCCATTTTAGCCTTTGTTGGACTTATAGCCATTAATGGCGCTCAAGCAAGAATTTTACCTGGTTATAATTCACTAACTTATGCCTGGTTATGTTGTCATGTTTCACTAAAATTCATAGAAGTTTGTCTAACCATGCCAGTTGTTTCTTGATTAAAAACATGTTGATTTGCTTGCATATTCTAATTAAAATCTCTTTTGTTCATGTGCTGCAGATAGCTTTGGACTCAAAGTAGCAATAATAGCAGCTTATGGAAGGAGTTATAGCTCACCACCTCCATCTCCGATCCCTTCACCAAGTTCCAAGGAACTTACCAGCAATTACGAGAAGCGTTCGTCTCCGCCACCACAATCTCCAAAAATCGATCCACCAATCGGTCAAGTAACCACCAGTAATGGACGGACCACGCCATCACCTCCACCCCCGAAGCCTGCATCACCAGAAGGCGAGCTTAAGATTGGTTATCCATGCACTGATGGGACTCCATGCAACGATGGCTACATTTCGATGATAACAAATTTTGAAAGGCCTTTACCAAGTTCACCTCCACCTCCAGACCCAGCGACTCCTATAAGTCATATAACCTTTGATCTTGAGCCGAAAGTGCATGCAAGATCACCACCAGGGGAATATGCATATTCAAGTGCTTGAGCTAGCTAGCTAGTTTTCCCTATTGGATCATCTAATGATCAATTAAGGTGCTAGCTAACTAGGTAGGAGTGATTAGTATGTGTGCCCACGAGCTATGCATGGTACTGATCTCCAGGTTAAATCTCCCATCTCTCTGGAGCAACTCACCTGGTAGTAAGGTTTACATAGTGTGTTGTTTTAGCTATCTAGCTTGGCAAATCTCATTTCTCCTTCATCGATAAGGTTTCTAATGAGATCTAGTAGTAAGCGAGGTTAATTAACGCGTGTAATATATATTGTGATGAATAATTGGATGTAATATACAGTAAGAGCTAATAGAAAGCCGAGTGATTTTTGCTGGAGAATTTCTTGAACAATTTTAATTATACAGTCCGTAATTATGGGGCTGAATTATGAATTGTCTGCACTTGTTTTTTTTTTTTTTTCCAGATGTTAGATGGCTTTATTTTACTACAGCTATGAGTAGAATTCATACTATTGATTGACCTTTAATTAGCAGAAAATGATAACTGTTCAAGTACAAAGAGAATTAAACAATACCTGCATATATTCCAAGGAAAATGAATCAGTGCCTGATCATATTATATATCTTGCTGCCCAGCCGCCCCAACTAGACGATTGAAGCTTGCCGTGCAGCTGGCTCTACATATAAATCCCTGGCTTAATTCAGCATCGATCTGCCTGCAGGTGCATCGATCTGCTTTAAGAGTTTGCCTACATTAATCTAGCTTTCCTAGAATATTTCCCACTTGTTAATTATTTGACGAGCCAGGTTGATGATATAGATTGCTAGGTTTTATTTAGATTCAGCTCCTCGATCTCTTGTTCATGACTGTAACTATGTGACTTTACATGTTAAGTAAGTAAATTTAATTATGCTATTGAAATCAAATGAACTTTTGAGATTTTAGGTCGAAATTAAATAACCATTTGTTAATTGATTTCAATACTCGCCCTCTAATTAATGGATGATGAACATATATGGTTCATAATTAATTAATTCACAACCTAAAGTGGAGAATTCTAGGAAAACTTGATTGATGTAGACCAAACTTTTAAAGATATGGAAAATCTAGATTGCAACGACATACAATATTACTGTGACATTAATTAAACAGAAAATTAATGCACCATGCAATGGAGACATAATTATAACTAATAAAGGAGATTGGAAGGAGATTGTTATAAAGATAGATAGACAACTTCTGAAAATGATCTTTCATATTATTTCAAAACTATATCATCCATCTGTGTGCTATATAATTAATATAGTGATACCCAATACATATGGTGTTTAAAAAACCTTAAAGGGAGGAATTAGTTTTAGATTGGTTAATGAGAGAAATGTTAGATTCTAGATATATAGGGGGAAAGGTTTTGGGAATAGTATCTTGTTAATAGTAACACATCCAAATTTAACTGTGTAATCACTTATTATGTCAAGATTCCAACATTATCTATCCATTTAATCATACAATAAAACAACTCATGCATATATAGATGATGGAAGATGTAAAGATTGTAGTTATGTACCTCTTAACTTTCTTTCCTACTGTAAGTTCAATATTGGGACCAACACATCATAAATTGTTGTTGTTGGTTCAGAAGCTATAGTGTAGAGGCAAGAAAATTTCTTCTTCATAATTTCATAACCTTATCTTTCATATTATTTCAAAACTACATTATCGATCATTGTGTTATGTAATTAATATCGTGATACCTAGTACAGGTTGTGTTTCAAAGACCTTAAAGGAAGGAATTAGTTTTAGATTGGATAATGGGAGAAATGTTAGATTCTAGACAGATAGGTGGAAAGGTTTTGAGAATATTATCCTATCAATAGTGACACATTCAAATTTAATTGTGTAATCACTTATTGTGTTAAGATTCCAACACCGTCTATCCATTTAATTATACAATAAAACAACTCATGCACATATAGATGATAGAAGATGTAGAGATTGTAGTTATGTACCTCTTAACTTTCTTTGCCACTGTAAGTTCAATAT
>Ga0307511_10008879_pt1 | contig 10032 bp, 8 predicted proteins | sample 13_EM_MG_FD_200266 | JGI IMG/M metagenome (GOLD analysis project Ga0307511, IMG submission 200266) | Populus trichocarpa ectomycorrhiza microbial communities from riparian zone in the Pacific Northwest, United States - 13_EM | ecosystem: Host-associated > Plants > Roots > Unclassified | place... | reverse complement strand
AAAGAAAGATATTATCACCCCTTAAACGTTCTGCCTAAGACAAACTGCATTGTTATTTTTGTCTTAAATTGCTAAATTTTTAATGGTTTATGCTATGATGATTTGTTTATAATATTCCTGACTCTGACGTAAGTGAATATTCTACTACGGATACTTCCAACTCTGGCGTTGGTAAGTATTACGTAACCCAAAACAAAAATAAATGATGTTGCTGACTCTAGCTCTTTGAATAAACCAAATAAAAATAAATTTAAATATATGCATGCATATTTTTTATATTTTTATATTTTCTATTTTATATTTTATATTTTTTATTGTTTTTGGGACTGGACCCAGCTCAGCCCATGGGGACTGGGCTGGGCTGGACCCATCCGGCCCAGCCTGGCCGCTGGCCCAAGCCAGTGGCCAGGCGGCCTTTACCCGCCAGAGTGCGTGAATTGTTTACGCACGCTGGCAACAGTTAGTATGTAATTATATTTCTAATGCACAGTGTTGGGGAATTATTTTGCAAACTGGAGATGCTTACCTTGGAGCAAGATGGAGGCGATGGCGGGCTGTTCCAAGCTTCTTCCTCTGGTTTTGGAAGTCGGCGATGGAGAAGAAGAAGCCGGTGATGCTGATGCTTTCTTCTGTGGGTTTCTTGTTTCCCTGTCCTCCTCTGTGTTTAATCGCCTAGTTTGCTCTCTGATTTAGGATACGGAGGCGTGATGGAAGACCGGCCAAAGCTCTGCTTTGGTTCCGTTGTATGCTCCTGTGTCGTTCTCTGCTTTTTCTCTGTCTAGTTGCTTATTATACTCCCCTGTGTTACTGTTTTGAGTCTGAAAAAATCCCCTCTCTCTGTTTTTGTTCGTGGTCTTCTTTTCTCCCCCTGTTCGTGGCTCTTTTTTTTGTCTCTGTTTTCTGGGTTTCTTTTTTTCTGCCTCTCCTGGTTTTTTCGTTCTCCCCCTGGCCTCCTCCTTTTTTTGTGGCCTTTCGTTCTCTGGCTTTTATAGCCAGAGAACAATGCCGTTTCATCCATTGATTGCAGGTGTAATGGTGGCGGCGGGCGGCTGAACCGTTGAGGAAGACGAACAGTGTCGGCACCGTTTTTGTGTTTAATGGTTATTTTCATTTTGGCCCTTGAAGTTAAGTTTTGTAATTAAGCCCCTCGTTTAAACTGTAATTGGCCCCTTGCATTTGAGCGCCATTTTCAATGTAGTCCTTGGATTTTAATTTTGCAAATTTGACCCCAAACTTTGCTATTTCTTCAAATAAGTCCCTGATTTCATTAATTTAATTAAATCCAAGTCCAATTAAGTCTCAAAACTTATCAATTATCCAATTAAACCCTTGATTTGATTAATTAAATCAATTCCAAACTTAATTAAGTCTCAAAACTTATCAATTCTCCAATTAAACCCTTGATTGGATTAATTAAATTAATTTCAAGTTCAATTAAGTCTCAAAACTTATCAATTCACCAATTAAACCCTTGATTGGATTAATTAGATTAATTTCAAAGTTTAATTAAACCTCAAAACTTCCAATCATGTTGCCATTAACCCAAATTTTAATTCATTCTTCATTTATTTCATTTTACTTGTTTTTCATCATTATTATTTTTTCATCATCATTTTTTTTTATCCTTTCAGTAAACAATAATAATAATTAAAACAAAAGGGTCAAAAATTGGGTTATGACACGATTCAATGATCAAATCAAAAGTTATGGCCCTTTTAAATTATTATTTTAGTCTAGCGCGACCAGACCTCCTCTTGGACCTAGACGTGTCCTACTGGTCCATAAACTCATCTACTAAATCATTCACATAATCTATATGGACCATATGCTCATTTAATTATGGTACACCTACATCTAGTTGTTCAAAATCACCCATTATCACAAATCTAACTACATCAATAGGTCATTCTGGCATGGGACAGGCGAAGTGATCACCTGGTTGGTGAGTCTGTACATTTTATGGAGTAAGGAAAGTTAGTTGATTCAATTCTTGAGGTTCTTTCTTTGCAATAGTCATTGTTAGTAATGCAATATTGGATTAAATACACTTCCATTCTTGGAAGGAGGCCCCGTATGAGTAAAGGTGTGCAGACAAACGAATAGAAAAGTAGTCTTTATCCATGATAAGCATATAAAGTATCGAGCAGTCCCCGAAGAGTAGGCTTCCCGATGCAAAACTCTATTCCTTTTGCACTTGAAGTAGAGAATTGATTATGCCGATAGAAAATAGAATTTGAGGAGATTACTTATTATTTAGGTCATTCCCTCATCCTTTTATTATGGCTATTCAAATCTTTTATTTCCTTCCTTGGTTGATTCAATCCTGAGACTAACTAGTCGAGTCACTTCATTTACCCTAATTGCTATTGATTTGCTAATTTTGCTTACTCTTTTTTTACCCGTTGTCATCGAGAAGCTTCATCCCTTTTTACTATTTAGATCCTATAAGTATGGCTTGAACCGTAATATTTCAAAGCTGGATAGCTTGAACTATACTGAAGGGACCCTTTATCTGCCTCTTCCATCCATTGCTGGTATTATGGAATGTGTTGTAAAATAGAAAAATATTATGTTTCCTATTGTATAGCTTTATCATGTGTAATAGGTTACACCATAACATATATACAATGCCTTACTTATATAAATAGTAGAGGAGCTGCCCTGATTAAGACACTCACCAAATTATTACAAATCTCTGTTTTAACTTGGTATCAGAGCCTCTCTACCTTAAATAGGTTCTTCTACTCTCTATTGCAGATTCTTCTCACTACCATCATCCCTGCTCTTCTATTTTTTATGATGCAGATCTTTCTCTCTACTACTTGCTTGCCCTTCTCTCTCTGATGCACATAATTTTTTTGTTTGTTGAACTTGTTTAGCCGACCTCTCCTCTCTGTTATAGGCGTTCTCCATCAAGACAAGCTCCTCTCTTTGCAGGTCTTCTTCAATCGGTTATTCCTACTCTTCTCTGTCACTATTGTTGTCATGGATCACACGACTAGTGCTGCTGCTGGCATTAATGTCAGCTCTTCTCCTCCAAATTCTTTCTCTCTGGTTCCTGGACTCACAACAACAACCAACACAGCCATGGCTCCATCTGCTGTGACAGCAGCCCTTATTCCCCTCTCCAACACCCAGCAGGTTATCAATCTTAAACTTACTAACACCAACTATCTGTTTTGGCGTATTTAGATGAAGTCGTATCTGGTTGGTTAAAGAGTCTTCTTGTTTGTTGATAACTTGACTCCATGCCCCTCTCCGCATTATCTGTCCTGTACGGTTTCTACCGCCTCTACTACCTTCAATTCTGGCCCTTCCCAACCGTTTCTGACTTGGAAACAGCAAGACCAACTCATCCTTAGTGCTATGTTGTCCTCTTTCAGTTGATGTTCTTCATCTCATGGTTGATTGCCCGACTTCTGCTAGTGTTTGGAGCACTTTTGAACATGTTCTTGAATCATGCAATTGCATGGCACTCTTCAGGATCTTCGACAGGGTGATGATACCGTCACTCTCTAAAGGTTTGTTTGATGAATTAGTTACGACTGACAGACCTATTCTCTCACTGATTTCAACTTATATGTGTTTCGGGGACTTCGTGGTGAATTTCGTGATTTGGTTACGAGTCTGACAAACAAAGCTGACCTTCTTTCATACTATGAGTTCCATAGTCACCTGTCTACTTATGAATTCATCCATTGCAGCTCGCTTCCATCTATTCTACCTATTGCACCCCTGCTACCCATACTTGCGCAGCCTCCCTCAGTCTATGCTGCCCAGTGTGGTTTTTCTAGGTCTAATGGTATGGTTTCATGGCTCATCAGGGCAGAGGTAGAAGGGGTGGCTAGTGGCATCCTCGCTGAAACTTTCCTCGGTCCAACGATCAGTCTTTTCGTGGTGCTGGTGGTGGTTCTCCTTAGCCGCAAACTCGCAGTCATAATGAACAGTGGTAGCAACACCATCAACGATCTGCAGCACCAAACCAGTGGCCACGACAACAGATAAAATGTTAGCTCTACCACATCTATGGACATTCCACACAGCAGTGTTCCTAGCTTGCCCATCATGGCAATCAAGCCTCGGCCAACCTCTTCTTTAGTGCTGTATCGGTAGAAGATTTTGCCACTTGGTTTCCTAACACAGGTGTGAATCACCATGTTACTCCAGATATTACGATATGACTCGCAGAACCCTATCTCGGTAATGATCAATTACATGTTGGTGGTGGTAAAGGCCTTGTTATATCTAACACCACCCAAAATATCTTGCATACACCAAAACGTGCCTTCACCTTATCCAACATATTACATGTTCCACATATTAAAAAAAAAGATTATTATTTGTTCAATAATTTTGTCGTGAAAATTCTGTCTTTTTTGAATTTCACTCTTCTGTTTTCTATGTCAAGGATCTCACCACCAAAGAAATTCTCCTTTCCGGTTAGAGTAAAGATGGCCTTTATGTCCTTTTCGCGTCTTCTGCCACAGCCTTACCGCAAACATATTCGTCCACTAACGTGCCCGCTTCTGCCGATATTTGGGATCGTTGACTCAGTCATCCTAGTTCACTCATTCTGGTTCTCTTAGCATCAAATAAAAAGGTTGTTTATACCTCTCGTCCACTTAATTTTCAATGTCAAGCTTGTTTGTTAGGAAAAACCTCTTGTTTGTCTTTAGGACCTACGGGTTATAAAACTTCTACTTTTTTGGAACTTATTTTTAGTGATGTTTGGAGCCCTGCTCCTATGTTATCTTCTGATGGTTTTCGATACTTTGTCATATTTGTGGATGCGCATACCAAATTCATTTGGTTTTATCCTATTGCCCTAAAATCAGATGTATTCAATGTGTTTAATTTCAAGTACTTGTTGAACGTTTGTTCTCTCGAAAAATCAAATCTGTTCAAACTGATTGGGGTGATAAATATCGCAAATTACATTCTTTTTTTAAAACCATCGGTATTCACCATCGTCTTATATGTCCACATACACATGAACAAAACGGTATTGTTGAGCGTCGTCATCATTATATTGTTGAAACTGGTCTTACTCTACTTAGTCAGTGTAAGGAACCTCTAAAATTATAGAATTATGATTTTGAAACCTCGATTTACCTTATTAGTCATATGCCAACACCAGTTTTGAGCAACAAATCTCCCTTTGAATGTTTGTTTCATCAAATGCCTAATTATGCCTTTTTCACGGACTTTTGGTTGTCTCTGTTTTCCTCTACTTCGTCCTTACATTGCTCATAAGTTGGACTATCGCTCCACTCCATGTGTGTTTTAAGGTTATAGTTCCTCTTATTTAGGCTATCATTATCTTGATTTGTCATCTCATCGCATCTACATTTCCCATCACGTTCACTTTCATGAACAGATTTTTTTCATTTTTTGTGTTTGCCCTTCCATCTACATCTGTCCTCCCTCAACCCTCCTCTCCATCTGCTATTGTCTCCAGTTTTCCCTTCCTCACTGTCTTTCCAATTGATTACTCAGAAACTTTAAGTTCTGTTGTTAAACCGACTACTGTTCGGTTAGTCCTTACGATTGCAGTCTCTAAAGATTGGAAGATTCAGCAACTTGATGTTTATAATGCTTTCCTCAATGGTTCACTTCGCGAGGTTGTTTACATGAAACTACCCCCAGGTTTTGTTAACCCTGCCTTGCCTATTCATGTATGTCGTCTTCACAAGTCTCTTTATGGCTTAAAACAAGCACCACAAGCCTGGTACATGTGACTGAGTGATTTCCTCATGTCTATTGGTTTTCGGGCTTCAAAGTTTGATACCTCTCTGTTTATTCTGAATGTGAATCATGATATCTGTTACTTACTTATCTATGTGGATGACATCTTACTTACCGATAAAAACTCTGACTTGATTCAACGTCTTATTACCTTATTGAGTTCGGAGTTTAAACTTCGTGATTTGGGTGATGCTCATTATTTTTTGGGGATTGAAATCACACCCACTAGTATGGGTCTCGTGCTTAATCAACACAAGTATGCTCTTGATATTCTGAGTCATGCAGGTATGTTGTCATGTAAACCCGTTGACACACCAACTTCTGTTTCCAAAATTGATCTGCAGTCTACTAAGTTGTTTTCGGATCCCACTCGCTTCCGCTAAATTATTGGTGCTCTTCAGTTTCTCACCTTTACTAGACCAGACATTTGTTATGTTGTGAACAAGGTATGTCAGTTTATGCATACTCCTACTGAAAGCCATTGGGCTGCCATTAAACACATACTGCGATACTTGAAAGGTACGTACTCCTTTGGTCTCCACCTTACTTGTGACTCTTCCTTGTCTATACATGGTTTTACTGATGCCGATTGGGCCATAAGTATTGATAATCGGAAATCCACAGGTGGATACATTGTCTTTCTTGGCAACACTCCCATTTTATGGAAATCTAGCAAGCAACGCACTATTGCTAGCTCATTCACTGAAGCAGAGTATAAGGCCTTAGTTGATGGTACTGTTGAGGTTCTTTGGCTTCGCTATCGTTTGTCAGATTTGTGTTTCCCTCCTAGTTCTGCTACCATTATTTGGTGTGATAATTTGGGTGCTACTTATCTGTCTGTTAATCTGATCTTTCATACTCATACAAAGCATGTTGAGGCCGATTATCACTTTATTCATGATCGAGTGGCTAAAAAGGAGATTCAGATTCGCTTCATCCCATCCAGAGATCAATTAGTTGATGTGCTTACGAAGCCCCTTGCTTCCTCAGTTTTTGCTTCTCTACGTTCCAAGCTTCACGTGGATAACCCACCCTCAGCTTGAGGAATGTATTATGGAATGTGTTGTAAAATAGAAAAATATTATGTTTCCTCTTGTATAGCTTTATATGTTTCCTCTTGTATAGCTTTATCATGTGTAATAGGTTACACCATAAACATATGTACAATGTCCTATTTATATAAATAGCAGAGGAGTTATCCTGATTAAGACACTCACTAAATTATTACAAATGTCTGCTTTAAGTACTGGCTAACCAGCTTACTCCATTCTCCCGCCTTGAGGGTAATCTGTTCACTCGGACCAAAGGAAGCAGATCTATATATTTATCAACTTGCTAGATCATCAGAGCTCATAAGGCTCAGAAGCAGCTATCTGGCCCCAGGGGGTGGAATACTAGTGAATGAGAGCTTAAAAGCATATATTTATCCTATGACTATCTTGTTACTACGTTAAAAAAGAGTGAGGAGTCGAGTATATACATCTTCGATATACCAAGTTTTCATTGCATACCCAGAGATATTATTACAACTTTCCTATTTTTTTTGTATCTGTTGTTGGTTAATATAATAATATCTCTGTAGACACAATTTTGAGCAATTTTTTTGTTTCTACAATCTCAAACAAAAGTACTAAACGAAACGACTTTCACTTTCCATAACCAAATTGAAAGAAAGTCAATCAATTCGTGTTATGATTCTCTATTTTGTACTCTTTGAAGCTGAGAAATGAGAACAACAGCTAAAGCCATTAATTAGAGAAGCAAACTTATTGAGCTGTCTTATTTACTATTTGCTTTAGGCATTCAAGCCTCATTTATAATCTATAGAGGGTGAAAACTCCAAAACTAGGGGTCTTCGAGACTCTAAGCCAGCTAATTCCTAACAAGTTACGAGGGAAGCAGTTTTTCGGTAAACTCTTCTAGGGTTAGAGTGCAAAATTCCATTACCTGTCCTTAACCACATGTCAAATGGAGTGGAAGACAGAAAGCAAATCCAAGATGTGGTGCACCATCCTCTGTTTCTGTGGATCCTTTTTGTTTGAATAGCTTGAGACAAGATTGACCTTTCACTATGAATTCAACCATGAAAATGAAAGGAGCCTTTCCAAAGTTCTGGCACATGCAATTGAACCAAGACAGGAATGAGCTTCTTTCTTCACTAAAAAAGGTGACTACGACGTGTGGTCTATTCCAATAGCGGGTATACGGAGTGGCTATTATGCCTATTTAAATCTTTTGATTGTGATAGGATTCCATTTCCTCTTATTAAAGTAAAGTTCTACCTGAGCCCTAAATAATAACAAATTTGCTTTCGAGGGGATGCCCTAAAAAACTTTCTTGAGGCTTAGGTAGGTTTGTGCTCGCTCGAGTTACCTTAGGTACCCTCATATCAACACCCCTAATCCGCAATAAGACCTTTAACTGTGATTCCACTTCCTGAAAGAAAAGACAGAACTCTTCCTTAATATATATCATTCTCAATGGCACATCCGCTTAAAGTCGAAAATATTTACTTGAATCTCTCAACAGTGGATGATTTTGTCTAGAGTAGCTACTTCCATAACATAAGAGAAGGCACAATAGCCTGTCAGGGCAGAGGAATCCATTTTTATTAGATATGCGTCAAAGGACTACAGGAAGATGTTCGCAAGCACAGAGGCTTTGGAATTTACAAGGGCCTTTCGGATCTTTGACTATTTCCCGAGACGGAGCTCCCTGATAAATTTCATGTGCTAGAATTTTGTATGAAGGGACTACAGACCCTTGGTTGGTTGAGGCAAAAGGCTTTTATTTTATATAGAAGAGGGCAATCATTGGGCCTTCTTTCTTTGATTTGAGGATAGATGCAATGTTGCTCTTTCGCCTCATCCGTTAACTTACATTAAGTGATTTCACTGTCAATGTTCATGCAGCAGGTGGATGGAGAGATCAAACTGTTAGTTATGCCATTAGAAGCCCTTTCCCACTCGGGGAGAACGGTCAGTCAGAAGAAAAGGGTAGACTTGACGCCAAGTATCTATTTTGATTGAATCCGTGATAACTGCTGTCATCAAGTATGAAAAACCTCCACTTCACTGTCCAAGCTCCTTCTATATAAGTTGTTCTCTATCGCTATCATTTGAGAGACTCCCTTTTAAGGATGTATTAATTATTTTGAAACACTAGTAATTAAAAAGTTATATTAAACTATTAATGATTTTTTAAAAAAATGAGGAAGAAAAGAAAATTTTATCCTAGAATCTTTTATCTTCATTTTTCCTTGTGGGTTAGTGGTAAAGTGTTTAAGTTTGTGAATTTCATGCATGCTTAATGACATATTGATGAATTGTTTTGCATGGAAAAATGTTATGTAGAATTGTGTAGGAAGAATAAATTCTTGTATTGATGTTTAGATGATAGAATAGTGTTGATTTGCATGAGAGATTATTTGGGTAATGAGTAATTGAGAGAAATTGTTAAAAGAATATGTTGAACCTTGATTAGAAATATTTAAATAGAATTGTGATGTTTATTTGATTATGATATGAATAATTATGAAGATAAACATGTTGATTAGAATAGGAATTAGTGAGCTTGAGACTTGAGAAAAAAAAGAATTATTCAAATTATTAAGAGGATTGTGAAGAAATATATTGATTAAAAATTTTAAATGTGTAAACGGTGAGGAATTGAAAAGGAATGAGGTCATTCCATTAAGAAGACATACACATCTAACATGAAATGAAGTTTCATTTTCATAAGTCGAGGAAATGAATTATATTAATTTAAGGAAATAAATAATTATGAACATGCTAATTAAAGAATCTTAAATGGAGAGTATATTGATGAGATTAATTCAATTGAATAAAAAAGAAGAAGAAAAAAGAGTTTACTAGGAGACATTTCATGAATATAAAAATAATTTTGATTTAATGTCGATAGGAGAAATTATGGAAGGGTCATAGACAATAGGAACAGTGGTGTGTCAGGCAACTTCAGGTATATGAAAAATATTCACCTCAAATAAAGTTGTTTGAATATTTTTCTTTTAGGGTGTGGGTCATGAAGTTATTACAATGTTTATTTTTATGTTTTTATTTGTATTTACTTTGCGAGATAATCAACTAACTTAGTAAGTAAGATAGTTGGTATTTGAAAGAGAATACCAGATTGTTTAGGATTAAAAAAAAATAGGAAGACCTTATTTAAAATGAATACCCATTAAAAGATGTTAAGAATTCTATGGTGTTCAGAAGGGAATACAGGATTGCATTGACTCCCGAAAATTTAAGAATGCCAGACTTGAAA